>JAEEGL014085641.1_pt1 | contig 20220 bp, 22 predicted proteins | sample 9134231 | NCBI WGS metagenome assembly JAEEGL01 (sample SAMN16246548, study PRJNA631951) | gut metagenome | biome: gut microbiome; feature: rumen; material: fiber-attached | host: Bos | place: Iran: Karaj | collected 2018-10
CGCGGATCTTTTCCGGCTCATACTGCACTGCTGCCGACCCACGCATATACGAAGAAGCGCTTGCACCTGTCATTCTTTTATTTTGGACATAGATATCAGCCATTTTTTCCGCCTTCACACTTCTCGAAGATTCTGAGTTTTGCGCTCTTCGATCTCGGGTTCTCATTCATTTCCTCCTCTGTCGGGAGGATCGGTTTGCGGGTGATTACCCGCCCAAGCGGCTTCTTACCGCAAACACAAGGAAGATTTTTGGGACATGTGCACGGGTTTTCAAATGTCCTGAACGCATTCTTTACGATGCGATCTTCCAAAGAGTGAAAAGTGATGATGGCGATGCGCCCGCTCTCATTGAGCGCATCCGCCATCACCCTTAAAAATGATTGCAGCACATCCAATTCACGGTTGCATTCGATCCGGATGGCCTGAAATGTTTGTTTGGCGGGATGTCCGCCTTTTGCTCTAATTTTCGCCGGAATTGCCGATTTGATGATGTCGACCAATTGGAAAGTGGTCTTTATCGGCTCCTGGTTCCGGTACTGCACAATGTGTTTTGCGATGTTCTTTGCGAAAGGTTCCTCTCCGTAATCACGGATGATTCTGTACAGTTCCTGTTCGCTGTAGGTGTTGACGATATCCGCCGCAGTCAAGCCTTTCTGCCGGTCCATCCGCATATCGAGCGGGGCATCCGTTCTGTATGAGAAGCCCCTCTCCGCCTCGTCGAACTGGTAAGAGGAAACGCCCAAATCCAGGAGTATCCCGTCCACCTTATCCACTTCAAGTTCATCAAGAATCAGGCGGATGTCTTCGAAATTACTGCGGACCACCGTTACCCGGTCTGCATATGGCGCCAGCCGTTCCGTTGCCGCACGGATCGCGTCTTCATCTTGATCGATCCCGATCAGGCGACCCGTGGTCAGCTTCTTCACAATCTCCAGGGAATGGCCGGCGCCGCCAAGCGTACCGTCGACGTAAAAGCCGTCCGGTCGGATGTTCAGTCCATTGACCGCCTCGTTGAGAAGGACTGGTCTGTGAGAAAAAGCCATGGCCTCTCCTTTACAGCTCCAGGTTCTTCAAATCTGCTTCCAGATCATTGATGTCGATCGATCCGTTGTACGCATTCCAGGTCTCGGTATTCCAGACCTCGATGTGATCGTCGACGCCGACAAGCGTCACTTCCTTCGTGAGTCCCGCGTAATCCCGGAGATTGGCCGGAATCAGCATCCTGCCCTGTTTGTCGGGTTCGCACGTGGAACTGTTGCCGAAATAGAATCGGCGCAGACGTCTCGCCAGTTCGGAAGAGATCCAGGGCATGGTCTCAAGGGATGCCGTAAGCATTTTCCATCCGTTCTGCGGATAGATGCTCAGGCAGTGGTCCAGATCCTGCGTCAGTACGAAATCATCGCCCAACGCCTCACGGAACTTCGAAGGGATGATGAGACGCCCTTTGTCGTCCAATGTGTGACTGTATGTACCCATGAACATCGCGTCCATCTCCTTTCCGGTTCCGTGATTTCTGTGTGCAAGGGCTAAAAAACACCACTTCACACCATTTTGAACCATTTTTCGCCTTTTGGTACCACTATAATACCCCTTGACCTCAAAAAAAGCAAGAGTTTTTTTAAAAAAAAGCGATGTTTTTCAATGTTTTCAATGCTTTCGAACGTTCGTTCATTTTGGGGAACCCATCGATCTTTCAATGATCATTTCAGGCCCTGCCGGGCAGCTTTCCGTGCATTCTTCCCATCTTCTTACAACCTGCCGGTTTTGCCGATGCCGGACGCGAAAATAGTCAGAGTAATCAGTTTTTACTTGTTTTTCAGAGTGGTCCGTGATAATATATAAGGGATTATGTGAAAGAGGTTTTTCTCCAGTGAAATTAGGCATCGTCGGATTACCGAACGTCGGAAAAAGCACGCTGTTCAATTCACTGACAAAGGCAGGCGCCGAAGCAGCGAATTACCCGTTCTGCACGATCGATCCGAACATCGGCGTTGTTGCCGTACCGGATCATCGTCTGCAGCTGTTGACCGACTTATACCATTCCCGCTCCACGGTTCCGGCCGTAATCGAGTTTGTGGATATAGCAGGCCTTGTTAAAGGCGCGTCCAAAGGCGAAGGTCTCGGAAACCAGTTCCTTGCAAATATACGCGAAGTGGATGCGATTGTTCATGTGGTGCGCTGTTTCGAAGACACAAACGTCATTCACGTGGACGGTAGTGTGAATCCGCTCCGGGACATCGAAACGATCAACCTGGAGTTGATTTTTGCTGATCTGGAAGTCATTGAAAAGCGAATCGGTAAGACCGCAAAGCTGGCCATGAACGACAAGAACGCAAAGAAAGAGCTCGATACGCTGAACCGTTTGAAGTCCCTGCTCGAATCCGGTCGATGCGCAAAGAATGATGAACCCGCTGATGAGGAGGATGCCGCTTATGTTTCCTCTTTGAACCTGTTGACTGCCAAGCCTGTGATTTTTGCGGCAAACGTCTCCGAAGATGATCTTCCGGACGACGGCGCATCGAATCCGCACGTGCAGGCAGTTCGCACATTCGCAGCCGAAGACGGTGACGAAGTCTTCGTCATCAGCGCGAAGCTCGAGGAGGAGATCGCAGAACTGGATGATGACGAGAAAACTCTGTTCCTTGAAGATCTTGGTCTGTCCGAGTCAGGTCTCGACAAGTTGATCCGCGCTTCTTATTCCCTGCTCGGCCTGCTCTCTTTCCTGACAGCCGGTGAGAAAGAAACCCGGGCTTGGACGATAAAGAAAGGTACTAAGGCTCCACAGGCTGCAGGTAAGATTCATTCGGATTTCGAAAGAGGTTTTATAAAAGCGGAAGTCGTAAACTATAAAGAGCTTTTAGACTGCGGCGGATACGTCGCAGCGAAAGAGAAGGGCCTCGTCCGCATGGAGGGCAAGGATTATGTCATTCAGGACGGGGACGTCGTGCTTTTCCGCTTTAACGTGTAAGCGAACACGGTGTTTCACGATTTAAGCATCGGCATGCTGTTCGGGGCATACAAGAACTATAATCAAAGGACGGATCGATGAGAAAAGAAGATCTTGAATACAATGACGAGGTGGTCACTGTCACGCTGACGCTTGATGATGACTCGGAATTGGAATGTGAAGTTGTCACGATATTGACGGCGGGCGGACGCGACTACATTGCTCTTCTGCCGACCGAAGGACCTGCCGCGGAAGAAGGGACCGTATATCTATACAGGTACATTGAAGCTAACGGCGAGGAACCGACTCTGGAAAACATTGAGGATGACGAGGAATACGAACTGGCTTCAGACGCTTTCGACGAATATCTCGACAGCGTCGAGTTCGACGAACTCATGAGCGATGGGGAGGATGAATGAGATGAGGCGCAAATCACTGATTGTTGCCTGCGTGCTGATTGCAGCGGCTTTCTGCAGCCTTTCAGGCAGGACTCATGCGGACGAAAAGGCAGCTGACACAGCCGGTGCGGATCCGCTGAATCTAGAACGGTACACGGTCGTTTCGAATGTTTCCTTCCTAGGAGAATCCCTGTCAGGTCTCTCCTACTCCACTGCAGTCGACAAAGTCAACGGCCATTTGATGAAGATGACGCTTGCAGATTTTCGCCTTCACTCTACGGATGACGAAAGCCTCGTTGCCATCCTGCCAGCAGGCGATTTCGGACTGACCTACGATCGGACCGTCGCTGAGAATGCACTGAAGGATAAAGTTCTGGACGGAAATCTGCTCGAGCGCTATAAAATGGCAAAAGACTATCAGCGTACTCCGTTTGAAGTCAAGGAAACGGTGAGCTACGACGCTTCGAAAATCGAAGCATTTTTGAAGGAAAACACCGACGCATGGACGCAGAATCCCGTTAGCGCCTCCGTTTCCGGAAAGTCCGGACGTCTCGTCGTGACCCCGGGGCAGAACGGCCGCAGCTATGATTATACCGAAGCGTTTGCAAAACTTACTGCTGACCTGGATTCGCTCTCCGTAACCGAGCAGTATTATGATATTCCGGTTACCGAAACCATTACCGAACCGGAACTCACGACAGAGCGGGCTGAAGGCTTCACGATCATCGGTTCCTACACGACAGAGTATCCGACGGTCACAACAACCGTATTGGCAAATCGCGAAAGCAATCTGGAAACAAGCTTGCGCTTCCTCTCTGGTCGCCGCTATGCGCCGGGCGAGGAAATCTCCGCACTGAACATGTACGGTGCAATAACTGCCGAAAACGGTTATCTCCATGCGCCGACCTTTGCTGACGGCGGTCATTCAGCGAACCTCGGCGGCGGCATATGTCAGACGACCACTACTTTATACAACGCAGTCATTCTGGCAGAGCTCGAAGTAGTATACAGGATGCATCATTCACTGCTCGTCGCGTATGTCGAAGCTTCTCGCGATGCGATGGTCTACGCGCCGTATTCGGACTTCAAGTTCCGCAACACATCTTCCGATTACATTTTTATCGAGGGCTATATCGACAAGAAAGCTGAAACGATCACGATTTACATCATCGGCCATGAGGACCACGATCCCGGCCACAGCGTCGCCTTCGAAAGTGAGATTCTGGAGCGGATAATGCCCGCCATCAATATCATTGATAATCCGGAATGGCCGATCGGTTTCTCGACCGGCAGCAGGAAATTTGTGCTGCAGGGCGACGGCCCGCAATCCGGCATCACCTCCCGCCTTTGGAAGATCACTTATGAAAATGGTGTGGAAGTCAAGCGTGAACTGTTTAATGCAAAAGACACCTATAAACCCGCTACCGCGACCTATCTTGTCGCGCCGGACACAACGGTCGTCTTAGAGTTCTCCAACAAGCGGAATCACTGCTATCTGCAGCCATATGTTCGCTATCTGGACGGCACTTCGATCGGCGTGGATCCTATTCGCTGGTCGGACGATGAGAAGGCCGAGTTTAACGAGCGTATGACCGCGCTGATGGCAGCGAAGGGTTATGTATGGCCGGATGAAGGCACAACGATCTCCGTCGATGTCGGCGGAGGAGAGCGCAGGCAGATCTGGCCACCGGAAACACCATCGACAGAGACCGAATCCGAGCCCGAATCCGAACCCGAGTCCGGAACCGAGGGCGGTGAAGGAAATGAGGGCGGTACAACTCCGCCTCCTTCAGAAACGGCAGCACCTCCGTCTGGTGAGATACCATCCGGCGATACGCCGTAACGTACAAAAAAGCGATGCGTTTCCGCATCGCTTTTTTATTAGTCTTTTCTTCTTGGCAGGTTATCTTTCTGTTCAAGTCAACATGTTCATATGACATCTTTCAGACGTAAGAGCCTACTCTTCTGCTTCCTGTTCCTTCAGAATTTCCTTAAGTTCAATGATTAAGTCGCTCGGCATCGTGCCGCGAACGCCGAGCTTCTGTTTGCACCTGTCACCAGCAAGGCCATGCAGATAAGCGCTCATGGCAGATGCTTTTGCAGGCTGAACGCCTTGTGCCATCAGTCCACCAATCAGGCCTGAAAGCACATCACCCGACCCTGCGCGCCCCAACGCTTCACAGCCTGTTGAATTCTCTGCATCAAACCCTGTTCTTACATCAAATATCAGTGTTTTCGGTCCCTTTAGAAGGACTGAAGAATAAAATCCCGCCGATGCCCTTCGAACCGCCTCTGCCCTGTTCTCGTGCACCCAGCGGCGCGTCGTCTGCAGCAGCCGCGCGCATTCGCCCTCATGAGGTGTCAATACCGCGTTGTGCAGTTCAGGCGTATTTCCTGCTGACGCAAGGGAAGCCAGTGCATTCAGGCCGTCGGCATCGATGAGCAGTGGTTTTTCCGTTTCGAACACGGGTGCTGCCAGGCAGTCGCGAAGCGCTCCGACACCTGGGCCGAACACGACGGCATCGCATCGCCCGACCGCTCTGTCAAATTGCCGCCGAAAACTGTTTTCATCAGATGTGCTGTAAGGCATGCATACAGCTTCTGGCACCGCCATTGTAATAATCGGATAGATGCTTTCCGGCATCAACGCGCTGACGTAGCCTACCCCGGAAGCAAAAGCTGCACGAATGCACAGAATCGCAGCGCCCGCCATTCCATAGGACCCGGCCGCGACCAGTAGATGTCCTCGCGTATACTTATCCGAATCCGCACTGATATTCGGCAGATTTGCCCGTACGAACTGCTCGTCCGTGATCATCGCAGCAACTCTTTTTTACGCGCATCAATATGATGCAGTTCCAACTCAAAGTCCTGCAAATCGCGATTACGCAGAATCTTCAAAATCAGACCGACAAAGAACGACATCAGGGCCGCCAATGCAACGATGCAGCACACGACCAGCGTCGGCATACGGCTGACCAAGCCTGTCTTTGCATACTCAACGAGCACCGGTATTACGAATCCTATGCTCAAAAGCATCAGAATTGCTGCCACGATGCCGAAGAACGCAAACGGTTTATAGTTCCGGAACAGCCGATAAATCGTTCTCAAGACCTTGAAACCATCTGAGAACGTATTCAGTTTCGATTCGGAACCGGCTGGTCGGTCGCGGTATGTAATGACCGTGTTCTCGACCTGCATGTTTTTGTCGACTGCGTGAATGCTCATCTCCGTCTCGATTTCAAAGCCCTTAGACAGAACAGGAAAACTCTTGACGAACTCGTAGGAGAATGCCCTGTACCCAGTCATAATGTCCCTGATATCTGTCTTGAACAGAGAATTGATCGCACCGCGAACCAATGTGTTTCCGAAATTATGAAACGGCCGTTTGTTCTCCGTAAAATACGTTGAGGAGAGGCGGTCACCGACGACCATATCTGCATGTCGATTCAGGACTTTATCGACCATTTCCGGAGCGTTCTCAGCCGGATATGTATCGTCTCCATCCGTCATCACATAGCACTCGGCATCAATCTCACGGAACATACGGCGGATGACATTGCCCTTGCCCTGATGATATTCGTGCCGCACGACGGCACCTGCCCTTAAGGCCTCCTCTACCGTTCTGTCTTTGGAATTGTTGTCATAAACATAAATTACCGCATCGGGAAGAGCAGCTTTAAAATCAGCCACCACCTTCGCAACGGTCTTTTCTTCGTTGTAGCACGGGATCAGAACCGCTATCTTATCCATCGGAACTGCCTCCTTTTTTTGTTCAGTCGACATTGCCCTCAGGCTTTGCCGGAATCGATTCACGCATTCTTTAAAAATGCCCGATATGCCTTGACGGCTTCATAGATGTCGGATTTCGAGCAGATCTCCCACGGCGCATGCATCGACAATACTGCAACGCCTGCATCAAGGACTTCCATGCCGTATTTCGCGGTCAGATACGCTATCGTGCCACCACCGCCTTGATCAACCTTTCCGAGTTCGCATGTCTGGAATCGCACTTTATTCTCATCGAGGATTCGGCGGATTTTTGCGATGAACTCCGGATTCGCGTCATTCGAACCGCTCTTTCCACGGGACCCCGTAAATTTGTTAAAGCAGATTCCTTGACCAAAATAGGCCGCATTCCGACGCTCCATAACGCTGGGGAATCCCGGATCAAATGCAGCAGACACGTCCGACGACAGCATCTGGGAGCGCTGCATCGTCCGGCGGACCGCGAGATTCGATTCCTCTCCCATCGCATTCAGCACTTCTGCTACCGTGTTCTCGAAAAACATCGACTGGGCACCGGTTGCGCCAACCGAGCCGATCTCTTCTTTGTCCGTAAGCAGGCAGACTGCCGTACGTTCCGGAACCGCAGTATCGAGCAATGCCTGCAGCGAAGTAAAAGCGCAGACGCGGTCATCCTGGCCGTACCCGGTGACCATTGAACGGTCGAGTCCCAGATCACGCGCCTGACCAGCCGGCACGACCTCGAGTTCAGCCGATAAGAAATCGTCCTCATCGACATCGTAGGCTTCCTTAAAGAATTTTAACACCTGCTCCTTGACGGCGTCCTTTTCCTTGCCCTTTAACGGTTTCGAGCCGACCATAATGTCGAGATCTTCGCCTTCGATCACGACATTTGCAGTCTTCTTCATCTGGTCCTGGGATAAATGAATCAGCAGATCCGTAATCATAAAGACCGGATCATCCTCCTTGTCGCCTATTGCGACGTTCACCACAGTTCCATCCTTCTTCACGATGACGCCGTACATTGCAAGCGGGATCGTGACCCACTGGTATTTTTTAATGCCGCCGTAATAATGCGTGTCTAAATAAGCAAACTCCGTATCCTCATACAGCGGGACCTGCTTTACATCCATGCGCGGCGAGTCAATATGCGCCCCGAGGATGTTCATACCGTTAGTCAGCGGTTGCTTTCCGATATGGAAGAACGCAACGGTCTTCTTCATGCCGATTGCATATAGTTTGTCACCGCTCTTTACTTTTTCTCCGTTTTCAATAACAGATACGATGTTCCTGTAGCCCTTCACTTCGGCCATCTTCACGGTGTTCTCCACACACAGCCGCTCGGTCTTGCTCTCTGTAATGAAAGTCTTATAAGCGGCATTCAGTTTTTCCAGCTCCTTCAGCTCTTTTACGGTATAGGAAAGCCATGCATTCTTTTTTTCCATTGTCAGATCTCCCTTGTCTCATAATGCAGCCAAAGCGCTTCCTCCTTTGAAAGGAACGGCGCGAGTGTTTCGTATACATGCTTATGATAAGCATTCAGCATTGCAATATCTCCGGGTTCCAGCAGCGACCGGTCGATGCCCTCTAAATCAAACGGGCAATATGTCAGATTTTCAAATTTCAGAAATTCTCCGTATGCAGTCTCCCTGTCTCTCACAACAAGCAGTTCATCTTCATGCCGGATACCGAAGACTCCGTCCTCATAATATCCGGGTTCATCCGAGGTGATCATTCCTTCCGACAGTGCCGTGCTCTTCATCGCAGTCTGCTGCCAGCGGAAGGAATTCGGTCCCTCGTGGATGTTGATCAGATAGCCGACTCCGTGACCTGTTCCATGACGGTAGTCAAGGTTTTCATCCCACAGCGGTTTTCTGGCCAGTATATCCAGGTTGATGCCTGCCACGCCGCGCGGGAAACGGGCTGAAGCCAATGCAAAATGACCTTTCAGCACGAGTGTGAACATCTTTTTCTGCTCTTCGGTGACCGGTCCTAAAACGATCGTCCGTGTGATATCAGTCGATCCTTCGAGATAATGACCACCCGAGTCAACAAGCAACAGTCCCTTGGCTTCCACCGGAACGTTCGTCTCTTCTGTTGCACTGTAGTGGATGATTGCGCCGTGTGCTTCATAGCCGCAGATCGTGTCGAAAGACAAATCAATGAAATTCTTCCGTGCCCGGCGATGTTCCGCCAGTTTCTCTGCAATTGAGATCTCGGTCATCGGGATCCTGCCCACGTTCTCTTTCAGCCACTTCAGCCATTTTACGAGGGCAATGCCGTCTTTGATATGTGCCTTCCGGATGTTTTCAACCTCTGTCGGATTCTTGCACGCTTTCATCAATTGCGACGGATTGACTGCATCCACGATCTCATTGCCGGCGGCTATCGCCTCATATAGCCTGTAGTTTACTGTCCGTGCATTCATCAAGACCTTGCCGACAGAACGGTGTGAAAGTGCGTCCGCCAATCCGTAAATTGCGTCATATGGCTGGACAGAAACACCATTATCCGCCAGGTACTGCCGAACCTCATCGCTGATTGCATTCTCCTGCACATAGAGCATACATCCTTTTTGCGTCAGGATCAGATACGAGAACAGGACCGGACAGTGCATCACATCCGACGCACGCAGATTCAGAAGCCATGCGATATCATCTAAGCATGTGACCACATGCATCGCGCAGTCCTTATCAGCCATTTCCTTCCGAATCCGTGCAATCTTTGCCGAGGCTGTTTCACCGGCATACTCTTGTTCCAGTATCCAAGCCTTCGTGCAGGACAAGGTCGGCCTGTCTTCCCAGATCATGCCGATCAGATCTTCATTCGTATGGAGGCTGCCATTCTTCTTCTTTGCGATCGACGCCAGTTCACGTCCCCAGTCCGCGTTAACAACACGGCCATCAAAAGCGATGACGCCGCCCTCAGGCAGTTTTCCTTCTATGAATTCAGAGATCCGCGGTACTCCCTTCTCTCCCATTTTGAACAGGGAGAACCCAGAATCACGGAGTTGCGTTTCCGCTTGTAGAAAATAGCGGCCGTCCGTCCAAAGCCCCGCTTCGTTCATAGTGACGACGGCAGTTCCTGCGGAACCGGTGAAACCAGTCAGGTATTTTCGGCAAGCAAAATACGCTCCTGCATATTCCGATTCATGATAATCGGCAGTCGGAACGACCACAATGTCGATCCTTCGCTCACGCATTTTTTCGCGCAAAGCCATAAGCTGCATTCTCATTTATTCTTCCTCCGCAAATTCCACATGACCGCCAATCTTCTCAAAGTATGCGCGGATGACCTGCTCATATCCGTTTTTCGACGGTCTGTAAAAATGTCTGTCCTTCACTTCATCCGGCAGATACTGCTGGTCCACATAATGATTTGGGAAATCGTGGGCATATAGATAACCCATCCCGTGCCCCAGCTTCTCATGTCCTTTGTAATGGGCGTCCTGCAGATGATTCGGGATCGTTTCGATCTTTACTTCCCGCACCGACTCCATTGCTTCACCGATTGCAGTGACGACCGCATTGGATTTCGGGGCGCATGCAACATACGTTGCTGCATGATCCAAAATAATTTGAGCCTCCGGCATGCCGACGCGCTCGATTGCAAGACAAGCCGCCGTCGCAACCACGAGAGCCATCGGATCTGCATTACCCACGTCCTCCGAGGCACAGATCATAATGCGTCGTGCGATAAACTTGATATCTTCCCCTGCATACAGCATCCGCGCCAGATAATAGGATGCAGCGTCCGGATCCGAACCGCGCATCGACTTGATAAAAGCCGAAATCGTATCGTAATGCTGATCGCCATCCTTGTCGTAGCGCAGCACTCTCTTCTGAATGCATTCCTGAGCGACTTCGATGTCATAGTGAATCAGTCCGTCTTCCGAACGTTCCGTTGTCAGCACACCGAGTTCGACCGCATTAAGCGCAGCCCTGGCGTCGCCGTTCGCAAGTTCCGCAACAAAGTCGCAAGCATCGCCAGTAATCACGGCCTTATATGCTCCGAGCCCGTTCTCGGGATCCTCAAACGCGCGACGGATCAGAATCTTGATATCTTCTTTTTCCAGCGGTTTCAATTCGAAGATCATCGAGCGCGAAAGCAACGCTCCGTTGACCTCGAAATATGGATTTTCAGTTGTTGCTCCAATCAAAATAATCGTTCCGTCTTCCACGAACGGCAGCAAAAAATCCTGCTGCGCTTTGTTGAATCGATGGATCTCATCGATGAACAGGATGGTGCGCCGTCCAAACATTCTGGCTGCGCCCTTCGCCTTTTCGACAGCCTCCTCCATGTCCTTCTTCCCAGCCATGGTCGCATTCAACTGCAGAAAATCCGCCTTCGTCGTGTTGGCAATGACCTTGGCGATCGTTGTCTTTCCCGTACCCGGCGGACCGTAGAAGATCAGTGATGAAAGTTTATCGGCTTTGATTGCGCGATAAAGCAGACTGTTCTTCGATAATATGTGTTTTTGCCCCACGATTTCATCAAGCGTCCGCGGGCGGAGCCTTGACGCAAGAGGAGACTCCTTTTTCGAAGAAGTCTCCTGCATAAAATCAAATAGATCCATTATCTGCCCTCGATAAAGGCCGCCATCGCGTTTACAGCATCATCTTCATCCGGACCGTTCGCGCAGACTGTAACTGTATCGCCGAGAGCAAGGCCGAGAGCCATCATACCCATGATGCTCTTCGCGTTCATACTGCGTACACCATCCTTCAGACGAATCTCAGAGTCAAACCGGGATGCAGTCTGCACGCACATGGCAATACTGTGCGCGTCCAGTCCTCCGCTCAGCCTCACTTCCGCTGTCATCTCTTTCATTGGGCTTCCTCCTTTGCGATCTCTCTCAACCGGCGCAGTCTGTGATTGACTCCGGATTTTCCGACAGGCGGGTCCAAATAGGTCCCCAGTTCCTCGATCGTAGCGTTCGGATACTGAAGTCTTATTAAAGCGATTTCCCTTAATGAAGACGGTAGATGTTCAAGTCCGATACGTTCTTCGATGAGACGGATATCTTCTGTCTGCGATACACTGGCCATTACAGATTTCTGCAGGTTCGCCGTCTCGCAGTTTACACGGCGGTTCACGACGTTTCTCACGTCCTTGACAACCCTGATATTCTCCAGTTCCAGGATTGAAGAACTGGCTTGCATTAGTGCTAAAAGGCTGACAATCTCGTCTCCGTCTTTTAAGTATACCACAGAATGCTTCCTTCTTTCAATCCTTTTTGCATGAATATCAAACTCATTCAGCAACTCCTGAACATAATCAGCAAGTGCAGGGAGCAGACAGTCGATCTCAAGCTGGTACAGTTTTTCAGGATCACTGATCGTGCCTTGCGACAGAAACAGTCCCCGCAAAAAGGCGCGTTTGCAGCATTTTTTCGAAAGTGCCGCTTTTTTCCAAGCTTCCGGATCGTAAGGAACCGTAAGTCCTGTAAGCAGCGCGTTCCTGCAGTGATCAGCCTTGGTCTCCACAGCGGAAAGTTCTTTTTTTAATTTGGATGAAAAGGACATAATGTATCCCGTCGGTGCTTACTTTCACCGTTTATCGATATCCTTATGAATCAGGTTCCAACCATAGGCTGTATCCTGTTTAAGCTCTTCAAACAATGCATTTGCGACAGCAACAGACCGATGCTTCCCGCCGGTACATCCAATTGCTATCGTCAGGTGGTTTCTGCCTGTTCTGTCAAAGGCCGCAATCAAGAACCGCAGATCATCAGCGGCACGTGAAATCACTTGTTGTGCTTCGTCGTTATTTAAAACATAGTCACGTACTGACTGATCATTTCCAGTAAGGTTTTTCAGTTCCGGTACATAGTATGGATTCGGCAGGAATCGCGCGTCCAAAACGAGGTCCGCGTCACTCGGAATGCCATAGCGATAGCCAAAGGACACGACCGTTATGTTCAGACTATGGTAAACTCCCTTATCAACAAACAACGCAGTCAACTGTTGCTGCAGTTCTCGCGTCAGCATTGTGGAGGTATCGATGATGTGGTTTGCCCTGTCCAACAGCGGGAACAGTTTCTCACGCTCAAGCGCAATCGCAGCTTCCAGAGTCCTGCGTCCCTCGTCAGACAAGGGATGAACGTGTCTGGACTCGTGATAACGTCTTAAGATACACTCCTCAGATGCTGTCAAAAACAAAAGCCGGAACGGAACATTTTTCTCGCGCAGCGCATCCAGTTCCTCCGCCACAGCCTCGATGTTCTCCCCGCCGCGAATATCCACGCCGAGTGCGACTCGTTCAAGATCTTTTGCCGTAGATAAAAAATCCGCGAACAGACCGATCATCTTTGTCGGCAGATTGTCGACGCAGTAATAACCAAGGTCTTCAAACATCTTGAATGCCGTGCTCTTTCCGGAGCCGCTTAAGCCTGTTACAATAACCAGTTCCATCAGAATTCTCCCAGGAGCCTTACTTCCCGCTCCAGCAGAACACCGGAGCACCGTAGCACTTCAGTTTGTACGTGCCTGATTACGCGGTAAATATCGTCTGCCGAAGCGTCTTTGTAATTCACGACGAATCCGGCGTGCTTTTCGGAAACGCCGGCGTTCCCGATGCGAAAACCCTTGAGACCTGCCTCCTCGATCAAAGCACCCGCAAAATGTCCTTCGGGACGCTTGAAGGTACTGCCCGCAGAAGCAAACTCTAAAGGCTGCTTTTCCTTCCGTCTTGCGCCGAGTTCCTGCATCCTTGCGCGGATAGTCTCACGGTCTCCCTTCTCTAACTTCAGTACGGTCTCCAGCGCGACAGCTCCGTTTTCAGACAGCACACTGCGGCGGTATGAAAACTCCATCTCTTCGTTAGGAACTGTACGGATCTCTCCATTCCTCTGAAGAAGCCTGACTGAGATAACAACATCTTTCAATTCGCCGCCGTATGCACCCGCATTCATGAAGAGACCGCCGCCGATCGTGCCAGGGATACCTGACGCAAATTCAAAGCCGGTCAGACTGTTGTCGAGCGCTGTCTTTGCGACATCCGTCATCAGTGCCCCTGCTCCTGCGTTAAGATATATTCCGCTGCACGATATGTCCGCAAAATGCTTTCTGAGACTCACGATCACGCCCTCGAACCCTTTGTCTGACGCAAGAACATTCGCTCCGCGTCCCAAAAGAAAGAACGGAACGCCCCGTGTATTCATAAACGTCAGCAAGTCCTTCAGCATCTCTTCCGAAGCGGGGCTTACAAACCAGCGAGCGTTTCCGCCGGCCATGAAGGTCGTCAGTTTCCGAAAGGAAACGTTCTCCTCGACATTTTCCTGTCCTGCTATGGTAATGAGATCAGAATAAAAACTCATCGGGATCCCGGTCACCCTTCCTGTGCATATTGTCCTGCACGCGCTTGTACAGTTCCTGGGCTGCGTTGTAACCCATCTTTTTCTGTCTGTGGTTGATTGCCGCTACTTCGACGATGATCGCCAGGTTTCGACCTGGGCGGACCGGTAAGCGGTGGCAGACAACCTTATTGCCCATATACTCGATGTACTGATCCTCCATGCCCATACGGTCGAAAGTATCCGCTTTCGTCCAATCCTGCAGCTCAATGACCAGATCTATCGACTGAGTGTTTTTCACGGCTTCAATTCCAAACAATGTCTTGACGTCGACGATACCGATGCCGCGCAGTTCTATGAAGTGCCGCGTAATCTCCGGCGCCGAACCGACCAGTGTGTCGTCGGAAACACGACGGATCTCCACAACGTCATCCGAGACCAACCGGTGGCCGCGTTTGATCAGTTCGATTGCCGCTTCCGATTTGCCGATGCCGGATTCTCCTGTAATCAGCACACCCTCGCCATACACATCCATCAGTACGCCATGGATTGAGATCATCGGGGCAAGCGCGACATGCAGCCAGCGAATCAGTTCCGAACTGATCGCCGACGTAGAGATATCGGTCATCAGGAGCGGAATGTTCTTTTCCGTTGCGAGTCGGATCACTTCATCGTCCGGACGCTGTGATCTGGCATAAATGATGCAAGGAATCGGCTTCGATAGAAAATCCTCGTAGATCCTCATCCGCTGCTCTGTATCCATATGCGCCAGATAGGAAAACTCGACCTTTCCGACGATTTGAATACGGTTCGGCTCAAAATAATCCCAAAAACCGGTCAGCTGAAGCGACGGTCTGTTGATGTCAGGCAGGATTACGTAATGTGTTGAAAGATCCAGCGCAACAGTCAGATTCTGAAGATTCATGCGCCGAACGACCCGGTCCAGACTTATACGCTGTTCCGGCTGTTTTGTATCTGCCATCTCTTCTCTCCTATTTTGTAAAGACATGTCCCCACAGGCGCGAGACGAGTTCCGCCTCGGCTGATGCGCGTATCTGTTCCTTGACGCGGGCTTCGGCTCTAATCGTCAATCCTCCGTTCGAGTCCGTATCCAGATAGTATACGACGCCTGAAGACTCATATACATCGGGGTTCTCTGCGTTAGGACGATACAGGATTGCCCGATGCCCATCCGTTTCGGCACTGGCGCAGAAACCGTCAGGCATCTGCACCCTGACATTCCCAACGTCGATGCATTCGTTCCGTTCAAAGCTAAGTCCTGCAAGGACATCCTCTGACAGAACACTCTCCGTTTGTTCGTCCAGTTCTTCCATCATGTTATGGAGAGCCGTCAATGTGCCTTCGACATTTTTTCGAACGTTCTGCTCCTGTGCGGTCAAGGCTGTCAGGTCCTCTTCTCCAACTGAAAAAACATTACCGAAACTGCCCGAGAAGGAAACGACGTCCTCCAAAAGACAGGTAATGAGCCTGTCCGCATCAGGAAGTTCCCGTCTGATGAGCCCGATCATCTTGTAGCCCCAAGAGCCGTCTTCTGCTTCTTCGAATGTGATAAATCTGTTTGAAAACAGATTCAGAAGCGTCATTCCGGTCATATCTTCGTTTCCGATATATGGACGCAGAGTTCCGCCGATCAGATTTTTGGACACATGAAGACGTTCATCCTTCTCCACCTCATAAAATAGGCGGATCAAGTCTTCCGTGATTTCCTTCAGGGAAGCCGTCAGTTCTCCATCCTCCCGCAGCCCATCGGAAAAAGAGACCCCCAGCAGCTTGTGGCGGCCGTCCTGAAAGACGAGATCGTCTTTCGGGATGCTGATCTTCTTTCCGGCAAGCAGCGCGTTCACGAGAAACGTGCCTTCGATCCTGCCATTCATTCCGGTGGGAATCATAGGTCCTGTCCTTTCGGTGCTTCTTCTTTCAGTCTATCCAGAACGCGCAGTTCGTTCAAGGCCTTTTGATCCTTCTTGGTCAGTTTGGCCTTGTCCAGCAGGTCCGGTCGCCGTGCATACGTCCGCTTCAGAGATTCATTGCGGCGCCACTCATCGACCTTTCCGTGGTCTCCAGAAAGCAGTATCTGCGGCACACGCCTGCCCCGATATTCCTCAGGACGTGTATACTGTGGATATTCCAGCAGCCCGTCTGAAAACGATTCCACGTCCGCTGAGCCCTCGGACAGCACCCCGGGAATCTGTCTGGAAACCGCGTCCATAAGCACAAGCGCAGGCAGTTCACCGCCGGTCAGCACATAATCGCCAATAGACACTTCCTCTGCTTTCATTTCCTCGATGGCCCGCTCGTCAATCCCCTCATAGTGTCCGCAAAGCAGCACGAGTTCATCTTCTTCTGCCAGTTCCCGCACGTATGTCTGGTCCAGCGTCCTCCCGGCCGGAGACATATATAGAACCCGGGGTCTTGAGGCGGTCTCCTCAAGAATCGCATCAAAACAGTCACAGACCGGTTCTGCCATCATCAGCATCCCCTTACCGCCGCCATATGGATAATCGTCGACATGTCTGTGCTTCTCTTTAGAGTAGTCCCGGATGTTCCATGTCTTCAGCCCGATCATGCCGCCGGCAATTGCACGGCCGAGAATGCTCGTGTTGGCCGCGGCTTCGATCATTTCAGGGAACAGAGTCATTACATGAAAACGCATCAGTCCTCCAGTCCCGGAAGCACGCAGACCGTGATCCGCCGTTCCTCTTCATTCACATTCAGGACACAGGAGGGGATCTTCGGAAGCAGCAGCTCCCTGCCGTCCAATTTCTTCACCGCGAAAACATCGTTTGCTGCGGTCTGCAGTACATCGTCCAGCACGCCGATGAGTACTCCGTCTTCCGTGACGACATCCATGCCGATGAGGTCGGCAATCAGGTATTTACCTGGAATCTTCGGGAGTTGGGAACGTTCGACCCATATCTCTGCCTTACGGTATTTCTCCGCATCGTTCATCGTGTCAATACCGGAAAGTTTCAGAATGGCCATACCCTTAAAATACTTGACCCCTTCGATTTTCCGGGTCTCTCGTGTTTTTGAAGTCGTCAAAAGGACCGGATTCACCTGTTTGAACCGGTCTAAATCATCTGTCGTCGGGAAGATCTTCATCTCCCCATGCACACCGTGCGGCGCTGTCACAACGCCGATTCTGAAGAAATCTTCCATCGTCTTTAAAAGCACTCATAGGGAACAGGCCTTCGCCGTTCCCTATCCCGCTTTCTCTTATTATTCAATATCCACCATGACCTGGATGCCCTTGCGGACGCCGGCAGCTTTCACTACGGCGCGGATCGCGTTCGCGACCTTACCCTGTTTGCCTATGACCTTGCCGGTATCCCCCTGAGCGACCGTCAGGACGATGTGTGTTCCTTTGTCATTGGTCTCTTCCGTTACCACGACCTTGTCGGGTTCGTCAACCAATGCCTTCGCAATAGTTTCAACTAAATCCTTCATACGGTACCTCCTTTAAAGAACCGGGTACCGATCATTTTTCGATTCCGGCGCTCTTGAGCAGTTTCGCCACGGTCTCTGTCGGCTGTGCGCCGTTCGCAAGCCACTTCTTCGCTGCGTCCGCGTCGATCTTCACGAGAGACGGCTCCTGATTCGGGTCATAGGTACCGATCTCTTCTATGAAACGTCCGTCACGCGGGGAACGCGAATCTGCGACCACGACACGGTAGAACGGCATCTTCTTCTTGCCCATTCTCTTTAATCTCATTTTGACTGCCATTGTTTTGTTCTCCTTAAATGAATATGGTTTTAATATGATAAAACTTGACGTTTTATGCGCTGTATGATCCCGCTCAGAACGGGAGTCGGAAACGGCTGTGCTTGTTGTTCATCATGCCGGTCATCTGCTTCATCATCTTGCGGGACTGTTCAAACTGCTTCACGATCCGGTTGACTTCGGTGATCTCAAGGCCTGCCCCCTTCGCAATCCGGTTTTTCCGCGGCAGGTTGATCACATCTGGATGTGTGCGTTCATATTTCGTCATCGAATGGATCATAGCCTCGATTTTTGACAGCTGCTTTTCGGTCGCATCCGCATCCGGCATCTGCCCTTTCCCTCTCCCAAGGCCGCCGAACCCGCCTGGAAGAGCGCTGAGAATGGCTGAGATGCCGCCCATAGAGCGCATCTGCTGCATCTGGGCAAGGAAGTCGTTATAATCGAACTTCCCTTTCTGCATACGCTTTGCCATCTCCTTCGCTTCGTCGACATCGACCTGCTGTTCAGCCTTCTCAATAAGGCTCAGCACGTCGCCCATGCCGAGGATCCGGCTGGCCATGCGGTCCGGATAGAACGGTTCAATGTCCGTCAGCTTTTCACCGATACCGGAGAAAAGAATCGGGCAGCCTGTAGCTGCCTTGACGGAAAGCGCCGCGCCGCCCCGGGTATCACCGTCCAGTTTCGTCAGAATCACGCCATCGACGCCGATTTCGTCGTTGAAGCTGGATGCCACGTTGACTGCGTCCTGGCCGGTCATCGCATCGATTACAAGCACGGTCTGGGATACGTTCACGTTTTCCTTTATCCTTTTAAGTTCCGACATCATCTCTTCATCGATATGAAGGCGTCCGGCGGTATCAAGGATCACGACGTTGCGCTTGTTTTCCTTAGCATGTGAGACCGCGGCTTTCGCGATGTCGACAGGATCAGCGTTGTCTCCCATCGCAAATACCGGTATGCCGAGTTTTTCGCCGTTGATCTGCAACTGTTTGATTGCAGCCGGCCTGTAGACGTCACAGGCTGCCAAAAGCGGATTTCTTCCCTTTGACCGCAAATATCCCGCGAGCTTCGCGGCCATCGTCGTTTTGCCTGCGCCCTGAAGGCCGCACAGCAGAATGACAGTCATATCGCTCGCCGGACGCAACTGCAGTTCCGAGACCGTATCGCCCATCAGTGAGATCATCTCTTCGTTCACGATCTTGATGACCATCTGTCCCGGGTTCAGTCCGTTCATGACGTCCTGTCCGATCGCGCGCTCGGTCACGCTGCTGACAAAGCTTTTTACGACCTTGAAACTGACGTCGGCCTCAAGAAGCGCCATCCGTACCTCGCGCATGGCCTTCCGGACGTCATCCTCTGTGATACGCCCGTGCGAACGCAGTTCCTTGAATATCGCCTGAAATTTATCGGAAAGGTTTTCAAATGCCAATGTATTATCCTCTGTCCTGTTTCGTTCTCAGGTTTGTACTGTCAGGAATCCAGATCCTCTTCCATACTGCCGATGAGTGCCTTGGCTTCATCCGGCAATGCCAATCCGGACAGTTTTCGGATTTTCTCTTTCAATGCAGTGTAGCGCGAGATCATATGAAGCTTCTCTTCATAGGAGTTCATCGCCTCGTCACACCTGCGGATCAGATCATGAATGCCCTGCCTTGAGATATCGAACTCCGCGGCGGCCTCCGACAGAGACATGTCGTTAAAGACGACAGCCTCATAGATCTCCTTCCGGTGCTCGGTCAGCAGATCTCCGTAAAAGTCAAATAATAAGGTTTTCTCGACGATATGCTCCATTTTTCCTCAGCCTCAGGCATTATAGTATAAAGAGAGCAGTCTGTCAAGAATTTTTTCTTTACACAAGCAGGGCGGCAGGAATTGCTCTGCCGCCCTGTTGACTGTTTTCTATTTTTCCTTTGGCTTCGTCCAGGACATGAATCCGCATTCCGCATTCTCGCAGGCGTAGAAGCGCCTGCCCTGCTTTGTCCGTCGGATCACAAGATCCTTGCCGCAGTTCGGGCACGGTATCCCTGCTTTCTCAACAAAAGGTTTCGTGTTGCGGCACTCCGGGAAACCCGGGCATGCCAGGAATTTGCCG
>JAEEGL016957391.1_pt1 | contig 20220 bp, 18 predicted proteins | sample 9134231 | NCBI WGS metagenome assembly JAEEGL01 (sample SAMN16246548, study PRJNA631951) | gut metagenome | biome: gut microbiome; feature: rumen; material: fiber-attached | host: Bos | place: Iran: Karaj | collected 2018-10
CGGCAGCGAGCTCTGCCGTCAGATCGCGGCGCATGAACCGAAGCAGCTGATTATCTTCGATGTGTATGAGAACAGTGCGTACGATATCCAGCAGGAATTGAAGGATCAGTATCCGAAGCTTGATCTCGTCGTGCTGATCGGATCTGTACGCGACAGCCGCAGGATGTTCAAGGTGTTCGATACCTACCGTCCGCAGATCGTGTATCACGCGGCGGCGCATAAACATGTTCCGCTGATGGAAGACAGTCCTTGCGAGGCGATCAAGAACAACGTCTTAGGAACCTATAAGACCGCATATGCCGCTATGGTCCACGGATGTGAGCGTTTCGTGCTGATCTCTACTGATAAAGCGGTCAATCCGACCAATGTCATGGGTGCGAGCAAGCGCTTGTGCGAGATGGTCGTGCAGTGCTTCGACGCGAAGATCAAGGCAGGCAAGGCGGATGAGATCCCGCAGCTTTTCACACATGAAGGCTGTGAAAACGCGGACAAAGACGGGACCGGCAGCGTGTTCCGCAACATCAAAACGGAGTTTGTTGCGGTCCGGTTCGGGAATGTTCTCGGCAGCAACGGTTCGGTCATTCCGCTGTTCAAAAAGCAGATCGCAAAGGGCGGTCCTGTTACGGTCACGCATCCGGACGTTGTCCGTTATTTTATGACAATTCCGGAAGCGGTCAGTCTTGTTATGCTTGCGGGAACATACGCCAAGGGCGGCGAGATCTTCGTGCTGGATATGGGCAGTCCGGTCAAGATCGATGCGCTTGCGAGAAACCTCATCCGACAGGCGGGACTCAAGCCGGACGTCGACATCAAGATTAAGTATACCGGTCTGCGTACAGGTGAAAAACTGTACGAGGAGAAGCTGATGGCGGAAGAAGGTCTGCAAAAGACCGACAATGAGCTGATCCATATCGGCAAACCGATTCCGCTTGATCAGGATCTTCTTTTCCGAAATCTGAATGCCTTGATGAATGCCGCTTACGCAAACGACGATCATATCCGCGATCTGCTGATCGGGATCGTTCCGACCTATTCGCCGACAAAGCACAACCCGGATCAGCAGACGATCACGGTATACGGCAGCACGGAAGGAAACGAAAAGAAGGATGAGCTGCATGCAGCAGGCTGAAAGCAGGCGCATATCGAACAAGCGGATCATACTGCTGATCGTGACGGGATTGATGCTCCTGTTTATATTCGGTCAGTCGATGCTTCCCAGAAGTGTTTCCGCCGAGGAAAGCGAATGGCTGGCGGACAAGGGACTGAATCCTCTTCTGAAGATGCTCGGGCTCAAGCCGCTGACCCAACGGGTAATCCGCAAGATCGCGCATGCGGGGGAGTTTACGATTCTGTCCGTTCTGCTCACACTCTGCTTTCGCGGACAGATTATCAAAAGCGCAGGCGTCGGTTTTGCTGCCGCGTTCATAGACGAAAGCATACAACTGGTGTCGGGACGTGAAGCTATGATCTCTGACGTGTGGATCGATCTGATCGGCGTTGCGCTGGGATCGGTTCTCGGTTTTTTGTTCTTTCGCGCGATCCTGCGCCGCGGCAAAGCTTCGCATGGACGCGATGAGGATATGCAAACGGGCGCTTCGTGACGCTCGCGATGTGCTTACAGACAGGATATACATGATTACAGACTCGCAAGGTTAATTGGGGAAAAGGAAAGATAAGAGGGTATCAATATGAGAAGATTTACGGAAGATCCACGGTTTTCGGGTATCCGGCCATTCGAGAAAAAGATATGGCTTTCCAGCCCGACCATGCACGGTGACGAACAATACTGGGTCGACGACGCGATCCTGACCAATTGGGTCTCGACTGTCGGCGCCAACATTAACGAGGTAGAGAAACAGGTTGCGACGCGTATCGGCGTCAAGTATGCGGTCGCGCTGTCCTGCGGAACGGCGGCGCTGCATCTTGCGACGAAGCTTGCCGGCGAAAAGCTTTACGGACAGGCGCGTCCGAATCAAGGCACACTGCAGGGACACAAGGTGTTTTGCTCCGACATGACCTTCGATGCTTCCATCAATCCCGTCGCCTATGAGGATGGCGATGCGATCTTCATCGATACCGAACGGGATACGTGGAACATGGATCCCGCTGCTTTGGAGAAAGCATTTGAACTCTATCCGGATGTGCGGCTGATCGTTGTGGCGCATCTGTATGGCACACCTGGAAAGATCGAAGAAATCAAGCGGATTGCGGAAGCGCACGGGGCGCTGATCGTCGAAGACGCTGCTGAATCCCTCGGGGCCAAGTACAAACTGAACGGCGAGTGGGTCGAAACCGGCACGCTCGGCGATTATAACTGTATCAGCTTCAACGGCAACAAGATCATAACCGGCAGCGCCGGCGGTATGTTCCTGACCGACAGCGAGGCGGATGCGAATAAGGTCCGCAAATGGTCCACGCAGAGCCGCGAAGCCGCGCCGTGGTATCAGCATGAGGAGATCGGCTATAACTACCGCATGTCGAACATCATTGCGGGCGTCGTTCGCGGACAGCTTCCGTATCTGAACGGGCATATCGCGCAGAAGAAAGCCATCTACGAACGCTACAAAGCCGGACTCGCGGATCTGCCGGTCAAGATGAATCCCTTTGATGCGGAAAAGTCCCAACCGAACTTCTGGCTTTCCTGCATGATCATCGACGAGGACGCCATGGCCCCTATGGTTCGCGGAGAGAAGGATTATCTCTACACTTCCGTACCGGGCAAGAGCAGCCCGATGGAAATCCTCGATGCAATGCTTGCGTTCAATGCCGAAGGCCGTCCAATCTGGAAGCCCATGCATATGCAGCCGATCTATCGCAACCATGCTTTCGTCACCGTTGAAGGCAACGGCCGTGCCCGCTCCAACGCCTACATCGCCGGTTCCGGCATCGATGTCGGTGCCGACATCTTCCGCCGAGGCCTCTGCCTCCCGTCGGACAATAAAATGACCCCGGAACAGCAAGATGCAATAATTGACATCATCCATCGCTGCTTTCAATAATGTTGATCAATTATCAGGTAGTGGATGGTTACATTGAAAAAACTTGTGAAGACCTTGGAGCGAGAGCTTGATTGCTTATTTGCAGCGAGGTTTGTGGTCAATAAACACTTAAGATTGATATATCTGAGGAGCATAGATGAAACTTGAAAGAAGACGGGGATTCTATGAGAAATATATAAAACGGCTTTTGGACATTATCTGTTCTTTGCTGTTCATTATCGTCTTCTTTTGGCTCTATATCGTCATAGCCGTAGTAGTCAGAGTTAAGATGGGAAGTCCGGTTATCTTTAGACAACCAAGACCGGGTATCGTGAAGCACGGTAAAGAGACCATCTTTGATATGTACAAGTTCCGGTCGATGACGGATGCAAGGGATGAGAACGGTGAACTGCTACCGGACGAAAAGCGTTTGCCGAAATTCGGAGCGTTTCTGCGGAGTACCAGTCTTGACGAGCTTCCCGAAGTGTTTTGCATTTTAAGGGGCACGATGAGTGTTATAGGACCAAGACCACAACTCGTGCGTGACATGGTATTTATGTCTGATCAGCAGAGGATGAGGCACACGGCAAAACCTGGACTGACCGGACTTGCTCAGGTGAGAGGTAGGAATGCTGTTACTTGGGAAGAGAAACTGGATTGGGATCTGAATTACATAGAAAAAGTCAGCTTTCTTGGTGATGTAAAGATATTGCTGGAGACAGTGGCTGTTGTCTTTAAGCGTTCTGGAATTACCGACGGCGAGAACGCTACGGCTTTGGACTATGGAGATGCGCTGCTGAAAAGCGGGAAGGTCAGAAAGGAAAAATATGATGCTTTACAGGCACACGCAAGGAATCTGATTCAAGTACATGAGAAAGAACGCAATTGTTAGAAACTTGGCATTTTGTCAGTTTTAGTATATTTGAGGAAAAGGAGAAATTTTTAATGAAACTCTACGACAAACTCGTTGATAAAGCTGAATCCTTGGCACTGGTTGGTCTTGGCTACGTAGGAATGCCCATAGCTGTTGCATTTGCTAAGAAAGGTTTAAACGTCATCGGCTTTGATCTGAATAAAGAAAAAATCGAACTATATAAAAATGGAAAAGATCCGACCAAAGAAGTCGGTGACGAAGCTATTGCGCAGACTACTGTTCATTTTACTGCGGATGAGACTGAACTGAAAAAAGCAAAATTCCTTATCGTTGCAGTTCCCACTCCAGTTAACACTGATCATACTCCTGACTTGACTCCTGTTATTGGTGCTTCTGAGATTGTAGGTCGCAACCTCACTCCGGGCTCAATTGTTGTTTATGAATCAACGGTATATCCTGGCTGTACTGAGGACGTTTGCATTCCTATTCTGGAGCAACAGAGCGGGCTTAAATGCGGTGAGGATTTTAAGGTTGGCTATAGCCCGGAACGTATCAATCCTGGTGATAAGGTACATAGGCTTGAGAACATTCACAAGATCGTTTCTGGCATTGATGAAGAATCACTAGCTGAAATTAAGGCTGTATATGATCTCGTTATTGAGGTAGGTACTCATCCTGTATCTAATTTACGTACTGCAGAAGCAGTGAAAGTTGTTGAAAATAGCCAGCGTGATATTAACATAGCTTTCATGAATGAGCTGGCCATGGTGTTTGATCGCATGGATATCGATACAAATGAAGTTGTGGACGGAATGAATACCAAATGGAATGCACTTGGCTTTAGACCCGGATTGGTTGGGGGACATTGTATCGGTGTTGATCCATATTATTTTACCTATGAGGCAGAAAAGCTCGGTTATCATAGCCAGATTATTTTGAACGGACGAATCGTTAATGATTCCATGGGAGCATATGTGGCTGATGCAGCAATTAAAAAGATGATTGAAGCTGGACAGGCTCCTAAGAAGAGCAAAGTGGTTATCCTTGGCCTGACATTTAAGGAGAATTGCCCAGATACCAGAAATAGCAAGGTAGATGACATTATCAAGCAACTCAACAAGTACGGTATTGAACCTATAGTGGTGGATCCTTGGGCATCTGAGCGAGATGCTTTGCATGAGTATGGTGTGAGACTAACGAAGATTAATGACGTGGCTGATGCTGACTGTGTAATTGTAGCCGTTGCTCATAACGAGTTTAAGGCATTGGGAATTGAAAGAATTAAAACGTTCTTTAGAAATGTCCCTGATTGTGAGAAAGTCCTCATTGATGTCAAAGGCCTCTACAAGATTGAAGATCTGAAAGCATCTGGCATGCAGTGGTGGCGACTATAAAATTGCGTACTAATCTCAGCACACGCACAGCACTTGTATTGCGCAGGTATAGGAGTTAACTGGAATTAGCTTATTGAAAGCTCTATCCCTTACATCTTATTTCGTGAATGATGTTACCTGCTGCACATAACGAGGTCAGGAAGCTTGGATTTGAAGGGGTTACGGAACTGTTCGGCTGCAACAGGTAGCAGAGTGTTCTAATTGACATTAATGGAATATATAGAATTAAAGGAAGATCATAATGCAGCAGGAAAAATGCTGTGTTGGAGATTGCAACGGTGGGTAGGAATGGAAGAAAGTGCCAAAAAGTATAGCGTCTTAATGTCCTTATATATAAAAGAGCATCCTGAGTATTTGCGATTAGCACTTGATTCCATGCTGAACCAGACTGTAAAGCCGGATGAGATAGTGCTTGTGGAGGACGGTCCTCTCACACCTGAACTATATGCAGTTGTGGAGGAGTATAAGCCGTATCTCCACATAGTCATAAATAAGAAGAACCTTGGCCTTGGATTAGCTCTTAATGAAGGTTTGAAAGCTTGTAGGAATGAGCTTGTTGCTCGTATGGATACAGATGATATCAGCAAGCCTGACCGTTGTGAGAAACAGCTTAAGCGTTTTAAAGAGAAACCAGAGCTTGCGATTGTTGGTTCTCATATAGATGAGTTTGTGGAGAAACCATCTAATGTAATCAGCCAAAGGCGTGTCCCGCTGACTTCAGAAGATATTTATGAATATGCGAAGAAACGATCTGCCTTTAATCATCCTGCTGTGATGTATCGGAAATCTGTTGTTCTGGCAGAAGGTGGGTATAGCGATCTGAAACGAAATCAGGATGTGGATCTGTTTGGAAGGATGCTGTTTAAGGGACATAAGGCTGAGAACATTGACGAGGCGTTGCTTTGGTTCCGGAGTTCCGATGAGCTAGCAGCACGGAGAAAGTCGTGGGAAAACACAAAGAGCTATATCGACACAATAAAGAAGTTCTGGAAGATGGGGTATAGCAGTTTTGGAGATTATGCAAAAGTTGCCGTGGCACAAACTGGGATGTTTATCCTCCCGGCGAAAATGCAGAATTGGGTATATAAGAAGTTTTTGAGGAAATAAGGGAATACAAGTTCTAGACCAAGGAGGACATCTGCGATGAGCATAAAAGACCGTCTCAGCCTTAAACAAAGAAGAGGATTATATAAGTTTTTAAACTTATTACCAGATAAGGTTGTTGTAAAACTGCAGTATTATGCTTCTCTCGGCAGATGGCCGGATTTAAAGAATCCGAAAAGATATACTGAAAAATTGGTGTGGTACAAATTGAACTATCGTGTGCCTCTTATGACACAGTGCGCAGATAAGTATCGAGTGAGATTCTATTTGCGGGAAAAAGGCTATGAAGAATACATGCCAACTTTATATCAAGTGGTAGATAAAGTAGAAGATATCAATTTTGACGAATTGCCGGATTCTTTCGCGATTAAGTGTAATAATGGATCAGGAACAAATATTTTTATTAAGGATAAATCCGTAATAAAAAAAGAAGAGATTGTTGCTGAAGCCGCGAATTGGAAAGAAGTTAACACAATAAGCGTTGGACGTGAATGGGCTTATGTTAACATCGAACCTAAGATTGTCGTGGAAGAATTGCTTGTCTCGAATGACGGCACACAGGTTGACGATTTGAACGACTATAAGATAATGTGTTTCAATGGAACACCGAGAGTTATCTGGGTTGATACTGAGAGACACACTTCACATAAACGGAATTTCTATGATCTTGATTGGAACAAGTTGCCAGTAAAAAGTGATTGCCCACACTGTACTGAAGACATACCAAAACCTTATGGTCTTGACAAGATGATAGAAATTGCAACAGATATTTCTAAAGATTTTCCTTTTGTGCGTGTTGACTTTTATAGTTTAAATCAGCGCATATACATTGGCGAACTCACATTTTATCCCTGGAGTGGTTGTGTTCAATACGACCCCGATTCGTTTGATTTTGAACTTGGATCTTATTTTGACTTGCCGAAAAGAACAATCGTGGAGTAGATAAAAGTATGAGTATTATTTCAGTACTAAACAAAGCATCGATTAACTTGCGCTATAAAAAAAGATACATCGGGGAATATGTTAATGTTTTAAAGAAAAGAAATTTGATAAAGAAAGTAACTCTGACTCCGCAGCAAAAAAGAAGTATAGATGAGCTTTGGACGAAAAACTATGGGAAAAGAATTCCATACTACTGGCATAAGCTCTATACCTCTTACACAGGCGTTTTTGATGTAAACTACTTCCCGGAAATTTATTATTCAACGATTTTAGAAAGATATTACGACGATGAGAATGTCGCTAAAGCACTGGAAGATAAAGCCCAATTAGACACTTTTTTGTATTCTGAAAATGGTGAACGGGTGACGGTGGAAACGATAGTTAGTAACACAGCTGGACGATTCTTTGATGGACATCATAATATAATTGATCTCGACCAAGCAGTTGATCTTCTCAGAGATAAAGGCAAGGTAGTTATAAAACCTTCAAGAGACACTGATTCTGGACGAGGTATAGAGGTTCTTGAAATCCGTGGAGATATTAATATAAGAACGAATGAAAAATTGCAAGCCATATTACTCAGATATAAAGCTGATTTTGTAACGCAGAGTTTCATTAAGACGCATAAGTCAATTAGAGACCTTTATCCTGATTCTGTGAACACAATTAGAATTGTTACTTTCATCTGCGACGATAATGCGATTAGCCATTTCCCTTTAGCTATGAGAATAGGAGCTAATGGAGCAAATGTTGATAATATTCATGCAGGTGGGATGGTAATAGGCATGGATGATTATGGCATATTGAAACAATATGCTTTCTCTGAGTATGGAGAAAAATTAGAAAAGCATCCACAAACTGGAATTCTTTTCAATGGATATAAAATATCTTCTGTGGATAAAGCAATAGAAATGGTTACGAAGTTGCATGCGCGTATTCCTCGTTTAACTTTCATTTCATGGGACGTGACGATTATGGAAAACGGAGATCCTGTTGTCCTAGAAATGAATACTAGAAATCAAAGTATTTGGTTTCCACAAATGGTTAATGGTGAAAGTGCTTTTGGGCCTCATACTATTCAAATGATTAGAATGTGCAAGAGGAGATGAGGAAATGGAATCAAATAATCCTCTGGTAAGTATAATAATACCGACATATAAAAGATCAGAAAAACTATCAAGGGCTATTCTAAGCGTCTTAAAACAGAGCTATTCCAATATTGAGGTTCTAGTCGTAAGTGATAATGAGCCAGATGATGAATACTCTAAAAATGCTCAAATGACAGTCGATTCTTTTAAAGACAACCGAGTTAAGCTTGTACTGCAAGAACATCATAAAAACGGAGCTGCTGCACGCAATTGTGGAATTAAAGCATCAAAAGGTGAGCTTATTGCTTTTCTAGATGATGACGATTTTTGGGATAGAGATAAACTTGAAAAGCAGGTTAGAGTTATCGCAGATTTGGATGATTCTTGGGGTGGCGTTAGTTGCCTAAATAAAATATATAAAGGCGGTAAATTGATTAGACTTCAGCAAGGCTATAAGAGTGGGAAACTGTATAAGAAATTGCTAATGAGAAGAGTTGAAGTCTCTACAGATACTATTCTTTTGCGGAGAAAAGCACTATTTGATGCAGGTCTCTTTGATGAAAATCTTCTTAGACACCAAGAAGTGCAATTACTTACTAATTTCACATATAAATATAAATTGTTTTTATTAAATGAATACCTAGTGAATGTAGATATTGATGATACAAACAATCGTCCGGATCCCGAAAAATTACGCAATGTAAAAAGGTTGTATTTGCAATCGGTTAAGGATGTGATCTCTTCATTGCCGGTAAGAACACAGAAAGACATAGAACTTATGAATAAGTTTGAAGTCGGAGGATTGTACATTCGACAGGGAAATAGAAAGGCTGGGATTGCGGAGTGCGCGTGCGTTCTCAGATCTCCTACCGCTTTTTTTAATGCGTCTGCTATGGTTTTAAGAAAGATACGGGCATCTAGAACGGCAAAAGCATATCCAAACAAGGATATGCCAATTATAGTATGAGGTACACGTATGAAGGATTTTGCATATAAACTAATTAAGCTCGGATGGAGATTTCTTCACCTCCCCCGTGAAATTGAAAATGACTTTTTCCGCCGGGGGGGGTACAAATAGGTAGCCGTTGCAGGATAAATTCTAATATACTAACGGCAGAGTCCTATATGATCTCTATCGGGGATGACGTAACGATTGCTGATAATGTTTCGTTTGTAACACACGATAACAGCATTTCAAAGGTGATTCCAGGAAGTGGAAATCTATTTGGAAAGATAAGAATTGGAGACAAATGCTTTATAGGATCACATTCTGTGATTATGTATGGAGTAGAATTAGCATCAGAAGTCATAGTTGCTTCTGGCAGCGTGATAACGAAATCCTTCAACGAATCTAGAATTATAATAGGCGGTAATCCAGCCAAGAAAATATCGACTTGGGAATCTTTTGCTGAAAAGCATGGGAATGACGGTATTAAAGTAGCCTCTTTATCTACTGACAAGAAGAAAGAATTATTGCTCTCTGAAAATGTTAAACTGATAAAACGGTAATTGAATTATTGCGGGTGGGACGAATGAATATACTAATTATTTCGACTTTGTATCCTGAACCTTCGGATATGGGTGTAGTACAGGATACTTCAGCAGTACATTATTTTGCAAAAAAATGGGCAGAAGAAGGTAATAAAGTCGTAGTGCTTCACCCGTACAGAAACCCCATTACAAATATAAAAAAATGTTTCCAGCTGAAGGCAAAGGGAATTTTAGAGAATAATATCGACGGTGTAACTGTGATATTTGGAGCGATTCAGCTTCTTGTGCCTCATAATTACGTGCCTTTCAAATATCAGCAGATTGCTCTCGCAAAAAAGCTAAAGCAATACTTATCATCTAAAATGCCAGATTTCAAACCTGATGTAATCTCGGTTCATTTTCCGATGACGAACTATTACTTATGTAAGGGATTTATTGGCGGTAATCAGAAAACAGCATGTGTTCTACACAATTCTGATATTTCCTTGTTGAGGAAAATGAAGCCTGAGAAGAAGCGTTTTATTATAGAAGAGCTGAAGAAAACATATAGGAATATAGCAACGAGATCCTCAATCATTCATGAACAAGCAAAAGCGTTAGGCATTTGTGATGTCAGCTCACCCGTCATACTTTCGGGAATATCAGAGAACTTGATTGCTGGTGATGAATATATATCAAAAAAAGACTATTCAACTTTAAAAGATAACATGAAAATAGTCTATGCAGGGAAACTTGTTAAGCAGAAAAGGGTAGATTTGATACTAAAAGCCATTAGCTTATTAAACGAGTCGACAACGATACATTTAACTGTCATTGGAGATGGCCCGGAAAAAGACGAACTGATAAATCTCACAAAAAAACTAGAAATATCAGATTTTGTAGAGTTTTGTGGGGCTGTTGATCGCAAACGTGTAGTAGATATAATGAGGCAGTCTGATGTATTTGCTATGATAAGTAAGAATGAGACTTTTGGTCTTGTCTATCTCGAAGCAATGGCCCAGGGATTAATCACAATAGGATCAAGTGGGGAAGGTATAGATGGAACAATAATTAACAAAGAGAATGGCTTTCTTGTATCGTCCGATGACGAGTCTGAACTGGTTGAGTGCATTAAAGCCATTCATGAATTATCGAATGCGGAAGCATGCAGAATCTCTCGTAATGCGTATTGGACAGCAACGATGATGACTGATTCTAAAATGGCAAGCCGGTATTTGAGTTTCATTAATTCATGAACTATTGAGGAAGAACGAATGAGAATAGTTTTGCGAGTAGGTGCTAAAACTGATGATCAATTCTATGGTCAAGTAATAGCATTTGCTTTCTTGAAGACAATACTAATAGAGTTTCTGCAATTAATTACGGGAAGCGGCTCTATAATAACATATATAGTCTACGGGTTGCTTTTGGCACATTTATACTATGGGTTGTTCAAACGAAAAAGAATTATTGTAAAATATCTACTTGCATGGGTTATAATAATACTATTTTTCGGGATGAATTATCTTCTCGGGAGTAGAGATGTGAGAAGATTTTATTTTTCAACTGAGATGTTGATTAATTATTTTTACTATTTGCCTATAGCAATAATTGTTGTCGATAGCATTAGTGATACCCATCCGATATATGATAGCATTAACCGCTATAAATATATAGCTATAGGTTTTGCGACTATTATGCTGTTTTTCTATTCATACAGTAGCGCAGGACAAGATAATTATATGGCATTTTCATATGCTGTGCTACCGTTTGTATTGATATCGATTTCGGATGGCATAAGGGAAAAAAAACTAACAAGTTATCTGCTTTTTGTATTGGGCTTGTTAGAAATCCTCATTTATGGAGCAAGAATGCCGTTAGTTATTTGCCTGGTATTTGCAGTACTTATTTACCTAATAAGTATATTTGACAAGAATAATACTAGTAAATGGAAAATCGCGAGAGCTTTTTTAGGATTGTTCTTTGCGGTTATTGCCTTTTTGTTTGGAGAGCAAATACTTAATTTGATTTCATCAATTGCTTCGCGTCAAGGATCATATTCGATGGCGAGATTTCTGCAAGGCCACTTTTTTAGTTCTTCCACTCGTGATCGAATCTATGAAATGGGAATAGAATTAATAAAACAGAGCGCCGGACGGCCACTTTGGCTTTTTGCAGATAGATCAAACCTTGGGGTTGTTTATGTTCATAATATCTTTTTGGAAATAATGATAGACTTTGGAATGTACGCGGGAGGCGCTTTTTCTATTATCCTAATATGGAAAACGATAGTTGCATTGGTCAGGACTGCTAAAACGGGAGATATATATTTTTGCCTATTCATGGTTTTTGCTGTTTTTGTCCGATTCTTAGTATCTGGTAGTTACATAATTGAAGGGATGAGTTTTGTGTTTTTTGCATTGATATGGAAATTCTGTGAGCATCCGGTAGATACAAACGTTGCCCATTCTGACGTTACAGAACTACGAGGTAGATATAGTGAATAAGTCAGCAGCAAATACAATTGCAAATCTGGCCTCTAGAGTTTGGAGCATTATCTCTACGTACATTTTTATTCCTTTATATATTAAGTATTTGGGTGAAACTACGTACGGTCTAGTATCCTTCTTTGCGACACTTCAAGGAGCATTAACTCTTCTTGGATTAGGACTTTCTAGCACTCTTAGGCGAGAATTTGCCATTGGTGAAGAAGATTATGAGAACAGGAAGAGGAAACATCTTCTTCTTCGTAGCACGGAAAACATATATGTTATTATCGCTGTTTTTATAATGCTTATATGCTTTTTTGGTTCAGATTTCATTTCAACAAAATGGCTTAATATCGAAGAATTGGATCCCAGAGTATGTTCAACTGCGATTTCATTAATGGGCGTTTCCATAGGGCTTCAACTGATATCGAATCTTTGGTTTGGATGTATTTTAGGACTTGGCGACCAAGTGTTCGCAAATGGATGTACTGTAGGATGGGCTGCCATAAAGAGTGTTGGCTCCGTGATAATAAGTATTCTGACACGCAATATTGTACTATTCTATTCTTGGCATATCATATCAGACATTTTGTATCTGATTGTTTTAAGAAGGTTTATTTCAAAGAGACTAAATATTCATGTAAAATGGAAAATCAGTGACTTACGAAACATTAAGACAATTTGGAAATATGCTCTTGGTTTGTTTGCTATTTCTATAATTGCTTTAGTGACAAAACAATTTGATAAAGCATTAATAAGCAAATATTTGACTTTGTCTGAACTTGGTGCTTACAACTTGGCAACTACGCTCGGAGGATTATCCATAATCTTTGCTTCAGCACTCTCTGTGGCTTCGTTAACTGAATTTACACAAATGGTATCTACAAAGCGAACCGACGATTTGAATCTCACTTTTTCACGGTATAATACTTTGGTGGCTACCGTGATTGTTACAATGGGCGTCTTTATTGCAACATTTGCAACGGATATTATTCGAGTGTGGACAAATAATGAGCACTATATAAACATCATAAAGGATGCAGCACCACTTGTTGTCATGGCGTTGGTTATGATCGGACTACAGGAAATTCCTTATTCGCTTGTATTAGCATATGGAAATACTAAAATCAATAATATTGTAGGTATAGCTTCGCTTCCCATGATTATTGTTGTAACTTATTGGCAAATACTAAAAAATGGGGTATACGGTGCTGGCCTAGCATATATCATTACGATGGCAATTCAGACGATGGTTTATCTGCTTTGGATTTATAAAAAATACATGCCTTCACTCATTTCTAAATTGATGTTGAAGGGACTTATATTACCTTTGACTATCTCATTTTCTATTGCCTTTGTTTCCAAGAGCTTGATATCAACAATATCTAGTTCCTCGCTTATAACGGTATTATTAGCTATAGTAATTGGTGCGTTGACGTTGGCAATCGAAATAATGTTGTTCGGCAGAGATAGCCTGAAATTGTTTCGGAGGAAAAACTCATGAAATACCTAAGCATTATTGTACCGACCAGAAATAGATATAAGTTCATAAAATCTATTATTGAAAAGTTTGTTGAAGAATTTCATGACAGTGATGAAGTTGAGCTAGTAATTCAGGACAACTCTGATGATAATACGGAGATTATAGATTATCTCGAGAAATATAAAGACAAGTCTATTCTTTATCACTACACAAAAGATAAGATTGATGTTTCAACTAACTTTTCTATAGCAGTTGAAGTCTCTTCAGGTAAATACGTATCCATGCTTGGTGATGACGATGGGTTCACGAAGTATATTTTGCCAATAACTAAATATCTAAATAGTAACGGAATTGAATCAGCAATATTCAACAAGGCTCATTACAAATGGCCCGACGCGTTGATTGCTCTCGGAAGCCAACGTATATTTGATGTCCATACACACGCATTAGCCATACATAAATTTGATGGAGGCATATATGAAGTTCCTGTTGATAAAGAATTGGATCTTGTTCTGAGCGATGGCGTAACACGTCTTGCTCGGCTTCCTGAAGTTTATCATGGTATTGTAAGCCGAGCGTGTCTTAATAAAATAAAGGACGCAACTGGAACTTTTTTCCCTGGATCGAGTCCTGATATGGCTAATGCTATTTCGTTAGCACTAACTGTCCAGAAGCATGTATATATTGATCTTCCAATCGTTTTTTCTGGTCAAAACGCTGTTTCGACAGGCGGACAAGGCATGCGTAAGCAGCATGTAGGAGCGCTAAAAGATCAGCCACATTTGTCCCACGATATTGAAGATAAATGGTGCCCAAGGATTCCCAAGATATGGACTGCACAAACTATTTATGCACAATCGGCTTTTGAAGTATTTGAAGCGATGAAACGTCCTGAGTTGTTGGACAGGATTAATTGGTGTTATTTATATGCAAAATTCTCGGTAGATCATCCGGATTATGAGTTTTTAGTAAAACCGTTTATCACTAACTCGATGGTTAAGAACTACCTAAAGTATAAAATCAAAAGAAAGATTAAGATGCTGGGGCGTTATCCAATGTTCCTGATGCGAAAAATCACTAACAAAACCCTTGATTATTCTTATGATGATGTTAAATCAACAAAAGATGCTGCTAGCATCATAGAAATGAAAATGGAAGAGAAAACAATTCCTTTTCTTATCAAATTGACAGAGAAAGGAGCCAATTATGATCCCACTTGTTAAGCCTTACATGCCTCCCCGTGAGGAGTTAATGCCGGAAATTGAAAGAGTTCTTTATAGCGGATACATCGCTGAGGGTGAAGCTGCAAGGGGGTTCGAAGATGGTTTACGCGAGTTTCTTGGTAACCCTAACACCTTGGCTGTTCAATCAGGAACGGCTGCTCTTCACATTGCACTTCTTCTTTTAAACATCGGGCCGGGAGATGAAGTCATTAGCACACCTATGACATCTGAGCCAACCAATACCACGATTGCCATTACTGGGGCAAAAGTTGTATGGGCGGATGTGGATCCGGCTACCGGCCTACTTGATCCCAAATCAGTCAGAGAGAAGATCACGGATAGAACTAAGGCTATTATGCTTGTTCATTATGCAGGCATGGTCTGCGATATGGATGAGTTCAATAAGCTTTCAGAAGAGACAGGTATTCCTATCATCGAGGACGCTGCTCACGCGTTAGGAGCTAAGTATCAGGGGAAAGTTGTTGGATCGAATTCCCGGTTCACCTGTTTCTCCTTCCAAGCAATTAAGCATATGACGACCGTGGATGGCGGCGCGATTGCGTTCAAGAATCCTGATGACGTGACTCCTGCCAGGAAGCTCCGATGGTTCGGTCTTGATAAGAAAGTATCTCGCCTTGAGAACGATATTACCAGAGCAGGATACAAGTATGGAATTAACAATTTGACAGGTATTATCGGACAAATTCAGCTTCGCCATGCACAGGAAATAATAGATAAGTATATTATTAATGGAAAATACTATGATAATGCTCTTAAAGGAGTACAGGGAATAACCTTGGTCCCTTACTATCAGAATACAGATCCTTCCTATTGGCTTTATACGATGAAGGTAGAAGACAGGGATAGTTTTATTAGACTGATGGAGAGCATTGACATAACAGCATCTCCGCTACACCATCGCAGTGATACTCACAGCGTTTTTGCTGAGAGTAAATGCGATTTGCCAAATATGGAAGAGTGGTATAGCCATTTTGTACATATCCCATGTGGTTGGTGGGTTGATGAAGAAACGAGAGATAAAATTGTGGATACAATTAAAAAAGGTTGGTAAATAAACTATATCCACAGAAAGGCAAGGGATATGAAGAAATACTATCCGAGCATTCAGGTGCTTCGGGGTGTGTTATTCCTTTTCATTTTGGCGTTTCATTGTGGTGTCCCATATGCCAATTTTGGCTGGGGGGGGGTAGAAGCATTTTTCGTTATTAGTGCTTTCTTCCTGGTTCGAAAGTACTGGGGAAGTAATGCTATAAGCGTAGAAGAACAGTTTAAACACAGGATAATAAGGCTATATCCTCCATATATTGCGGTCTTGATTGTGGCCGCCTTGTATGCACTACTGACGAAGGTTGTTCCTTATGACCTGGTGACACATCTTTTGGCGGCACAGAATTTTCATTGGATGATTACGGGCTACCAATCAGCAATGCAGCCGATGACAGCGCATACTTGGACACTATCTATTGAGGTGTGGGGTGGACTTGTATGGCTCTTGTTCTTAAAGCATTTATCGAAGGATTGCTTTAAGAGAGCTATGCTTGGAACTTTATTTCTAGGGATTATCTATAGGGTTGTAACAATCATTAGTGGTGCAAATGTCTGGATAATTTCTCTTTGTCCTCTAGCTCACTTTGATGCCTTTGCCTGCGGATCGTTATTGGCAATAGGCACTAAAGAAGAAAAAGTAGACCGCAGGGTTGGAATTCTAGGAGGGCTAGGATTAAGTGGCATAGTCGGTTGTATCATATGGATGAGCAATTCAAATGGCATTAGCTTTATGAGTGCTTATCAGCTTCTGTCATCATCGAAGAACTATCTAAATAATTGGTTTACCGGAAACATCTATCTATTCATATCGTTATTGACGACTGGAATAATAGGATTGTTGTATATCCGTGATGAGAAGAGATCGAATGACGTAAATATATTAGAAAAAGCTCTCGTTAAGTTGGGAGATAATACGTACGTTCTGTATTTATTCCACTGGCCGATTTTCGTTGTACTGAGAAGGATAGTACATCATTGGGGCGTGCTTTTTCCAATGACTTTTATTGTATCGATTGGCGCTGTGTTTGCTTTTAACTTGCTTTACACAAGAATGCAGAAGAAACTATCAGGAGGCAAATGAAATAGTGATTCCTCTATTGAAACCTTACATGCCTGAAGTGCCAGAGATGGACGCGATTCTCCATTCTGGTGCATTGGCATATGGTAACTATACAAAGCGGTTTGAAGAAAAACTTAGGGACTATTTTGGCACGCCATATCTTATCGTGACAAATAGTTTTAATACAGCAATTTCAGTAGCTCTTACAACACTAGGTATTGTACCAGGTGATGATATTATTGCATCGCCTATGGCTTGCTTAGCGTCTACGCAGCCTTATCTTTCGAGTGGACTTAATGTTTGCTGGGCTGATGTTGATCCGCAGACGGGAACACTATCTCCAGACTCAGTGCGACAACAGATAACCCAAAAGACAAAAGCAATAGTTCATAATCACTTTTGTGGTTATCCTGGATACATAGACGAAATCAATGCAATAGGACGTGAACAGGGAATCCCTGTCATTGACGATGGTATTGAATGCTTTGGCTCAGAGTATAAGGGCAAGAAAATAGGAAACTGTGGAACGGACGTTACTGTTTTTTCCCTGACAGCAGTTAGGTTTTGCAACTGCATCGATGGCGGAGTAGTGATATTCAACAATGAAGAGCATTACAAAAAAAGCCTTTTGATTCGAGACTGTGGTATAGATCGCCCACATTTTAGGGATGAATTAGGTGAGATTAGTCCTGATTGCGATATAAGTTTAATTGGCTATAGCGCAACAATGAGTAACGTGAATGGCTATATAGGACTTAAACAGATGGAAGTAATCGACAGCTTGATCCAAACGCATAGGAAACAGGCTGAAAAGTGGCGCAACGTCTATGATTTCCAGAGCACGATGATTCCGATTTATCGTCAGGATTGCAGCCCGAATTATTGGGTGTATGGAATGCTGACTGATGATAAGATAGAAACGATAAAGAGCTTCCGAAAGATGGGCTACTATGCGTCAGGAGTTCATATCAGAAATGATATTTATAGCGCATTTGGTAAACAGAATGTCGCATTACCCGGAGTTGATAAATTCTATAAGAGCTTCGTGGCATTGCCTTGTGGCTGGTGGATGGAATGAACTGGAAAATAGTAAAGCATAGAGATTTGTCGATGGCTGAGGGCTTGAAAATTGCTTATCTTAAAGATCAGCATTGGCCCTACGGTCTAGAGTCTCAAATTCAATGGATGAAGGATAACATAGCATTGGATGATGCTCATCTTATGGGCGAAGAGCAGGACATATTAAGGGCATATATCACCTTAACCAATTTAAATGTTGTTATTGATGGCCAACAGCTTGACTGTACGGGAGTCGGTGGCGTCTGTGTAGATAAAGCAATGCAGCATACCGGATTGGGACGAATTCTTATGCAGCAGGCAGGAAAGCATATCAACGAAAAGAGCCAGATAGGAATTCTGCTTTGCAAAGATACTTTAGTTCCATTCTATGAAAAATGTGGCTGGAAACTTCTTCAATACAGGACAGCCTTTGTATCTGGGAGCAATTATGAGTATAACATTATGCTACTCGGCAAGAATTGTACTTGCTCGAATATCATAATAGATAAGAATTTCTAAGAAGGAAGGATAAAACCATATGGCAAAGTACAATTCTCCCGAATTCTTTAAGGGAAAAACATTGATGATTACTGGCGGTACTGGTTCGTTTGGTACAACCGTTTTAAAACGCTTTCTGACTTCAGAAATTGGAGAAATTCGTATTTTCTCTCGCGATGAGAAGAAACAGGATGATCTCCGCCATGATCTCCAAGCAAAGTATCCAGAGCACTCGGAGAAAGTACGTTTTTTCATCGGTGATGTAAGGAATATCGATTCTCTACGAGATGCAGTGGAAGGAGTCGATTTTATTTTCCATGCGGCAGCGCTGAAACAAGTTCCTTCATGCGAATTTTTTCCAATGGAAGCAGTAAGAACCAATGTGATGGGAACAGACAATATGCTTCATGCTGCTATTGACGCAAAGGTGAAGAACGTTGTCTGCCTCTCCACAGATAAAGCAGCATATCCTATAAATGCTATGGGTATTTCCAAGGCGATGATGGAGAAGGTTATCCGTGCTAACGCTCTACGGGCAATGGAGAAGAGCGGTACAGTCGTATCTTGCACTCGTTATGGGAATGTAATGTGTTCTCGCGGATCCATTATTCCGTTATTTATCGAGCAGATCAGATCCGGAAAACCGATTACTATAACTGACCCTAATATGACCCGCTTCCTTATGAATTTAGACGAGGCGGTTGACTTGGTTATGTTTGCATTTGAGCATGCGAAACCGGGCGACCTGTTTGTCCAGAAATCTGATGCCAGCACTATTGGAGTGCTTGGACAGGCAGTACAGAAACTCTTTGGTGATACTGGGACTAAGATTATTGGCGCGCGCCACGGTGAAAAACTATTCGAAACTTTGTTAACGAATGAAGAGAGGGTTCGCTCGGAAGATATGGGTGATTATTTCCGCGTGACTCCCGATGAACGTGGGTTGAACTACGACAAATTCCTAGCTACTTATGGCGCTATAACTCAAGCTGATGAAGCATATACAAGTCATAATACGACAAGACTTGATGTGGATGGAACAGTGAAAAAGATTTTGACAACAGAATATGTTAACGAGCAACTTGCGACTTGGAGATAATAGATTCTGACCAGAAGAACCATATAGTTTATGCCTCCTAAACGAATAATATGAAGAGAAGCTTTCATATGAAAGCCTGTGTTGTTGGAAGGAAAGCAAAATATAAAGAGTGGGAACGTCATTCTGCAGGGAAATGAATCACTAGAGGCATTAAACGGAATCAGAAAAGGTAGAATACTCGTGAACAGCTAACATGTTGATTCTACTCGCGACAATAAAGCACCCGATAACACGGGTGCTATATTTTTAACCATTAAACACACTATAAATAGGTCAAAATGTGTTAATAATTTGTTTACAAATTAGAAAACATGTGATATAGTACTTTTTGCAAGGAACAAGTGGTGTTAGCAGATACGGTAAGTTGACACCTAAAAACTTGCAAAACGAC
>JAEEGL013354396.1_pt1 | contig 20219 bp, 14 predicted proteins | sample 9134231 | NCBI WGS metagenome assembly JAEEGL01 (sample SAMN16246548, study PRJNA631951) | gut metagenome | biome: gut microbiome; feature: rumen; material: fiber-attached | host: Bos | place: Iran: Karaj | collected 2018-10
AAGAGACATAGAGAATAAGCCCAGATATTCATTTGTTAAAGCGGATATCACGGATAAGGCTGCGATCGAGAAGATCTTTGCCGACAATCCTGATATAGACAGAGTGGTTCATTTTGCAGCTGAGAGCCATGTCGACCGCAGCATCAAGGATCCGGGCGTATTTGCAAGAACGAACGTGCTGGGAACGCTCACGATGCTGGCAGCGGCCAAGGCAGCGTGGGAACTTCCGGACGGAACATTTAAGCCGGATCATAAGTTCCTTCATGTATCAACGGATGAGGTATATGGAACCCTCCCCGATGATGACAATGCATACTTCTATGAGACCACACCCTATGATCCGCACAGTCCGTATTCCGCAAGTAAGGCAGGCTCCGATATGCTTGTGAAGTCTTATATGGATACATATAAGTTCCCGGCCAATATCACCAACTGCAGTAACAATTACGGCCCTTACCAGTTCCCTGAAAAGCTCATTCCGCTTATGATCAACAATGCGCTTAACGGCAAGAAGCTTCCGGTATACGGTGACGGACTTAATGTCAGAGACTGGCTGTATGTGGAAGATCACGCCAAGGCCATCGATATGGTACAGGAGCAGGGCAGACTTTTTGAGACATACAATATCGGCGGACACAATGAGAAACGTAATATCGAGATCGTCAATATCATCATAGACACCCTTCGCGAGGAACTTGATGACAGTGATCCCAGAAAAGCATATGTCACCAAGGATCTTATCACATATGTGGAAGACAGAAAGGGTCATGACAGAAGATATGCCATCGCTCCCGATAAGATCAAGAGTGAGATAGGCTGGGAGCCCGAGACGATGTTCAAGGAAGGAATACGCAAGACCATAAGATGGTATTTTGATCATGAAGACTGGATGAAGAACGTGACATCCGGAGATTACCAGAAGTATTACGAGACAATGTACAATGTCTGATGATGTACAGGGGGACATGAGATTATGAAGGGAATCATACTTGCCGGAGGATCCGGAACGAGACTGTATCCGCTTACCAAAGCCATATCCAAGCAGATCATGCCGATATATGACAAGCCGATGATATATTATCCTTTATCGACTTTGATGCTTGCCAATATCCGTGATGTGCTCATCATATCAACGCCCAGAGATCTGCCGGTATTTGAGGATTTACTCGGTGACGGAAGCCAGCTGGGTATGAGATTTGAATATAAGATACAGGAAAAGCCCAACGGTCTGGCTGAAGCGTTCATAATAGGTGCCGATTTTATAGGTGATGACAATGTGGCACTTGTGCTAGGTGACAACATCTTCTACGGTCAGAGCTTTTCCGACCTTTTAAGAAGAGTGGCGGAGAGAAAGAAGGGCGCTACGATATTCGGATATTATGTAAGAGATCCGAGGGAGTACGGTGTAGTGGAGATCGGTGCTGACGGTAAGGCTGTATCCATTGAGGAAAAGCCTGCCAATCCCAAGAGTAATTACGCCGTTCCCGGACTGTACTTTTATGATAACAGAGTCGTGGACATAGCAAAGAACATTAAGCCTTCCGCGAGAGGTGAGCTCGAGATCACTACTGTGAACAATACCTATCTTGAGATGGGCGACCTGAGCGTGGAGAAGATGGGAAGAGGCTTTGCGTGGCTCGATACCGGAAGCCATGATTCGCTTCTTGATGCAAGCGATTTTGTATGTGCCTTCCAAAAGAGGCAGGGACTGTATATTTCCTGCATCGAAGAGATCGCATATAAGAGAGGATTTATAGATAAGGATCAGCTGCTTAAGCTTGCAGATCCGCTGCTTAAGACCGATTACGGTAAGTATCTGACAGAGGTTGCGAATGGACTCTAAGCTGCTTGTAAAAGCCATGCTCATAGTGACGCTGCTATTTGCGACGGTATTTGTCGTTATACTCTATTCCAACGGCTATATCGGCTCTAAGCGTACTCATGCGCAGACACAGACAGCCAAAGAGGAAGAAGAATTTGAAGTCACGGAATCCGATGGAAAGATAAAAGGAAGTGACTTAAGTGCCTGGATGTATGACGAAACTTTCTTTGATGCCAAGCTCATAGGCGGCGGTAAGTATCAGAAGTCGGTAGAAGAAGCGGATTCGACTTCGTTGGTACTAAGTGCGAGCTCCGTTGAAAAGGACTTAAGGATCAAGATAACCGATGCGACGGGTGAACCTGTTAAGGGCCAGCTCTTTGCGGTGATGGTCGGCGACAGCAGCCAGTATCTTGACGATGACAGAGACGGATTCATATATATAAAGGATCTTAAACCCGGTGATTATACGGTAAAGCTTGCGGCGATGCAGGGTTTTGATATACCTACGGAACCCATAACCTGCAGTGTCAGGGCCAAGATCGAGTATAAGGCGATAGCCGATATATCATATCTGATAAAGACTGAAGCCGATATAGATGCTTCAAGAGAAGATACCGCAGTTAATGATGCGGCAGAGGAGACATCCGGATCATCTGCCATAAGGACGGATGCAGATGCGCATTTTGGCATAGACGTATCCAAGTATAACGGCAATATCGACTGGGCCAGGGTAAAAGACGCCGGCGTAGAATATGCGATCATCAGATGCGGATACAGAGGATCATCTTCGGGATCCATAGTGGTGGATCCGATGTTCACGGCCAATATTGAAGGCGCGACGGCAGCAGGGATACCGGTGGGAGTGTATTTCTTCACTCAGGCACTCAATCCCATGGAAGCCGTGGAGGAAGCCAGTGCGGCACTCAGCCTTGTATCACAGTATAAGCTTGATTATCCCATATTTATAGATTCCGAGGGAGCAGGCGGAAGAGGCAGAGCCGATAACCTTACGGTGGAAGACAGATCTGCGGTCATTGAGGCATTCTGTACGACGATAAGAAGCGGTGGGCATAAGGCAGGAGTCTATGCAAGCCGCAACTGGTACAATAAAAAACTTGATATCACCAAGTTCTCGGCAGGCAATGTGATATGGCTTGCAGAATATGGGGATGCACCGACATACGGCGGCACCTATCACCTGTGGCAGTATTCGTCAGCAGGACGCATAGACGGAATTGAGGGAAGAGTGGACATGAACTTAAGTTTCCTGTCGCAGTAAATACATGAATATGATTATGAAGGGAGCAAACAGCAGATGGGTAAGATTGTTGTTGAAAAATGTGAGATAGAGGGTCTTAAGGTTATTACACCTGAGGTGCACGGAGACAGCAGAGGATACTTTATCGAGACATATAATAAGCGTGATTTTGATGAAGCGGGAATTGACAGGGTGTTCGTACAGGACAATCAGTCTGCTTCAAAAAAAGGAGTCTTAAGAGGTCTTCATTTTCAGATAAATCACCCTCAGGCCAAGCTTGTAAGAGTTCTTCGGGGTGAAGTCTATGATGTGGCTGTGGATTTAAGAGCAGGTTCTGCTACCTTCGGTAAGTCATTCGGAGTGCTGCTTTCTGAGGAGAATAAAAAGCAGTTCTACATTCCCGAAGGATTTGCTCATGGTTTTCTTGTTGTAAGTGACTATGCGGAATTTGCATATAAGTGCACGGATTTTTATCATCCCAATGATGAGGGCGGACTTAAGTATGATGATCCTGAGATAGGTGTAAAATGGCCGTTTGAAGCCGGAGTTGAACTTACTTTGTCTGAGAAGGATACCAAATGGCCCACATTAAAAGAGTATAAGCAGGCACGGGGCATAAAGTAAGATCGGGAGTGTCTGTCTGATGAATAAAGATAAAAAGAACGGTTCCATAAAGGGACTGTATCAGAATAGGGAACTGATATGGAAGCTGGCATGCAATGATTTTAAGAAAAGGTATGCGGGCTCCTATCTTGGTGCCATCTGGGCCATGATCCAACCCGTGGTGACGATAGTCATGTACTACATCGTATTTGATGTGATCATGAAATCGGGAGCGCAGGATGGCCCCAGAGCTACGAGTATACCCTATGTACTTTTTCTGACAGCGGGTCTGGTTCCTTGGTTTTTCTTTCAAGAGGCTCTTACACACGGTACGGCCGCCATGGTCGAATATAATTATCTTGTAAAGAAGGTGGTCTTTGATGTCAGCATATTGCCGGTCATCAAGGTTCTGGCCGCCATATTCATACACATCTTTTTCGTATGCGTGATGATAGTCATGGCATGCGTATACGGTTATTACCCAAGCATATATACCATACAGATACTGTACTACAGCTTATGTGTACTGTTGCTTACGTTGGGACTTGCATATATCACAAGTTCGATCATGGTATTCTTCAGGGATATAGCGCAGATCATAGGTATCATACTTCAGATCGGAATGTGGGCTACTCCCATCCTATGGAATATAGAGAGCCTCTCTCCCATATGGAAGACGATCATAAGCATCAATCCGTTAGTATATGTAGTGACAGGTTACCGCAACAGCGTGGTAGGCGGAGTGTGGTTTTTTGAGGATGTGTGGGGTACGGTATATTTCTGGTGCTTTACTCTTATCATGCTTTGGCTCGGGACCACGTTATTTAACAGATTAAAACCGCATTTCGCGGATGTATTATGAGGATAGTATGGCAGATATAGCTATTGAAGCTAAGAAAATATCGAAGATATACAGATTGTATGACAGACCGAGTGACAGATTTAGGGAAGCCCTTAATCCGAAACACAGGCGCAGTACGGATCATCATGCCTTAAAAGAGGTCGATTTAAGCATATATAAGGGTGAAACTGTTGGTATCATCGGGACGAACGGTTCCGGTAAGAGTACGCTTCTTAAGATCATTACCGGCGTGCTCACACCCACATCCGGCGAGATCACAGTGGATGGCAGGATATCAGCGCTGCTTGAGCTTGGTGCAGGCTTTAACATGGAATATAACGGTATAGAGAATATATACTTAAACGGTACCATGATGGGCTTTTCCAAAAAGGAAATAGATGACAGACTGCAGAGTATTCTTGATTTTGCGGATATCGGTGAATACGTCTATCAGCCTTGTAAGACATATTCAAGCGGAATGTTCGTGCGTCTTGCTTTTGCCGTGGCCATCAATATCGATCCGGAGATCCTTATCGTTGATGAAGCACTTTCTGTCGGCGATGTGTTCTTCCAGGCCAAGTGTTATCATAAGTTTGAAGAGTTTAAGCAGCAGGGCAAGACTATACTCTTTGTAAGTCATGACCTGACTTCCATAGCCAAGTACTGTGACAGGGTGGTACTTCTTAATAAAGGTGTAAAGCTTAGGGAAGGCGGCCCCAAAGAAATAATAGACGCATACAAGCAGGTATTGGTAGGACAATACAGAGAAGACGGCGACACGACGGAAGGCGGCCTTGAAGCATCTGAGACGGCGGATAATGGTGATACGCCCGCACAGAACGCTGCTACTTCGGTCAATCCGGAACTTTTGGAGTACGGTAACGGAGCAGCTACCATAAATGACTACTATATCACGGATAAAAACGGCACACGTACATCGGCTATCATAAAGGGTGAGCCCTTTACCATACATTTCTCGGTTGATTTTTTAAAGGATATAGAGGCTCCCATTTTTGCATTTACCGTCAAGAATATCAAGGGAATCGAAATAACCGGTACAAATACCATGTATGAGAGGGCATTTCTTAGTCCTGTAAAAGCGGGAGATAAAAAGAAAGTTACATTCACCCAGGATATGAACCTTCAGGGCGGAGAGTATTTGCTCTCATTTGGAACTACGGGATATGAAAAAGATGATTTCGTGGTATATCACAGACTGTACGATGTGATCAATCTCACAGTGATCTCAGATAAGGATACTGTGGGATACTATGATATGAATTCGGTGATAACGGTAGAATAATTGTGTGAATCATTATGGAAAACGAGACAATAGGCAAGATACAATTAAATTATGATCATTACAGCGGAGCGGACCTGTACTGTGACGGAGCTGTAGAAGATGAGCTCTTATCGATAGTACAGACATATTCTGAGGTCGAGTATCCCAAGGTGATAGAGGAAAAGAAGAGCTGGCCGGTATTGTATCATCTTTCAAGCCAACGTGAGAATATAGTTGACTGGCTTCCAATAGACAAGAGCATGAAGGTTTTGGAGATCGGTTCCGGCTGTGGCGCCATCACAGGTGCTCTTGCGAGAAAGGCCGGTACGGTGGATTGTGTTGATCTTTCACGCAAAAGAAGCCTTATCAATGCATACAGGCATGAGGGTTATGACAATATCCGTATCAATGTAGGCAATTTTGCTGATATTGAGCCGACACTCGGTAAGGACTATGATTATGTATTGCTGATCGGTGTGTTTGAGTACGGACAGAGCTATATAGACTCAAAGACTCCTTTTGAAGACTTTTTGAAGATCGTATGTAAGCACAGGGCCAAAAACGGACGTGTGGTGATAGCAATTGAGAACAGATATGGCCTTAAATACTGGGCAGGATGCAGGGAAGATCATCTTGGTACGTATTTTTCGTCTGTGGAGTGCTATAAGGACGGAGGCGGAGTCCGTACTTTCTCAGAAAAGGGTCTTACGGACATATGTAAAAGAGTCGGAATAGATGATTACCACTTCTATTATCCTTATCCTGACTATAAGTTCATGACCAGTCTCTTTTCAAAAAAGAGGCTTCCCATTAAAGGAGAATTATATAATAACATACGCAATTTCGATGGTGACAGATTGCTTTTGTTTGATGAAAAGGCGGCTTTTGACGGTATCATAGCCGAAGAGCAGTTCCCTTTCTTTTCAAATTCATATCTTATGATCATAGGAGATGAGGCGCCGGTAACTTTTGCCAGATATTCCAATGACAGGGCACCGGAATACCAGCTGTGCACGGAGATGGAAGGCGATGTCGTACGTAAGCGTGCCATATATAAGAATGCGGGAAGCATACATATCGCCAATATGAAGAAGAGTTATGAACTCTTAAATGGCCGCTATAATGGCAGCAAGTTAAATATATGTCCATGTGAATATGATTCGGAGGCTGTTACGGTCACATTCCCTTTTATAAAAGGAAGACAGCTTACGGAGTATTTTGATGAACTTGTAAGAAACGGAGATGAAAAAGGATTTGCCGAGCTCTTTGAGGAATACATAAGACGTATCGATCATGGATCGGACAAGCCGGTTGCAGACTATGATCTTGTCTTCTCCAATATCCTGGTAGACGGGGATGTCATGAAGGATCCATGGAGCGTGATCGATTACGAGTGGACCGAATACAGGCAGGTAGCCACAAAAGACCTGGCTTTCAGGGCTCTATATTGCTATCTTTTAGAGGATGAATCAAGGAATAAATTTAATTATGAATTAACATTTAAGCTATTATCCCTTACACCGGAAGAGTCTGAGATGTTAAGAGACAGAGAAGCGGCGTTCCAGAAACAGGTAACGGGTAAGCTCTTAAGTATGGGTGAATTGAGGGAGCTCATAGGCGGCGCGGTGATAGGTATGGACTCCATATCCGGAGTGGATGCATCTGCGGGGCTTAAGAATTCGGTACAGATATATGTGGATACGGGAGCCGGATTTAATGAAGAGGAGTCGTATTTTACCGATGAATCCTATGACAGCAGGGGAGATATTGACTTTAATCTGACCCTGGACAGCAATACCGTAAAACTTCGTATAGATCCCATGATGGATTACTGCATGACTGAGATCCACAGTCTTGTACTTAACGGGGAGCCTTTAAAACTTACGGACAATAAGAGGGTATATATAAACGGCAAAAAGACAGGCACGGATAGCGGTGTGTTGGCCATATTCTATTATGACGATCCATGCATCGTGATAGAGCTTAAAGATAAGGTGAGAAGTACGGGCAATGAACTACATGTGAGTATGACGACCACAAAGCTTACGGAATCGATGACGCAGTTGCTTAAGAGTGAAGTATCAAAGAGGATCAGATTCTGATGTTGGACACCATAAAGGCGCTTGTAAAAGCACCGAGAATAGCACAACTCCATAAAGAATATGAAAGCCTTCTTGACGAAAGCTATGTTTCTTATGATTCATGGATCAGACAGAAGGAAGTGGAGTATCTTGCAGGCACTCTTCCCAATACCGATGATGTACAGGTAGTTGGCTATGATGAAGTGGGAAGATGCACATATGCGGCCAATGTGATACTGTTTGCAGCTGATATACACAGACTATCGGCAAGGGCCCTTCATGCGGTGATCTCCGTATTTAATGAATATCCTGATACCGTGGTGGTATACGGAGATGAGGATGAGTATAACTCTGACAGAACAGTGAGAATGAATCCGATATTCCGTCCGGAATGGTCTCCCGATACGCTTACAAGTTATCTCTATATGGGTAATGCGATCGCGGTAAAAAGATCTGCCATACCCGAAGGGATCACGGATATATATGAACTTATCCTCACGGTAACAAAAGGCCTTGGCGCAGATCGAGTAAGACATGTTGATTATGTATTGTATCATGCGGATTATTCGAGGTCGTTATATACGGAAGGTTTGGTGGAAGATAAAGCGGAATTGTCTTCTGACGATCTTGTATCAATACTTATTCCGTCAAAGGACAATCCGGAGGTTCTTAAGCAATTGCTTACCTCACTTACAGATAGAACAACGGGTGTTCCATACGAGATCATCGTGCTTGACAATGGCAGCAGTGACGAAAATAAAATCACGATTGAGCAGAATATAAAATCTGTTTCGAATGATCGGAAAGAGTGGCTTAAAGCCGCTAAATATCTGTATTCTCCGCAGGAATTCAACTTTTCGAGAATATGCAATGAACTTGCAAAGAATGCATCCGGAAAATACCTTCTGTTCCTTAATGATGACATAGAGATAAGGGACAGCAAGTGGCTTTCTAAGATGCTTAGATATGCGGTAAGGGAACATGTGGGAGCTGTTGGGGCAAAACTCTATTATCCTGAGAGTAAGGTCATACAGCATTGCGGAATAACGAATCTTAGGTTAGGACCGGTACATAAGCTTCAGTACAAAGAGGACAACAGAGTATATTACGATCATGTCAATGACATGGATCGTAACGTGATAGCCGTGACAGGGGCCTGCCTTATGTTAAGGGCGGATGTTTTTTCGGATATCGGAGGCTTTGATGAAGATTTTGCCGTAGCCTTTAATGATGTCGATTTATGCTATACTCTTTATGAGAAGGGGTTGTATAATGTAGTAGTCAACACTACTCATCTGTGGCACCATGAGTCACTTAGCAGAGGCGATGATGAATCCAAAGAGAAGATCGTCAGGTTGCAGAATGAGAGACAGAAACTGTACAAAAAGCATCCGGCACTCTATGCCAAGGATCCTTTTTATCATGATTATCTGACGGGAGATATCTTGGACAGCAATTACACCTGTGCCTATGAGTATGAATATGACGGATCAATGCGGATGAAGGCGCTTAAGCCACGCAAGATACGTGGAAGTATAAGACCGGGAAGATATGATGAGTGTCTGATCATCAGTTTGGAACAATGTGGCAGTTTGGAGTACTGGCTTGGCCCGAATGACAGCCATGGTGGCGATGATAAGACGATATATATCGGCGGTTATGCATTTGTGGCCGGAAGCGACAATTCATGCTTTAAGTTCAGTCTTCTTTTTGAAGGAAGTGACGGAGTATATGAATTGCCGTGTAATAAGGTTTACAGGCCGGATCTTGAGATCAATCTCGACAGGGAAGAGCGGCCTGCCATGTGTGGTTTCTCTATGGTTCCCGATATGGAAGGTCTTCCAAAGGGTGAATATCGGGTAGGCGTGATGGCAAGAGGTCTTGCGTCAAGGTTAAAGCTTTGCAGATTTACCAACAGGTATATTAGTAATGAGTGATACTTACAAGGAACTGTACGAAGAACAACTTAAGAAGAACAGGGAACTTGTTGAGAGAATTGCTGCGCTTGAACAGGAAAGTGAGATGTTAAACTTCAGACTTGAGCGCATACACAGCAATCCTCTGTGGAAGTGCACCAAAGGCATCAGGGATATGATGATCAAAACGGGCAGGCTTAAGCAGCGTATCAAGGGTCTGGGCGGTCCTAAAGGCTTCGTGGATAAGGTGATATATAAGCTTAAGGAACGTAAGGCCAAGCGCAACTACGGAAAGAGAAGCTTCCCCGATGATCAGACGGTTAAGGCACAGGCGCAGACCGTATGGAATTATATGCCTGTGATCAGTATCCTTGTGCCGTTATACAATACACCGAGCTCTTATCTTAAGCAGATGGCGGAGTCGGTTCTTGCACAGACCTACGGTAAATGGGAACTGTGTCTTGCTGACGGATCCGATGAAGAACACGGATATGTAGGAGAATATGCCAGGTCACTGGCCGAAAAAGACGGCAGGGTCAAGTATCGTAAGTTGGAGGTCAATAAGGGTATTTCCGGTAATACCAATGAATGCCTGCGCTTGGCTACGGGTGATTATATAGCGCTGTTTGATCATGATGACATATTGCATCCCAGCGTGCTGTATGAGTACGTGAAAGTCATCAATGAGCAGGATGCCGATTACATATACTGTGATGAGGCAACCTTTAAGAACAATAATATCGATAAGATGATCACCCTGCATTTTAAGCCTGATTATGCGATAGACAATCTTCGTGCGAACAATTATATCTGTCATTTCAGCTGCTTTAAACGTACGCTTTTGGAAGATATGGAGCTTTTCAGGACAAAATATGACGGAAGCCAGGATCATGACATGATCTTAAGGCTTACTGACAGGGCGAAGCATATCGTCCATGTTCCCAAGCTCATGTATTACTGGAGATCACATGCGGGCAGCGTTGCAAGTGATATCAGTGCCAAAAGTTATGCCATAGAAGCAGCGGTAGGCGCGGTGTCAGATCATTTAAGGACTCATGGATACAAGAACTTTGAGATATCGAGTACCAGAGCCTTTGAGACCATATTCCGCATAAAATATGAACTTGTCGGTCATCCCAGGATATCAATAGTGATACCCAATAAAGATCATACCGATGACCTTAAGAGATGTATAGACTCCATCATAAACCGTTCGACATATGATAATTATGAGATCATCATAGTCGAGAACAACTCCGAGACAATGGAGATAGAGGAGTATTATAAGAGCCTTAAGCGGGATAATATCAAGATCATCAGATATATCGGCTCTTTCAATTATTCAAGGATAGTCAATTACGGAGCGGAGTATGCGGATGGACAGTATCTGCTTTTACTTAACAATGACACCCAGGTCATCACTCCGACTTGGATGGAAGAGTTACTTATGTATGCACAACGTAAGGATGTAGGTGCTGTAGGAGCCAAGCTTTTGTATCCTGATAAGTCCATTCAGCATGCAGGTGTCGTGATTGGCCTCGGGGCGCACAGAACCGCAGGTCATACTCATTACGGCAAAGCTTACGACAATCTCGGGTACATGGGCAGACTCTGTTACGCACAGGATGTTACGGCAGTTACCGGGGCCTGCTTGATGGTCAAAAAGTATTTGTACAATAAGCTTGGCGGACTTGACGATCATTTTGCGATATCGCTTAATGATGTGGATTTTTGCCTTAAGTTAAGACAAAAGGGATACCTTAATGTATTTACTCCTTTTGCGGAGCTGTATCATTATGAGTCCGTAAGCCGCGGTCTTGATACAGACGGCGAAAAGGCTGAGAGGTATAACAGGGAATCGGAGAGATTTAGGGAGAAATGGGCCAAGGAACTCGCGGCCGGCGATCCGTACTACAATCCCAATTTTTCTTTGGACAGAAGTGATTATGCGGTGAAGATATAGAATAGAGCAGAACGCACATTTTCAGGAGGATCATTATGAACTACAAGGAAGAGTACAATTTCTGGCTTAGTGATGACTATTTTGACGAGGCTACCAAAGAAGAGCTTAAGTCTATTTCAGGTGATGAGAAGGAGATAGAAGAGAGATTCTATAAGGAACTCGAATTCGGTACCGGCGGACTAAGAGGTGTGATCGGTGCAGGTACCAACAGGATGAATATATACACGGTTCGTAAGGCTACGCAGGGACTGGCTAATTATATCATCTCAAAAAACGGTCAGAACAAGGGAGTTGCGATCGCATATGATTCAAGACGCATGAGCCCTGAGTTCGCTGACGAGGCGGCGCTTTGTCTGGCAGCCAACGGAATAAAGGCCTATGTTTTTGATGAGCTTCGCCCTACACCTGAGCTTAGTTTTGCGCTTCGTACTTTGGGATGCATATCGGGAATAGTGGTAACGGCCAGCCACAATCCTCCGGAATACAACGGATATAAGGTATATTGGGAGGACGGTGCACAGGTATCCACTCCCATGGATGGCGAGATCATAGCTGAGGTCAATAAGGTCACCGACTACCATACAGTGAAGACCATGCCCAAGGATGAGGCCATGAGCAAGGGATTGTACCAGGTGATCGGCAAGGAGATCGATGATAAATACATGGTCGAGCTCAAGAAACAGATCGTTCATCCCGATGTCATAGCCAAGGTTGCAGAGGATATAAAGATCGTATATACGCCTTTCCATGGTACGGGCAATAAGCCGGTTCGTCGTATATTATCAGAACTCGGATTTAAGAATGTGTATGTAGTGCCTGAGCAGGAACTTCCGGATCCGGATTTTACCACGCTTGAATATCCCAATCCTGAGGATCCCAAGGCATTTACCCTTGCACTTAAGCTTGCAAAAGAAAAAAATGCGGACATCGTGCTCGCTACAGATCCCGATGCCGACAGACTCGGAATATATGCACTTGATACAAAGAGCGGAGAATATATACCTTTCACAGGCAATATGTCCGGCATGCTCATAGCAGAATATATATTAAGAGAGCGCAGAGCTACGGGTACGATGCCTGCCAATCCCGCTCTTGTCAAGACTATAGTTACCACCAATATGGCAGATCCGATCGCTGCCAAGTATGATGTGAAGCTTTTTGAAGTACTCACGGGATTTAAGTACATCGGCAATGAGATCAAGAAGTTTGAGCGCAGTGGAAGCAACAATTACGTCTTCGGACTTGAAGAGTCGTATGGATGTCTTGCCGGTACGCATGCTAGAGATAAGGATGCGATAGTTGCAGTTATGTGTCTGTGCGAAGTGGCTGCATGGTGCAAGGCAAACGGCAAGACCGTATGGGACCAGATGCTTGAGATGTATGCAGAATACGGCTACTACAAGGAGGATCTGTATACGATCACCCTTAAGGGTATAGAGGGTTCGCAGAAGATCAGCGAGATAATGGAGAATCTGCGTAAGAATCCACCCAAGAATTTTGGAGACCTTAAGGTACTTAAGTTCAGAGATTATGAAAAAGAAGTCATCACCGATCTGCAGACAGGAGCTGTAAGCCCCACCGGGCTTCCCAAGTCCAATGTACTGTATTTTGATCTTGATAATGATTCGTGGTGTTGCGCACGTCCTTCGGGAACCGAGCCCAAGATCAAGTTCTATATGGGTGTTAAGGGCGATAATATTGAGGATGCAGCTCTTAAGAATCAGAAGCTCACCGAGGCACTTAAGTCATATATATAGACCTTATTTTTGTAACTGCAAGCCCTCTGCCCGTGTGGCAGCAGGGCTTTTGTAGCATAAGAGCAAAGGGATCAATGTGAATATAGCAAGAGTCAGAGATTATATTAACAGAAACGGAATAAAGAAGACCTTCTACGCGATCGTTGATAAAGTAGTGGAAAAACGCGATTACAGCTTCGTTCCGCCTACGGAAGAGGAACTTGGCAAGCAGCGCAGGCGCGTATTTTCCAATCCGGTCACTATAAGTATCGTGGTGCCGACATATGAGACAAATGAGACTTATCTTAGAGCCTGCATAGAATCAGTCCTTTCGCAGACCTATTCATATTATGAGCTGATAATTGCGGATGCATCGACATCTGATGCGGTTAAGACGGTGGCATCTTCATATGACGATTACCGGATAAAATACATGCATCTTGAGAAAAATGAGGGCATCTCAGTCAATACCAACGCCGGTATCCGTGTAGCTATCGGGGAATACATCGGATTGCTCGATCATGATGACGTGATCACTCCCAACGCTTTGTATGAATATGTAACACTCATTGAAAACGGCCGTAAAAACGGTGTCAACTATGCCTTTATCTATTCTGATGAGGATAAATGCGATGCGGAGTGCAGGCGTTTCTTTGAACCCAACTTTAAACCGGACTTTAATCTCGATCTTTTGCTGTCCAATAATTATATCTGTCATTTCCTCGTAATGAATGCGAGGCTTATGAAGGAACTTAAACTGCGCAGGGAATATGACGGAGCACAGGATCATGACCTTGTATTAAGAGCCTATGCCGCCACATGCGAGATGGCAGCCCATAAGCGCGTTGAATACGGACATATAGCTAAAGTCCTCTATCACTGGAGATGTCACGAAGCTTCGACCGCGTCCAATCCTGCCAGTAAAGATTATGCCTATGAAGCCGGCAAGCGGGCAATTGAGGACTATCTATTAAAAAAAGGATTGTCGGCCGTGGTGGAGTATACCGATCACAAAGGATTCTTTAATGTGGTATATCGCGACGCCATGAATTATACGTCTGATAACGGTGAGAAACTAAAAAAGAAAAATATCTTAACCTCCACGGTAAGGGGGCGTATAGCTTATAATACATTTTTAAACCGCTTTGACATAGGTGCCATAGGCGGAACGGTGATAAAAAAAGGACGTCATGTCGGCGGTCCCATGGATCAGACCAAGACCTGTCCCTTTGACGGAATGAACATACATCTGTCGGGCTATATACACAGAGCGGTGCTTAAGCAGACTTTCCCTACGCTGGATATCAGGAATATGGTCATTCGCACGGAACTTGCATATCTGCTCATTAAGTATGCCAAGGATGACAGATACTTAAGCCTTTTTGACAGAGGAAGGATACTTAAACTTGAAGATGAGGTAAGTAACGGCGAATATGACATGCCTTTCGTGGATGTGACCTCATATCTGATAAGCCTTGATTATGAGGATTATGAGTATCTGGATGTAAGTCTCGGAATCTGCAGGGAGATAGGAATGGACGGATATCTCTGTCTGTATGATCCCGGGATGAATACAGAAATATAGTGTAATGAGGATGAACATGGCAAAGACTACGGTGGTGATACCCAATTACAACGGAATGAAGTATTTAAAGGACTGTTTAGACAGCCTTAAGTTATGTCAACCTCAGAATTTTATGGTCGTTGTGTCGGATGACGGATCGACTGACGGAAGTATTGAACTTTTAAGAAATGAGTATCAATGGGTGAGGCTGCTTACTTCAGAGAAAAACACGGGCTTTGCGGCAGCTGTCAACCGGGGTATCAAAGCCTCTGAGACGGATTATTGCTTACTTCTTAATAATGACACACGTGTGGAACCCGATTTTGTTGCAGCAATGCAGCGCGCGATAGAAGCGGATGAAAAGATATTCAGCGTAAGTGCCAAAATGGTCAGAATGGATGATCCGGATAAGATAGATGGAGCCGGGGATTATTACTGTGCGTTGGGGTGGGCATTTGCCTACGGCACGGATAAAAAAGCTTCTGACTACAATAAGCCAAGAAAAATATTCTCTGCCTGCGGGGGTGCATCAATATACAGACGGGATGTCCTTATAGATATCGGACTTTTTGACGAAGAACACTTCGCATATCTTGAAGATGTGGATGTGGGATACAGAGCAAGGATAAAAGGCTATATCAATATGTATGAGCCGTCGGCGGTCTGCCTGCACGCCGGAAGCGGGTTTTCCGGGTCGAGATACAATGAGTTTAAGTTAAATTTAAGCAGCAGAAACAATATATACATCATATGCAAGAACATGCCGCTTTTGCAGCAGCTTATAAATCTTCCGTTTCTTATGGCGGGTTTTTTCCTTAAATTCCTGTTTTTTACCAAGAAGGGATTTGGCTTTAAATATCTAAAAGGACTCTTTAGGGGGCTTAAGCTTGGATACAGCAGGATCGGAAGGGCCAAGAAAGTACGCTTTTCCTTTAAAAATCTGCCTTCTTATATTAAGATACAGCTGGAATTATGGGCCAATATCATAAGGCTTCTTGCGTAGGTTGCTCTTTGCGGCATATTATAGTAAAATACTATAGATAGTGTCTTCATGTTTTCCCAGACCCAGATAATGGGTTTGGAAGTGACACGAGAATGTTGAAATGATAAGGGATAATCAAAAGTATTTTAACAGGTTGCAGGTCTTACTGGATGCGATCATTATCGCCGGTTCCTATTTGCTGTCATGGTGGCTTAAGTTTGAAGGCCCATTTGCAGATTCGGGTGCGGGCGCATATACCATGCAGTTTTATTTTTCTGCGCTCTATTTCCTGGTGCCGGGATATCTGGCAATGTATTATCTGAACAAGATGTATACTGCCAAGAGGACCAGGCGTATCGAGACTGAGATCACTCAGGTATTTGGGTCCAACCTTGCAGGAGCAGTTGTGTTCCTTGTATGTATCGCAGTATTTAAGATCAGTGATTTTTCCCGTGGACTCATCGCTATATATTCCATAGTCTGTGCGATGCTCATGATCTTGGAACGTCTGATCATCAGATGGATCTTAAGCAAGATCAGAAGAAGCGGATATAATATCAAGCACGTTCTGTTAATTGGTTATTCACGCGCGGCAGAGGAATATATCAGCCGTATCAAGGCTAATCCTCAGTGGGGTTATGTGGTACGCGGCATATTGGACGATAAGGTCCCTCGCGGCACCATGTATAAAGGTGTGAAAGTCATCGGATGCATAGACAACTTGAGCATGATCCTTCCGGTAAGTCAGCTTGACGAGATAGCCGTTACGCTTTCACTCTCAGACTATGACAGACTTGAGGAACTTGTGGGCATGTGTGAGAAATCGGGAGTTCACACCAAGTTTATCCCCGATTACAACAGCTTAATTCCCAACAAACCATATACGGAGGATCTTAACGGTCTGCCCGTTATCAATATAAGATATATACCGCTTTCCAATACGTTTAATGCGGTGGTCAAGAGACTTACGGACATCATCTGTTCGCTTGTGGGGCTTATCGTGCTTTCACCGTTGCTTCTTATTGTGGCTGTGATCATCAAGCTTACGAGCGAAGGGCCTGTGATATATAAGCAGGAGCGTGTCGGTTTACATAACAAGACGTTTAATATGTACAAGTTCAGAACCATGTATGTACAGGATACTACAAAAGAAGTTCAGGCCTGGACGACAAAGAACGATCCGCGAGTTACCAAAGTGGGCAGATTTTTCAGAAAGACAAGTATTGATGAGCTTCCGCAGCTTTTCAATATCCTTAAGGGAGACATGAGCCTTGTGGGTCCCAGACCTGAGAGGCCTCTGTTTGTTGAGAAGTTTAAGGAAGAGATCCCGAGATATATGATCAAGCACCAGGTAAGACCCGGTCTTACGGGATGGGCGCAGATCAATGGATTTCGAGGGGATACGTCCATATATAAGAGAATAGACTATGACATATATTATATAGAGAACTGGTCGATGCTATTTGATCTTAAGATAATGTTCCTTACTATATTCAGAGGCTTTATCAATGAGAATGCGTATTAAGGATTGAAAGATCATAACATATTTACGGAAGGGGAGAAGTATATTTAATGGCTAGCAACAGAGACGGCAGAAGAGACAGATACTACGAGGATGACTACAGAGAACCTGCCAAAAGGAGACCGTCTGACGGCAGAAGAAGTGAGGACGGCAGCAGACGTAGGGAATCCGATGTAAGGTACAGGGAGTCTGCCAACAGACGAAGAGAACCTGCGCCGAGACGCAGGGATTATGATGACGGATATGACGACTATGATGATTATAGTGACAGAAGAAGATCCGCAGCTCCTCAAAGGAGAAGAAGATCGGCTGAAGAAGCTAGAAGGGCTGCGGCGGAGGCGGCCAAGAAGCGTAAGAAAAAGCGCCGCCGTATAGTATTCCTCATAGTCGAACTGATCGCACTTTTGGGACTTGTGGGAGTGGTATGGTTCGTACAAAAGGGTACATCCATTCAGAAGATCAAGATCAATGAAGATGATATAGTCATCAATGATACGGTGGCTGCCAGAATGGAGGATGAGACTCTTAAGGGTTATCGTAATATCGCTCTGTTCGGCGTCGATGCGAGAGATAAGTCGCTTGGCAAAGGCAACAGATCGGATACGATCATAATCGCCTCCATCAACGAGGATACCGGCGATGTCAAACTGTGTTCGGTATTCAGAGATACATATCTTAATCTTGGTAACGATACATATAACAAATGTAACGCGGCTTATGCCAAAGGCGGTCCGGAGCAGGCGATCAACATGCTCAATATGAACCTTGACCTCAATATCACGGATTATGTGACGGTAGGATTCACGGGACTTGCCAAGATTGTGGATGCGCTTGGCGGAGTGACCATAGATGTAAAGGATGAAGAGATAGTCCACCTTAACAACTACCAGATAAGTATGGTGGGTAAATCTGACGACGATAAGAACTTCTATGCTACCGAGGGCAAGGACTACACGGCTGTCAAGAGTTCAGGCGTGCAGAGATTAAACGGTCTTCAGGCTACTGCATACTGCAGGATCAGATATGTCGGCAATGACTTTGTCAGAGCCGAGAGACAGCGTAATGTCATAGGAGAGTGTCTTAATGTAGCCAAGCAGGCCAGCCCCAAAGAGCTTGCCGCTGCATACGAGGGTGTCAGCGAGTACATATCTACCTCGCTTGATTCGGATGAGATAATCTCACTTTTGGGTTCGGTAGGAAAGTACAATATTGTAGGCAGTGACGGATTCCCGTTCGAATCCAACCGTGCTACGGGTACTGTAGGTCAGAAGGGATCGTGCGTGATCCCGGTTAATCTCGAGGAGAACGTGGTATTGCTTCAGCAGTTCCTCTTTGACGATTATTCATACACACCTTCTTCGGAGGTTACTACCTACAGTAATAAGGTTTCTTCGGATACCGGATACTGATGATATCGGCAGCAGCCGGGAATTAAGATTAATATGACAGATGTGATCATACCTACATATAAGCCGGACAGAGAACTGCTTGATATTCTCGATATGCTTGGCAAACAGACTGTCAAGCCGGAGCATATCATCATCATGAATACAGAGGAGCGCTATCTTGCGGATCTTTTAAAAAATGAGAGCTACTCACCTGCCGGCAATGTTAAGATCTATAATATCGCAAAGGAAGAGTTCGATCACGGGGCTACGAGAGCTGCGGGAGTCATGCACTCAGATGCGGATATTTTTATATGTATGACGCAGGATGCGGTTCCTGCAGATGAAAATTTTGTTAAGAATCTGACGGCACCGCTTAAAGATGATATAGCGGTCAGTTATGCCAGGCAGCTTCCCAAGGCGGGCAGCGGTATAGCCGAACGTACGGCAAGGGAATTTAACTACCCCGATAAGTCCTGCGTAAAGGGACCGGATGATGTAGAAAGGCTTGGCATAAAAGCTTTTTTCTGCTCCAATGTAAGCTGCGCTTATCGCAGGGATATATACGATAGGCTGGGCGGTTTTATAAAGAAAACGATATTCAATGAAGATATGATATATGCCTGCGGTGCGGTAAAGGCAGGATACAGTATAGCATACGCCGCAGATGCAAGGGTGTATCATTCGCATGATTACTCAGCCAGGGAGCAGTTCAGACGCAATATAGATCTGGGATTATCTCAGGCAGAACACCCCGAAGTCTTTGAAGGGCTCTCGTCCGAGGCAGAGGGTAAGAAACTTGTAATAAAGACAATAAAAGCCATGGCCCGTGGCGGGGAAATTTTGCATATCCCCGGATATATATGGACTACGGGCTGCAGATATGCGGGATATCTGATAGGTAAGAATCATAAAAGGATCCCGATGGGGTATATTAAGAAACACTCATCCAATCCGGGATATTTTGAGTAGACCTTGGGCCGAAAGGCGATGGAGGAAAGAATATGTGTGGAATAGTAGGATATATAGGAGATAAGCAGGCGGCCCCTATCCTTTTGGATGGACTTGCCAAGCTCGAATACAGAGGTTATGACTCTGCGGGACTGGCCGTCAGGGACGAGGACGGACGTGTAAGAGTCGTTAAAGCCAAGGGAAGACTTAAGGAATTGGCTGAGAAGACCAATGACGGTAAGTCACTTGCCGGTAAGATCGGCATAGGCCATACCAGATGGGCGACTCACGGAGAACCTTCCGAGATCAATGC
>JAEEGL013631945.1_pt1 | contig 20219 bp, 33 predicted proteins | sample 9134231 | NCBI WGS metagenome assembly JAEEGL01 (sample SAMN16246548, study PRJNA631951) | gut metagenome | biome: gut microbiome; feature: rumen; material: fiber-attached | host: Bos | place: Iran: Karaj | collected 2018-10
AACCATAATGTAAGAGTACCGAAAACCAATAAAAAAGGAAAACCGCTGGAAAAACCTAAGGCTAATAATACCAGCATTTGCTTGTTTATATAAACATCTTTTATTTTTTTTAAGTACTCGAGCATTGTATTTTTTTCTACGAATTCATATTTTGGAAAAAGTCATTATTATCTTTAGAATTTCTGAGTTTATCCAATAAAAATTCCATACCGTCGGTCATTCCCATTTGCATCAACACGCGGCGCAATACCCACATTTTAGTAAGAGTGGCTTTATCTACCAATAATTCTTCTTTACGCGTGCCCGAGCGGGTAATATCGATTGTCGGGAATAAACGCTTATCCGTAAGTTTACGATCGAGAATAATCTCTGAATTACCGGTACCTTTAAACTCTTCAAAAATAACTTCATCCATACGCGAACCGGTATCAATCAATGCCGTGGCAATAATGGTTAAAGAACCACCTTCTTCCACGTTGCGCGCCGCACCTAACAAACGTTTCGGACGTTGTAAAGCGTTGGCATCAACACCGCCGGTTAAAACCTTACCTGAAGAAGGTACGACCGCATTATAAGCACGACCTAAACGAGTTATGGAATCTAAAAGTATTACCACGTCTTTTTTAGTTTCCACCAAACGTTTGGCTTTTTCAATACACATTTCCGCAACCTGAACATGGCGAGTTGCCGGCTCATCAAAAGTAGAAGATATAACTTCACCTTTAACCGAACGCGTCATATCCGTAACTTCTTCCGGACGTTCATCAATCAAAAGCACCATTAAATATACTTCCGGATGATTCATAGCAATCGCATGAGCAATATTTTGCAGCATTACGGTTTTACCGGTACGCGGCGGAGCCACAATCAGTCCGCGCTGACCTTTACCCTGCGGAGAAATTAAATCAATAACTCTGGTGGTATAATCTTTATCACCGCATATAATATCAAAATTAAGTTTTTCCGTCGGATAAAGCGGTGTAAGGTTATCAAAATTAACCCGCATTTTAGATTTTTCCGGATCATCAAAATTTATGGTATTAATTTTGGTTAAGGCAAAATAACGCTCATTTTCTTTCGGAGCTCTGATTTCACCTTCAACCGAATCACCGGTGCGAAGCGCAAACTTTTTAACCTGCTGCGGAGATACATAAATATCGTCGGCACTGGCTAAAAAGTTGGATTTTGCCGAGCGTAAAAAACCGAAACCGTCCTGCATAACTTCGATTACGCCGTCACCGCAAATAACCGTGTCATCTTCGGCCAGTTTTTTCATAATAGCAAAAACCAAATCTTGAACACGCATGGAAGATGCGTCTTCTATTCCCATATCCTCAGCCTGAGTCAAAAGCTCAGTCGGAGACTTATCTTTTAATTCTCTTAAATGCATGATAACCTTTTTGTGATTGTTAAAATAGAAATGAATATTGAAAATTCATTGAGTGTTTTATATTTAATAAAAAGCAAAAAGTCAATATATTTTGCACAAAAAATTTTCCCAAATAAATATTTAAAAATAGTTTTTGATTGATTATATAACCTTGTTATTTTTGTTAATAAAAAAATATTATTTTTAATATGTTTATATCTGATGCCTGTTTTTTATTAATAAATTTTTAACGATTCAATAAGTTAAAAAATGGTTAATATATTTATAAACATAATTAACAATATGTGTAAATTTTTATGAACATGTGAATAAGTGTTCTTAATTTTTTTACAATATGTATACAATTTGCTAGAAATTTTTTAAGCGCGGTTTTTATACACATTTTATGGTGTATATGTGTATAAGATATATAACTTTATAATTAAAGGATAAAAATGATAATAATAGGTATAACCGGCTCCATCGGTTGCGGCAAAACTTATTTGGCAAATATAATAAAAAAAATGGGATTCGTTGTATATAATCCAGATAAATGGGTACGTGATTTTTATAAAAAATCCGAATTTTTAAATATAATAAAGCAAAATTTTCCGACAACCTTCGAAAACGGTGTTTTTAATAAAAGAAGCCTGCGTAATTTGGTATTTAATAATAAAGATCAGTTGGAAAAGCTGGAGCAGATTGTACATCCGTTTTTGAAAAAGAAAATAAAAACCGTTATTAATAAATTGAGCCGTAACACTGATGTTATATTTTTTGATGCCGCTTTACTTTTTGAAAAAAATTGGGATATATATTGCGACTATATAATAGTTGCCGATATAGATGAAGAAACACAAAAACAAAGAGTTATGAAAAGAGATAATATAACGGCTGAGGATTTTTATAAAATAATAAAAGTACAAATATCGCAGGCGCAAAAACGAGATTGGGCTGATTTTATAATAAATACCGGCGAACCGGAAAATATAAATAAAATACAAATAATGCAATTTATGGACGAGATATTGTAATGAGAGAAATATGTTTTGATACCGAAACCACCGGCAAATTTCCGGAACACGGCGACAGAATTGTTGAGATAGGTGCGCTGGAACTTATAGATCATATTCCGACAGGAAAAACTTTCCATGAATATATAAATCCGGAAAGAGAAATGTCGGAAGAAGTTATAGCTATTCACGGTATTACTAATGAAGAGCTGGCTGATAAGCCTAAGTTTTATGAAATTGCGCAAAAATGGGTGGACTTTGTTGGTGATGACGGTATTTTTGTGGCTCATAATGCGTCGTTTGATATGAATTTTATCAATATGGAGCTGAAAAAATGCGGTTTTAAAACGTATGAAGACAGCGACAGAATTATAGATACCCTGGCTATGGCGCGCAAAAAATTTCCGGGCCAGCATAACAGATTGGAAGATTTATGTAAAAGATTTAACGTTGATGATTCGGCACGTACTTTTCACGGTGCTTTACTTGATGCACAGTTATTGTATGAAGTGTATTATAAGTTATTGTATGGTGACGAAAATGCCGGATTATTTACCATGGATAATAATATAAAAATAAATAAAATAAAGGCGAATTCAAAGGTAAATATAATAGAAAGACACTTTGATATATCGGCCGAAGAACTGGCAGAGCATCGTGCTTTTCTGGAAAAAAATATAAAAAATCCGCTGTGGTTGAGTGACGAAGTAAATACTTAAAGCAAAAAATTTTATAAGTCTTTGTTGCGGCGTAAAAGAATATAAAGAGCGCCTTGGCCGCCGTGTTTTTCTGACGGATTTTTAAACACCAATATCATTGAGCGAATACGCGGCATATTAAGCCATTGCGGAGTTTGTCTTTTTAAAACTCCCTTCGGTGCATAAATATCATCGTTTTGATGAATATTTCCTTTTCCGGTAACCACCACTACACAACGCTTACCCTGATTATAGCATGAAGTGATAAAATCTTCCACTTTTTCGAAAGCATCATCTTCTTTATAACCGTGTAAATCAAGCACAGCCTCAATTCGGAATTCTTCTTTTTTGAACTTGTTTAAGGTATTTTTATCAATACCGCCCAACTCCATATCTTCGAGATTTTTGGAATAAGTGGAAAATTCCTGTTTAGCGGCATACTGCCGATGTTTTTTTACGATTATTTCCGTCTGCGGCTTATTTTCAACCGTGTTGTTGTTCGGCGCCGGATTAATATCCTTAATTGTTTCGAGCCAAAACAATTCATCTTCTTCGTCGGGCAACATAATTAATTAACCTTTACCGAAGTTTCTTTAGGCAGAAGAATAAAATATTTTCCGACCGAATTCATCCGTCCGGCATATTTAAGGGCTTCTTCGCCGTGTCCCCAAAAATAATCACCGCGTACCACACCTTTTATGGCGCTGCCTATATCTTGTGCAAACACTATTTTATCTATATTACGTTTGTCCGGGCTTAAGGTATCAAGCCAAAGTATTGAACCGAGAGGAATATAACGCGTATCTACCGCCAGGCTGCGGCCGGCTGTTAAAGAAACACCGTAAGCGCCGAGCGGACCGTCGGCAGTATTGATTTTTTGAAAAATAAATCTTTCGTTTTCTGCCATCAAATCTTGTGCTTTATCCGGATTTTTGCGCAACCACTCGCGGATTTTTGGCATGGAAGAATATTCTGGTTTTATCAGACCTTTGTTTATCAAAATACTGCCTATACCGCTAAATTTATGGCCGTTGTTGTCGGCATATCCTATTCTGATTTCGCTGCCGTCGTCCATTTTAGCTACGGCCGAGCCCTGAATCTGCATAAAATGAATATCCACCAAATCATCACCCCAAACGATTACCGGTGCGGAAATACCGTTGTTTTCAATATCGCGACGATTGTAATAAGGTACGAATTTATTGTTAACCACGCGTCCGACCAAGCGGGTATTCGGTAAATCTTTATCAAAATCACGCAGATTGAGCTCAATTAAATCATTCGGCTTTCCGTAAACCGGATATTTATAGCGATCGCTTTTGGTATAAGACGCATTTATAACCGCTTCGTAATAAGAGGTAAATTTTCCTTCGGCCTTACCGTTATCGGTAACGGCATAAGGTATAAATTCGGACTCCATAAAGCTTTTCATTTCTGCGGCGGTTTTGATGTTTTTATTGTTGAATTTATTACATTTGCTTTGCAAATCTGCCGCCGGGATTTTTAAATTTTCGCTGCTTATGTAGGTATTTTTGCTTTTAAGAATTTGGGTACAATTCTTTTTAAAAACCGGAATGACTTCGCCGAAATTTTCGCTGTTCCAGCCCGATAATTCGGAAAAAGCGGCTTTTTTTATCTGCATATTGCCGGTTGCGCCGGTGGTAACGGATTTTTCCGAACAACCGTTAAGATTGCAGGCGAGCAATATTATTGCGGCAATATTAAGAGCTTTTTTTGGTTGAAACCAATGTCCAATTTTTGTTTTTTGCATTGAAAAGTCTTTCAAAAGTCCATACGTCGGTGATGTTTTGCACAAAGTTTTCATCGCCTTCGATGATTTTTCCGGTTGCATCTTTTAAAATATTTATTTGTTCGCTTTCAAATTCAACAATAACTTTGACGCTGTTTTTCAAAAGTTTTATGTCTTTTATTTCGCTCTTTTTAAAACAGATAAAATCAACTTCGGAAGTTATGTTGTTTTCTTTTCTGAACAATAAAACTTTATTGAATGCGTCCCAAATTTTTTTACTGACCAGTCCTTTGATATTTTCGATATTGCCGGTACTGAAAGATTGCAACACCATTTCGAAAACCCGGCAGGCTCCTTGCAAAAATTTATCTTTGTTAAAATCACCGATTTTATTGAGGGTACTGCTTTTCCGGTTGGTGCTGTCAATAGTTATGACCGCATCGTTTTTATTTTCTTCTATGATTTGTTTTATGTTTTCCATAACTTCGGTATCGGTATTATTATCGATAGGTTTAATGATGACACGGATATTTTTTTCGTTGCCGTGCGAACCGAATACTCCGTATAAACGCGAAACGATAAAAACAACGAGAATCGTTAAGAAGATTATATCAATAAAAGACACCATTTTATTTATCCCAAATTTTATTCTGTTACCAAATATAATAACAAAAAAAATTTTAATCAACATAAAATATTTGACGTATTCAAATTTTAGTATTATTTGTATAAAAAATTTTGCAAAAAAGGAGAGAAAAATGGCAAAAGAAGAAAAAAAAGAAAACACGGTTAAGGTTGAACAGCCGGAAGGTATTATGATTCACAGCCAATATGTTAAGGATTTGTCTTTGGAAATTCCGTATGCACCGGAAATTTTCAGAGAAATGAACCAAAATCCGAATGTTCATATTGATATCAGTCTGGCTAACCGCTCCATCGAAAAAGATGTTTATGAAGTTGCTTTGACCGCAAAAATCAATGCCGATTTGGGCGAAAAGAAGCTCTTTATTTTGGAATTGACCTATGCTTGCCTGGCAACCGTAAGAGTTCCGGCAGAACACCTTGAGCCGATTTTGTATATTGAATTGCCGCGCATGTTGTTCCCGTTTGTTCGCTCGATTATTGCCAACAATATGTCTGAAGCCGGGTTGCCGGCAATGCTTATCAGCCCGATAGATTTCGTTGCTCTTTACAGCGCAAAAAAAGCTAAAGAAGCTGAAAAAGCCGAGAAAAAATAATATAAGAATATCCGACGATGCGTTTAGCTTTATATCAGCCGGATATTCCGCAAAATACAGGCACGCTCCTTCGTTTGGGAGCGTGTTTGGATTTGGCGGTGGATATTATTGAGCCGTGCGGGTTTTTGTTCAACGAAAAAGCCATGCGCCGCGCCGGTATGGATTATTTGGAATTTGCCAACTATCGCCGTCACGATTCTTGGGAGGATTTTTTAGCTTATCGCCGGGAGAATCCACAGGAATACGGGCGGATTGTTTTATTAACCACCAAAGGCAATATTTCTTTTTTGGATTTTGAATTTAAGCCCAACGACATTATTTTAATGGGGCGCGAAAGTGCCGGAGTGCCGGAGAATGTGCATAATTTGGCGGATGCGCAACTGCTTATCCCGATGAATCCGCAGGCACGTTCGATTAATATGGCGGTTTCCGCAGCCATGGCCGTAACCGAGGGTTTGCGGCAAATAGGCGGTTTTCCCAAAATATAAAAAATAATTGAACAACCTTGCTTTTTATGGTATATTCCCCGCAAAAGGATAAAACAGATGATTGATTATATTTATTCGCCACGTTTGGTTATTGCCGCAAAACGTGATTATGCGGTTGAAGGAAATTTGTTAAATGCCGCTTTTATGAGCGCCGTTATGCACGACGGCGATGCCGTGCGTAAGTTGGTGCATAATGCCAAAATGGAAGGGCCGGATATTCTGCGTTCGCTTTATCGTTATTATGCCGAACATCGCGATAAAGAAATTTTGTGGAATGAAATTAATGAAATAAACGAAATATCAACAAATTACGGCGGGTGCGGTATTTATGCCGACACGGATAAACACGGCAAAAAAATAATTCGTGATTACGGTTGCAGCTTGCGCGGCGGAGAATCTTTTTGGGCGGATTTGTCCTATTATGATAAAAGGCATAATATATATAACGGTAACAACGAGCAAAAAAACGTCAGCGTGGCCGAAATTTTAAAAGATACGCTCAATTTTAAGACTTACGTGCAAACCAGGCAGCCGAAAACCCCGAACGAAAAACTTAATTTGTTGCTGCAAAATCTGTTTTATGCCAAATATTACGGCGAAAAAGAGTTTAGTGAAGCGACGTATCATAAGGCGTTGCAGCTGCTGAATAACGATTTGGAAAATGCTTTTGCGGCAAAACAAAAATTAAAAGCCAAAGATTATATGCCGGCGATAATTTTTATGGATGAAAAGTCGACTCAGGTTTTTGATAAGGTTGATTATTCAAGGCAACGCATTTTTCATAAAACTCAACTCGGACAGGAAATTTTGCGTTTCGGTTATTTGACCGCTCTCGGTATTTATGAATTTGAGCAAAAGCCGATGCATGAGTTTTTAGATGAGGTAAAGTCGCAAGATTTGTGGCAGGTGGCGCAAAGCATTATTACTCAAAAGTTTGCGCATTGGAGATATCGCAAAAGCGTGGCGGCGAATCGGTTACTGGAGCTGAATTTAATCAAACCGCAGCCGCAGGAAAAGCTTTATAAACCTTATTATAAAACCGATGCGGAGCGGGCGGAATATATGAATTTATATATTCGCACTAAAACAGCGGGAAAAGAATAATCGCGGCAACAACAAAGAAGTGTATAAAAGCCATCAAAACCAGCAAACTGCCGATATCTTTGGCTTTTTTAGAGAGCGGGTGAAATTCCTCGCCGATGCGGTCAATAATCGTTTCAATCGCCGTATTTATAAGTTCCATAAACAAAATCAAAAAAAGCGAGAAAAACAGAAAAGCCAAGGCCATACCGGAAAGAGGTAAAAGGCAAAAAACGAATCCGCACAGAGTGCAAAAAAGCAAATCCTGACGAAAAGCGGCTTCACTCAAAAAAACCGCGACAAAGCCGTCAAAAGAATATTGAAAAGCCTTTAAAATACGCTTAATTCCGGTATATTCAGATTTCATTTTTTCCTCCGTTTTTTATGAGTATATAAAGCTGTTTGCCGCAGTCAAGAAAAATTTGCGGTTCAGAAAATATATCTTGCTTGACAAATGAAATAATACGTTATATCAATGCGCCGTTATTTTTATTTTTTATAAATTTTGAAGACTATAATTTTAAATATATGGAAAAACAAAAATTGAATGTCGGCGATATCGTGTTGCGTAACAACGAGCTTTCGTCGCCGAAAATGCCGATTAAAGCCAAGGGAATCGTGTTGAATCAAAAGTTTTACGTTGATTTGGATTCGATGATTAAAACTCCGATATCTAAGGAGGAAGCGTTGGTTTACGGTCGCAAAATGAATATTCTGTTGCCCACCGAAAGGCAGATGAATGTAATAAAGCGCAATATTAACATCATAAACGAAAGTTTGCTCGGAATCGGCCGCGGAGATTGTTTGTTGTTTGATGACCATATTCGTAGTGAATTTTGGACCAGATGCGGCAATCAGACAGCTGATGGTGAGCGACGACGCGTTTTGTTTATTGCTCCGATTAAAAAATAAAAAAAACCGTATCCGTTTTAAGGGATACGGTTTTTTTGTCGCTAATACATACTCAGCATTTGTTTACCAGTGCTGCATGTATTTTGCCTCTTTCCACCATTCGGGAGAAAAGAGGTTGACTTTTAAAAACTTTCTACCGGCCATTTGACCGAGGATGCCGGAAAGCATACCCAGCATCAAAAAAAAGATACCTTTCTTCATATATATAATGGGTTTGAAAAATTTTTCGTTTCGATAAGTACCCACGGTACAATAATTTCACAATTATTTGATTGAACAGAACAGATAATATGCCAAAAAGGAAAAATAGTCAATAGCAAAAATAAAAAAATTGACAAACGGAAAAATATCGTCTATTTTAGAGTAAATTCATATTATTTTTTAGAACCCCTGAAAAGGCAGGGTATACAGTTATTATGAAAAGAACTATTGTTGGAAAGTTGGTGCGTAAGGCTGAATTGCTTTACCCGAATCGCATGCAGATTACGGTTAGTGTACGCCGTACGATTATTGACGGCCATGAGTTCACCATCAGTGATTTGAGAACCTTCGAAGTAGGAACCTACGGTATTGCAAGATGCCCCTTTAAAGAGGTGTTGTACAATATGTCTGTCGGCGATGAGTTGACCGTTGAGTTTGAGAAGGTAGACGGTAAGCTGACGGTTGTCAATATGAGCAATACCCCGAACCTCGGCGGAACTATGGAAGATTGGTTCGATACTCTGGAAAAAGATGCGGAGTACTGGAGAAGCAAAGGGGCCAAGATGTAACAAAAAACAGGTCAAACAGAAAATGTTTGACCTGTTTTTTTATTTGGTAGTCCCGAGCAGAGTTGAACTGCTGACCCATCCATGTGAAGGATATGTGATAACCGTTTCACCACGGAACTGTATACGAAAAGGGATTGGTAGTCCCGAGCAGAGTTGAACTGCTGACTCATCCATGTCAAGGATACGTGATAACCGTTTCACCACGGAACTGTAATACGCTCATAATATACATTTTATTGCTAATGTCAAAATGTTTTTTTATATTTTTTATAAGTCAAAATCCGCCGCACATCAATGTGTGTCCGACGGTCAACAGGTGTATTTTATATAATAAGACAAGCATGGTAATAAAAGAGAGCGAGGTGAACATTAAGTTATTGTAATTTGTTTGCATTTCAGACTCCGAATATATAATATGTTATATACTTATAAAACGAAATAATTTAAAAATCAACTAATATTTATAAAAAATAAAAAACAAATACTTTTAGTAGGTTTTTTTAAACGTGTAAAAAATTTTTCAACAATACTAAAAATTTGTTTTTACGTAGAATTTATCCAAAAAACAATTAAAACTTGCATTAAAAAATTGACAAGCGAAAATGCAAAATTTATATATAAATGCAGTGACTATATTTATGAGGTGAATAATGAAAAAGAAAAAATCCATACGCGGCAGAATAGACGACAATGCGCCAAATCCGGTAGATGTTCATGTCGGAAAGCGAATCCGTTTAAGACGTACGATTTTGCATATTACGCAGCAACAGATGGCGGAGATGTTGGGTTTGACCTTTCAACAGGTTCAAAAATACGAAAAAGGTATGAACAGAGTCGGTGCCAGTCGTTTATGGGACATAAGCCGTGTTCTGGAAGTTCCGATGGGTTTCTTCTTTGAAGATATGGATGACGTGGTTGCCGCACAAAGCCCGCGTATGCTCAATATTGAGCCGGATTCCATGAATGTTTCGGAAAAACATTTATCTTTTGATGAAGACCCGATGAAACGCGCCGAAACACTGGAGCTAATCAGAGCGTATTACAAAATAACGAATCGAGCCATAGCAAAACAAATGTTTGATTTGATGATTGCTTTATCAAAATCGACGGCCGGTTTAATGCGTTTGGATGACAAATCGAAAGATGATAAATAATCAAAGCGAAAAACCGAAGTTTTTCGGCAGGCGGCAGGGACGGGTAATTCATAGAGCCAAAAGTTTTCTTTTAGATAATTTTTTGCCGCGAATCCGGATTGACAGCAATAAAAAGGTAGATTTGGAACAATGTTTCGGTTCCGAAAAAAATGCTTATGCTTTGGAAATAGGCTTCGGCGACGGCGACCATTTGGCGGCGTTGTCGGCCAAGATGCCGAATGTCGGTTTTATCGGGGTGGAGGTTTATCGTAACGGGGTGGCGAATCTGTTGTCTTTGATTACCGGTCTGAAAGACGGTCGCGACGAAGATTTGGCTAAAGAGGTAACATTGCTGCCGGGCAGAACGGATAATGTCAGAATTTATGATGATGACGTGCGGTTGTTGTTTGCGGCGCTACCTGATGCCTGTTTTGACAAGATATATCTGTTGTTTCCGGACCCGTGGCCGAAAAGCCGTCATGCTAACCGCCGTTTTATTAATCCGGATAACTTACGGGAATTGGCACGGTTGCTGAAAAAAGGCGGCATTTTACAGGTGGCGACCGATCATCCGATTTATAAAAAATGGACCCTGGATACAATGCATAAAAACAGTGATTTCAGATGGACGGCAAAAACCTCCGATGATTGGCGGAATCCGCCGGCAGACTGGGCCGAAACCAAATATCAGCGCAAGGCTGTCAGAGAAGGGCGCAGACCGGTGTTTTTTGAATTTGAGAGAATGTAAATCAGAGCAGCTCTTTTAGGGTTTCTTCAACCGAATCGGAATATTTATGCGATTGCGGTTTACTTTTTAAATAATAGTAGTTTAGCGAAAACAAGCGAATAGCCGGTGTCATACCGAGACAAGAACTGCGGTTATCTTGGATTTTTTCAAACAAAGCCTTGCGTTTGAGTTTTTCCGTATAACATATTTCATCAATAATTTTCCATTCTATATCAGTCAGGCGCATACTGGTTTTTCTATCATAAACGGAAACAATTTTATTTATATGTTTAAGCATAATATCCTCTCCGGTTGTTTTTTTTATAAAATATAAATCATTGAATGTGTTGTTTCAATTAAAAAGATAAAAAATAAACAATTTAAACCCGTAATTATGAGAAAAATAGATATTTGAATTTGTGGAAAACAGAATCGTTGAATGAAATTTTGACTCGATTTTGACTCAAAGACAAATCTGTCGTTTTTTTAAAATTTTTTTAATTTTTTGCTTGCATTTGTGTTTTTGTTATGTTATAAGCGCGCTACAACAATTGTTTTGAGAGGGTTTACCTCGCAGCGAAGCAAATATAAAATATAGCGCAAACCTTTGTTGCGAAAGCGTTTGCAAAGATTAACAAATTTTAGATGGCAGGGAATTCCTTGTTGGTTTTTTTTGCTGTTTAGTTATAGGAAAAGTATAAAATGGAAACACAAAATATACGAATTCGCCTCAAGGCTTTTGACCACAGATTGCTCGACCTTTCCACCACGGAAATCGTGCATACTGCCAAAAGAACGGGCGCAAGCGTCAGAGGTCCGATACCTCTGCCTAACAAAATCGAAAAGTTTACGGTAAATCGTTCGCCGCACGTTAATAAAAAGTCGCGTGAACAGTTCGAAATCCGCACACACAAAAGACTTTTGGATATTGTTAACCCGACACCGCAAACCGTTGATGCTTTGATGAAGCTTGATTTGGCTGCCGGTGTAAATGTTGAAATAAAATTGTAATTAATGTTGGCGCCTTATAAGGGTTGTCAACCTATTAAGAAAAGGAAAAATAATAATGCGTACTGGTCTAATCGCAAAAAAATTAGGAATGTCCCGCATTTTTCAGGCCGACGGAACTCATGTTCCTGTAACGGTTTTGAGTGTTGAAGGTTTGCAGGTAGTTAATGTAAAGACTGCCGAAAAGGACGGATACAACGCCGTACAACTGGGTACCGGCGCCGTAAAAGCCAAAAATGTAAGCAAGCCGCTCAAGGGATATTTCGCCAAGGCTAAAGTTGAACCGAAAAAGAAATTGTGGGAATTCAGAGTTTCTGATGACTGCTTATTGAATGTCGGTTCGGAATTGTCGGTTGAACACTTCGTTCCGGGACAATATGTTGACGTATGCGCCACCTCAAACGGTAAAGGCTTTGCCGGCGTAATGAAGCGTTACAATTTTGCCGGTTTGGAAGCAACGCACGGTGTATCTATTTCTCACCGTTCGCACGGTTCTACCGGTCAAAGACAAGATCCGGGTAAAGTTTTCAAAGGTAAGAAAATGGCCGGACACATGGGTGCTGAACGCGTTACCGTTCAAAATCTCAAGGTTGTTTCGGTTGATTCTGCCAGAGGCTTAATCATGGTTAAAGGCGGCGTTCCGGGCTGCGAAAACGCATGGGTAAGAATTACCGATGCCGTTAAGAAGCCGGCTACCGTTGCTTTGCCGATGCCTGCCGGATTGAAAAAAGTTGATGAACCTGTTGTGACGGCTGAAGTTTCGGCTGAGAATGCAGAATAGTTTAAGGAAAAAGAAATGAAACAGGACATCTTAAATTTAGAAAATAAAAATGTCGGTTCCATCGAACTGAACGACTCGATTTACGGTTTGGAAGTTCGTTCCGATATTTTACAACGCGTTGTAACTTGGCAGTTAGCGAGATTACAAAGCGGCAATCATGCTACCAAAGGTCGCTCCGATGTAGCTTTGACGCCGTCCAAGCCGTTCAAACAGAAAGGTTCGGGTAACGCACGTCAGGGTTCCAGAAAAGGTGCTCAATTCCGTAAGGGTGGCGTGGTATTTGGTCCGATTGTAAGAGATCACTCTTTTGATTTGACCAAGAAATTCAGAAAACTCGGTCTGAAGACCGCTCTTTCCGCGAAAGCGAAAGAAGGTAATCTTATCGTTATTGATGAAGCAAAGTTGTCGGCTCCTAAAACAAGTGATTTGAAAGCAAAATTGAATGCTTGCGGACTGACAAACTGCCTTATTATTGACGGTAAGGAGGTAGATGTTAATTTTGCTTTGGCAAGCCGCAATATCGAAGGAATCGATATTCTTCCGACAATCGGTGCCAACGTATACGACATCTTAAAGAAGGACAAATTGGTATTAACAAAAGATGCAGTAAGTTGCTTAGAGGAGAGATTAAATGGCTAAGAACAAATCAAACAATGTAACTGCAGCAATGTATGATACATTGGTTCGTCCGGTAATTACCGAAAAATCTATGGTTTCATCGGAAGCTGGAAAAGTGGTATTTGAAGTACCTTTATCAGCTACCAAAGAAAACGTTAAAGCTGCCGTTGAAGCAATTTTTAACGTAAAAGTTACCAAGGTAAATACCATTAAACAGTTTGGTAAGGCTAAGAGCTTCAGAGGTCATATCGGTCATCGTTCTGACTTCAAAAAAGCTATCATTACCCTTGCCGATGGTCAAAACATTGATGTTACAACAGGAATTTAATCATGGCTTTGAATACATATAAGCCCACATCTGCAGGACGTCGCCAACTGATTCTCGTTGATAAGAGCGAGTTATACAAGGGCAAGCCTGAAAAGAGTTTAACGAAAGGTATTTCGAAAACAGGTGGGCGTGATAACTACGGACACGTTACAAGTCGTCGTATCGGTGGCGGTCATAAGCGCAGCTATCGTATGATTGACTTCAAACGTAATAAATTTGATTGTGAGGCAACAGTCGAGAGAATCGAATATGATCCGAATCGTACGGCATTTATCGCTTTAATCAGCTATAGTGACGGCGAAAAGGCTTATATTTTGGCTCCGCAAAGACTGAAATCCGGCGATAAAGTTATTTCTGCTTCTAAAGCAGATATTAAGCCGGGTAACGCAATGCCTTTAAAGAATATGCCGGTTGGTACGATTGTACACAACATTGAGCTGAAGGCGGGCAAAGGCGGCCAGTTGGTACGTTCTGCCGGCTGCTATGCGCAAGTTGTCGGTAAGGATGCCGGTTATGTTCAATTAAAGTTGAATTCCGGCGAACTGCGTATGGTTCGTGAGGAATGTTTGGCAACGGTTGGTGCCGTTTCCAATCCGGATAACCAAAACGTATCTCTTGGTAAGGCCGGTCGTAATCGTTGGCTCGGAAACCGTCCGGTTTCTCGTGGTGTGGCGATGAACCCGGTTGATCACCCGCTCGGCGGTGGTGAAGGCCGTACATCCGGCGGTCGCCATCCGGTTACTCCTTGGGGTAAACCGACTAAGGGTGCCAAGACTCGTTCTAACAAGAAGACAGATCGCTTTATTATGAGATCTCGTCATGATAACAAGAATTAATAAGGAGAAAAGCTAATGACTCGTTCTGTATGGAAAGGACCTTTTGTTGATGGCTATCTCTTGAAGAAAGCTGACGCTGCTAGAAATTCTAGCCGTAATGAAGTGATTAAAATTTGGTCTCGTCGTTCCACCATGTTGCCGCAATTTGTCGGTTTAACATTCGGTGTTCACAACGGTCACAAATTTATTCCGGTATTGGTTACCGAAGATATGGTTGGTCACAAATTCGGTGAATTTGCTCCGACTCGTACCTTCTACGGTCATACCAAAGAAACTGCGAAGAGAGGTTAATTATGGCTGAGAATAGTATTAAACAAGCAAAGGCAGTTTGCCGCTCAATCAGAACCAGTTCACGCAAGTTGAATCTGGTAGCGCAAACCATTCGCGGTTTGAAGGCTGAAAAGGCGGTTGCCGAATTAAGCTTCTCTAAAAAGAGAATCGCAAAGGTGGCTTTGGAACTGTTGCAATCTGCAATTTCCAATGCCGAAAACAACCACAACCTTAACATTGATAAGCTCGTTGTAAGCGAAGCTTATGTTGGTAAAGGTATTGTAATGAAAAGAATGAATGCGCGTGGTCGCGGCAGAAGCGCTCGTATTTTGAAGCCGTTTTCTTCCATGACCATCGTTGTTTCGGAGCGTGGGGAGTAAATAAATGGGACAGAAAGTTAATCCTACCAGTCTTCGTTTAGGTGTAAATCGCACCTGGGACTCTCGTTGGTATGCTGAAAATGATAAGTTTACCGACTATCTCCACGAAGATCTGAAAATTAAAAAATTCTTGAATGAAAAGTTGGCTCAAGCCGGCATCAGCCAGATCGTTATCGAACGTTCGGCTAAAAAGGCAAGAGTTACGATTCATTCGGCCAGACCGGGTGTTGTAATTGGCAAGAAGGGTCAGGATATCGAGAATGTAAGAAAAGACATTCAAAAATTGACCGACTCCGAAGTTCAATTAAACATCGTTGAAGTAAGAAAACCGGAGCTGGATGCCAAGTTGGTTGCTGATTCCGTGGCACAACAGTTGGAACGCCGTGTGGCTTTCCGTCGTGCCATGAAAAGAGTTATGCAGTCTGCTTTGCGTTTGGGTGCTGAAGGTATCAAAGTTAGCTGCAGCGGTCGTTTGGGCGGCGCGGAAATCGCCAGAACCGAATACTACCGTGAAGGCCGCGTGCCTTTGCACACATTGCGTGCGGATATTGACTATGCAACCTCAACAGCTCATACAACTTATGGCGCTTGCGGCGTAAAAGTATGGATCTACAAGGGCGAAATCATGAGCCACGATCCGATGGCGCAAGACAAGAAGTTGACTGAACAAAAGTAATAACGCGAGGTTAGAGAAATGTTAAGTCCAAAACGTTTGAAATTCCACAAGCAGCACAAAGGTCGTATTCACGGCATGGCTAAAGGTGGTTCAGAATTAAATTTCGGTTTATACGGTTTGAAGGCTCTGACTCCTGATCGTGTGACGGCACGTCAAATCGAGGCAGCTCGTCGTGCAATTACACGTCAGATGCAGAGAGCAGGAAAACTGTGGATCAGAATTTTCCCGGATGTACCGGTATCGGATAAACCGGCCGAAGTACGTATGGGTAAAGGTAAGGGTGCTATCGAATTTTGGGTAGCCAGAGTTAAACCGGGTCGCATTATGTTTGAAATTACGGGTGTTTCGGAAGAAATCGCTCGCAGAGCTTTTGAACTGGGCGCCGCAAAATTGCCGGTTAAGTGCAAATTTGTAAAGCGTTTGAACTCTGATATCGTTAAAGGAGACGCATAATGGTTAAAACAAAAGATTTACGTGCTATGACGATTGATGAATTGGAAAGCAAGTTGGTAGAATGCAAAAAAGAGCAGGCTAATTTGCGTATTCAACAATCAACCGGTCAACTCGAGAATGTTTCCAACATTCGCAAAGTTCGCCGCGATGTAGCCAAAATCAACACGCTCATTACTGAGCGCAAGAAGAATAGTTAGGAGAAAAGATATGCCTAAGAGAATTCTTCAAGGTGTTGTTGTTAGTGATAAACAGGATAAAACTGTCGTGGTCAGTGTAGAGCGTCAGGTTATGCATCCGGTTTATAAAAAATTCGTGAAGAAGAGTAAAAAATTTGCCGCTCACGATGAAAACAATCAGTACAAGGTTGGAGATCTGGTTTCTATTGAAGAATGCCGTCCGATTTCCAAGAACAAATCTTGGACTGTAATTTCGTCTGATAACGCCTAAGATATGAAGGAATAAGAAAATGATACAAATGCAAACCAACCTCGATGTTGCCGATAATTCGGGTGCACGTCAGGTGCAGTGCATCAAGGTTCTTGGTGGTTCCAAGAGAAAAACGGCTTCTGTGGGTGATGTCATCGTTGTAGCGATTCAAGATGCGTTGCCGAGAGGACACGTTAAAAAAGGCGATGTATACAAAGCCGTTATCGTAAGAACGGCCAGCGATATTCGCCGCAAAGACGGAAGTGTAATCCGTTTTGACAGTAACGCCGCAGTTTTAATCAATAAAGACGGTGAGCCGATCGGTACTCGTATCTTTGGCCCTGTTACGAGAGAATTGCGTGCAAAGAAATTTATGAAAATCATTTCATTAGCACCGGAGGTATTGTAATGCCTAAAATGAAAATTAAAAAGAACGATACGGTTATCATTTTGTCGGGCGACGACAAGGGTAAAACCGGCGTTGTAAAAAAAGCGCTTCCGAGAGAAAGCAAGGTTGTTGTTGAAGGTTTGAATATGGTTAAGCGCCACACCAAACCGTCGCAAACAACTCCGGGCGGTATTATCTCTAAAGAAGCAGCGATTCACGTTTCTAACGTTGCCATTGTTAAAGAAGGCAAGGCAACCAAAATCGGCTACAAAACTGTAGACGGTAAAAAGGTTCGTGTTGCTCGCAAAACCGGTGATGTAATCGATTAATGGGAGAAAATTTTATGACAAACTACGAAAATTTATACAACAACGTCATAAAGAAATCTCTTGTGGAAAAATTCGGTTACAAAAATCCACATGAGGTTCCGAAGCTGACGAAAATTGTTTTGAATATGGGTGTCGGCGATGCCGTTACCGATAAGAAAAAAGTAACATCCGCGATGGAAGAATTGGCGGCTATTTCCGGTCAGCAACCGGTTATGACCAAGGCTCGCAAATCTATCGCTACCTTCAAAGTACGTGAAGGTATGCCGATCGGTTGCAAGGTTACTCTGCGTTCTGCCAGAATGTATGAGTTCTTGGAAAGACTGGTTAACATGGCCTTGCCGCGAATCCGTGACTTCCACGGTATTACCGGTAAAAACTTCGATGGCAAAGGTAACTTCGCTTTCGGTATTAAGGAACAAATCATTTTCCCTGAAATCAACTACGAAAAGGTAGATGAGGTCAGAGGTCTTGATATTGTTATTTGTACAACAGCTAAGACAGACGAAGAAGCAAAGTTTCTGCTGACATCGTTTAACTTGCCTTACAAGAAATAAGCGGAGATTTTACTATGTCAAAAACAAGTTCGGTATATAGAAACTTGAAAAGAGTTAAGATGGCTGCTAAGTATTCGAACCGCCGTCAAAAACAAAAAGCAATCATGATGGATAAGAATGCAACTCCGGAAGAGAGAATGCAGGCTCAGTTTGCTTTGCAAAAATTCCCGAAGAATTCTGCAAAATGCCGTATTCGCAATCGCTGCAGAATCACGGGGCGTTCACGTAGTTATTACAGAAAGTTCGGTTTAAGCCGTGTTGAATTGAGAGATTTGGCAAGCTTTGGCGAAATTCCTGGTTTAGTAAAATCAAGCTGGTAAGGAGGGAAGATATCATGTCTATGAGTGATCCTTTGGGCGATATGCTCACACGCATCAGAAACGCACAAAGAGCGAAAAAGAGTGACGTTGTATCACCTGCTTCTCGCTTGCGTGAAAGTGTGTTGGAAGTTTTGAAGCGCGAAGGCTACATTGAAGGCTTTGAAAAGAGCAATGTACGTCCGGGTGTTGATGAACTTCGTATTCAATTAAAGTACCATGAAGGTGCTGCAGTTATTACAAAAATTTACCGCGTTTCGACTCCGGGCCGTCGCGTTTATTCAAGCGTGAAGGATTTGCCGAGAGTTTACAACGGCTTGGGTATTTCCATCATTTCTACTCCGCAAGGTGTTATGAGTGATAACGAAGCCCGCAAAGCCAATGTAGGCGGCGAAGTTTTGTGCCAAGTGTTCTAAGGAGGTAGGAAATGTCAAGAGTTGGTAAATATCCAGTTGTTGTTCCTGCCGGTGTAGAACTGAGCATCAATAACAATACGGTTGTGGCAAAAGGTAAGTTGGGCGAATTGTCCTATTCTTTTGACGACAGCCACGTTGCAACAAAATTTGAAGACGGTAAAGTAACGGTTTCACCGTTGTCTCAGAGCAATGCTTCCAGAGCTTTGTGGGGCACAACCCGCGCTCGCATTAACGAGATGATTAAAGGTGTAAGCGAAGGCTTTACGAAAGATATGGAATTGGTAGGCGTCGGTTATAAGGCGCGTGTTGAAGGTAAGAACCTGATTTTGTCTTTGGGTTTTTCGCATGAAGTAACTTTTCCGGCTCCGGAAGGTATTAAAATTTCGTGTGCATCTCCGACACAAATTTCAATCTTTGGTGCAGACAAACAAAAAGTTGGCCAAGTTGCGGCAGAAATTCGTAAATATAGAAAACCTGAACCGTATAAAGGTAAGGGCGTAAAATATACCAACGAATATGTACGTCGTAAAGAAGGCAAGAAGAAATAAGGAATAAGTCGATGAATACACCAAAAAAATTGTTTGAAAGAAGACAAGCTCGTGTAAGATACGCTTTGAAAAACGCCGCCAACGGCAAATTAAGATTGTCGGTTTTCCGCAGCGGTAAGCATATCTATGCACAAATCATTGACGATGTAAAAGGTTTGACAGTTGCTTCTGCTTCTACCTTGGATAAGGAAATCAGAGGACAAATTAAAAAATCTTCTACGGTTGAAGCCGCTGGCTTCATTGGTAAAGTAATTGCTGAAAGAGCTACCAAATCCGGTATTTCCGAAGTGGTTTTTGACCGCGGCGGTTATATCTATCACGGTCGTGTTAAGGCATTGGCCGACGCAGCTCGCGAAGCCGGTTTGAAATTCTAGGAGATGAAGATGGTACAATCTACAGATCGTCATAATAAAAAAGAAGTTAAAGATGAGTTGGTCGAAAGACTGGTTCACGTTAACCGTGTAGCTAAAACCGTAAAAGGCGGACGTACAATGAGTTTCGCCGCGGTTGTGGTTGTGGGTGATCAGAAAGGCCGCATCGGTATGGGTACCGGTAAAGCCGCTGAAGTGCCGGAAGCAATTACCAAAGCTACAAATGAAGCAAGAAAGAATATGATTCGTATTCCGCTTCGTGAAGGCAGAACTCTGCACCACGATATTTCCGGTCGTTTCGGCGCCGGTAAGGTGGTTTTGAGAACAGCTCCTGCCGGTACC
>JAEEGL014107909.1_pt1 | contig 20219 bp, 18 predicted proteins | sample 9134231 | NCBI WGS metagenome assembly JAEEGL01 (sample SAMN16246548, study PRJNA631951) | gut metagenome | biome: gut microbiome; feature: rumen; material: fiber-attached | host: Bos | place: Iran: Karaj | collected 2018-10
GATCTATCTTACCGTCTTTAGCAGCAGCTACAATATCACGACCATACTTCTCTAAAACATTTTGTAAGTTTTCTTCATATCCATTATTCATAATATCCCTCCTCTAGATAACATTATACTCAAAAATTAGCACTTGTCAAGTGAGAGTGCTAAAAAATATTATATGAAAAAGTTTTATCATATGTTATAATTATAGGTAATAAGAGGTGAAGAAATGGGTAATATTACATATATACTTTCACAAGTGTTTATAATAATAAGTTATATTTTATTAGCATTCACTTATCAAACAAAAAATAGGACTAATATTTTAATTTTTAATTTTGGATCTTTGATAATGACTGGATTATCATATATATTTTTATCTGCATATTCTGGTTTAGCAATGGTTGGCGTTGCAATTATCAGAAATATAATATTTATAATAGATGAAAAGAAAAATGGTAAAAGTAATAAAAATAGTGCAAAAGATTATGTTATATTAGCAATTCTTTATATAATTTCTATTGCTTTTGCAATAATCACATATAATGGAATACTAAGTATGATGTCTGTTGCAGCAACAATGCTATATACATTCTCAGTTTGGCAAAAGAATACTAAAGTATATAAATTATTAGGTATGCCAATTGAAGCAATATGGATAATATATAATGTATATATTTTCTCAATATTTGGAATAATTTTAGAATCGGTTTTAGCTGTTTCTACTATAGTAGGATATTTAAGAGAAAAAAATGGTAAATAAAGGAGTTTTATATGGAATTAGAATTTAAAAAAATAGAAGAAAAAGATAAAGAACAATTATTTAAATTAATTGATATAGTACTAGGTGGATTGCCAAGTCAAGAATGGTTTATACCATATGAAAAGTGGGAATTAGATAGTATGTTTGACGATGTTAATTATGCCCCACTTTATGGAGCATATGATGGTGATAAATTAGTTGGTATGGCTCAACTATATGTATCTCAAGATATGCTTAAAGATTTTAAAGATGAGTTTAATTTATCTAATTATAAAGTTTGTGAATTAGGCGGTAATCTTGTACTTCCAGAATATAGAGGTAGAGGTATTACAACAAAATTACAAACTATGGAAATGGAACTTGCAAAAGATTTAGGTTTTGATTATATCATTTCAATGGCTCATCCAGATAATATTGGGAGTTGTAAGACACTTGAAAGAATTGGATTAGATTTTGTTAAAGAGACAAGATTATCTAATGGTTTTTTAAGAAGATTATATATGAAAAAACTAAAATAATATATTGAAGAATAAAGAAAAGTGTGTTATAATCAAACACAGAAAAGGCGAAGAAGGAAAGAAGAATACTAGAGTATTTTAAAGAGAACTTGGTTAGGTGAAAGCAAGTAATACGAGGTATTTCAAATGGGTCTGGAGTCTTAACGGTTAAGCACGTTATAGCTATAGAGAACAAATTAAGGTGGTACCACGTATACTCACGTCCTTATAGGATGTGGGTATTTTTTTATAGAGGTGATAATATGAGAAAGTTTGAAAAGATAAGTTTTGAACAGTTTAAGAAAGATATCGCAGATGATAAAGAACTTTATGAAGAATATAGTTTACCTGTAAGAAAAACTGCTAAAGCTGCAGGATATGATTTTCTTGCTATTAAAGATTATGAAATTAAACCTGGAGAAATATTAAAAATTCCAACAGGTATTAAGGCTAAATATCCTGATGATGAATTCTTGATGTTAGTTGTAAGAAGTAGTATGGGATTTAAATATAATGTACGAATGTGCAACCAAGTTGGAATAATCGATGCTGATTTTTATAATAATAAAAGTAATGAAGGCCATATGTGGGTTGCTTTACAAAATCAAGGAAATGAAACATATACTGTTAAAAAAGGTGAAGGATTTTGTCAAGGAATATTTGTTAAATATTTTACATGTGGTGATGATGTAGAAGACGAAAGAACCGAATGGTCAAGTTTAAAATAGGAAAGAGGAAATATTATGTGTAAAAATTATTATATAAGTACTGCAATAGCTTATGCATCAGGAAAACCTCATATTGGAAATACTTATGAGATAGTTCTTGCAGATGCTATTGCTAGAAATAAAAGATTAGAAGGATACAATGTTTATCTTCAAACAGGAACAGATGAACATGGAGAAAAAATTCAAAATAAAGCAAAAGATAAAGGTATAACACCTCAAGAATATGTTGATGAAGCTGCAGCAGAGATTAAACGTATTTGGGATTTAATGAACACTACTTACGATAAGTTTGTTAGAACTACAGATAAAGAACACGAAAAAGTTGTTCAACATATATTTAAAAAAATGTATGATAAAGGTGATATTTACCTAGATAAATATGAAGGATGGTATTGTATACCAGATGAATCATTCTGGACAGAAACTCAAGTGGTTGAAAAAGATGGTGTTAAAGTATGTCCTGATTGTGGTAGACCAGTAGAAAAGAAGAGTGAAGAATCATACTTCTTTAGATTAAGTAAATATCAAAAACAATTAGAAGAATATATAGAATCTCATCCTGATTTTATACAACCAGAATCAAGAAAGAACGAAATGTTAAATAACTTTATAAGACCAGGGCTACAAGATTTATGTGTATCTCGTACTGCATTTGATTGGGGTATACCTGTAGATTTTGATCCTAAACATGTTGTATATGTATGGTTAGACGCACTAACTAACTATATTACATTCTTAGGATATGATGTTGATGGTGGTAATGAAAATTTCAAAAAATTTTGGCCTGCAGATTTACACTTAATTGGTAAGGATATAATTAGATTCCATACAATATACTGGCCATGTTTCTTATTTAGTTTAGGCATAGAACTACCTAAAAAAGTATTTGGACATCCTTGGTTAATTATGGCTGATGGTAAGATGAGTAAATCTATAGGAAATGTTGTATACGCAGATGACTTAGTAGAAAAATATGGTGTAGATGCAGTAAGATATTATTTCTTACATGAAATACCATTTGCAAACGATGGTGTATTTACTGAAGATTTATTAATTGAAAGAATTAATGGAGATTTAGCTAATATATTAGGTAACTTAGTAAATCGTACTATATCAATGAGTAATAAATATTTTGATGGTATAGTTGAAAGTACAGGTGTTACTGATAGTATGGATCAACCACTTAAAGATTTAGTTACTAATTTAGGTTCTAAAGTAGAAAAACATATGAATGATTTAAGAATTGCAGATGCTATAGATGATATATTTGAAGTATTACGTGCATCTAATAAATATATAGATGAAACTCTACCTTGGGCCCTTGCTAAAGATGAGACAAAACAAGATAGATTAAAAGAAGTATTATATAATTTAATAGAAAGTATTAGAGTATGTGCTGTATACTTACAAGCATTTTTACCTGATACTGCAGATAAGATTTTCTATCAAATTAATACAGACATCAAAACTTACGAAAGCACTAAGGAATTCGGTAAATATATATCAGGAGCTAAAGTAAATACTCCAGAAATATTATTTGCTAGAATAGATACTAACGTAAAATAGTGTAAAAAGTAATAATTTGTCGATTAAAAAAGGTTAATAATTGTTTATTAATCTTTTTTATTATGTTATATTAACTTTGTTGTGCTAAAGATAGGAGATATTATGGAAACATACGATAAATGCGAGAAGTATCTTTTGTTGTTAGCTTTAGTATTTATATCTTTCTTACTTATAGGCAGTTTTATAGTAAGTAGAGATTATTTAGATATAGTTTATTTAATAACACTATACACATTTTTAATAATCGGTAAGATTAAAAGTAAAAAAGAAGTAGAATAATGTAAAGCAAGTAATATTTTAATTAATTTACTTGTTTTTTTGTGTTATACTTTAAGTGGTGGTTATATGCTAATAGATACACATTGTCATTTAAGTAGAGATGATACAGATAGTATAAATAATATGGATGGTATTATGGTTACTGCAGGATGTGATGATGAAACTAATAAAGAAGTACTTGAATTAGTAGAAAAATATCCTAATGTTTATGGAGTACTTGGTATACATCCAGAAGAAACAGATAAGATTACAGATTCTAGTTTTAAATTCATAGAAGATAATCTTAGTAATAAGAAAATTGTAGGTATAGGAGAAATTGGTTTAGATTATTACTGGAGAAGTGATAATAAAGAAGAGCAAAAAGAAGTATTTGAAAGACAATTAAAACTTGCTGAAAAATATAATTTGCCAGTAATTGTACATTCTAGGGATGCAATTCAAGATACTTATGATATAATAGTAAAATATAAAGTGAAGGGTATAATCCATTGTTTTAGTTCAAGCCTTGAAATGGCTCGCGAGTTTATTAAGATTGGATTTAAAATAGGTATAGGCGGCACTTTAACATTTAAGAATTCTCTTAAATTACAAGAGATAGTTAAAGTTATAGATACCAAAGATATGGTCCTTGAAACTGATAGTCCATATTTATCTCCAGAACCTTTCAGAGGGAAAAAGAACGAACCTAAAAACACTTATTTTGTCGCTCAAAAAATTTCTGAAATAAAAGGTGAAAAAGTAGAAAAAATTATTGATGAAACACACGCTTCAGCCCTTGAAATATTTGACTTTTCACGATAATTTTGATATAATATACATAGAATGAGGTGGTAAAGATGAAGATTAAATTTGCTGTATATATTTCAATTATTTCTATAGCAGTTATTCTTGTTCATACTGCCTTAAATATGGGTACAACAATAAAAAATAATGCGATAAATAAAACTGCAATTATTGTAAATGAAATTGAACCATATGGAACTGATTATATAGAAGTTGCAAATAGACCTAGTACTGCTGAAAAGAGAGTAATAAAAGAAGGCGTTAATGGCCTTCAATATACATTTGATGGAATTAATTATGTTCACTTAAGTGATAAGGAAAACGAAATTGTTCAAATAGGAATAGGTGAACAAGGTGAGTTTAAAGGTAGACTTACTGGATATGGTCCAGATTGTCCTGGATGTAGTCCTGTTGGAGATGTTTCTTGTCCAACAAGAGAAGGTAGAAGTCACAGCTTAACATATAATGGAGTTTATTATAACGATATAGAATATGGCAAACTTAGAATAGTAGCTGCAGATCATATGAAATTTCCATGCGGTACTGTTGTAATAATCAATAATGGAATTCTTCCAGAATTTCCTGCAATAGTTCTTGATACAGGAATTGCAATGAGAAATGCTTGGAGATATGATGGCGTTGTTTGGATGGATGTTGCTTATATGTCTCAAAGAGAGGCACTTACTGCAGGAGCAACTAGTTTAAACACATCATTTAGTGTTCAAAGATGGGGTTGGTAAATCTCATCTTTTTGTTTACAAAAATTATATGTGTGTTATAATAAAATTAGGGAGGGTTTTGAAATGTTAAGAACAAGAGAATTTGATTTAGAATGGTTTAATTCTGAAAAGATAAAATTGGGGGAACAACCTATAGAATTAGAAACAACACAGTATAGTTACATAAACAATTGTGGTACAGCAGGTGACAAGTATGCAAAATATATATTTGATGATATATTGCAAAATGGTGCGATAGATCATAATCCTAGACCATATTATGAGGATATATATGACAATGCTACTTTGTTTGATAAGGGCGGAGAAAAAAGAATTATATTACCAGATAAGGATATAATTCTTAGCAAGAAAGATATAGTTATTCCTGATGAAAATAAAATCATTGTACATAGTCCAGCACACACAATTAGCACAAATAACGAATATAAATGTAGTTATGATTTATCTAAAGGTGAATCACCAATGATGACGCTTAGACCGATTGCGTTTAGAACTTCTATAGCAGAAATAATATGGATATATTTCATGAAGAGTAATGATTTAGTTGAATTTGATGAATTGCTAGGCAAGAACACATGGGATAAAGACCACAAGATTAATAACTGGTGGGAAAAATGGGCTCTAAGAGACGCAAATGGAAATTATATATTAAATAAAAAAGGACATCCGATTATTGGATCTACTTATGGTGAAGTAATTCGCAAAAGAAATATGTTTTATAGAGAGGTTATACATCGTTTAAAAACTGATCCGGATTGTAGAAGAATTATATGCTCATTATGGCAAGTAGATGATTATAGAAAACCACATGGACTTAAACCTTGTGCATTCATGACAATATGGAATGTAAGACATGGTAGAGATGGTGTGGATTACTTGGATATGTGTTTGGTTCAAAGATCAAGTGATTTTTGTACAGCAGGATGCATAAATCAAGTTCAGTATGCAGCACTACTAGTATTAGTTGCTCGTGAAGTAGGTTTAGAACCTGGTGTATTTACATGGAATCCTGTTAATGTTCAAATATATGATAGACATATTGAGCAATCAATTGAAATGCTTAATAGAAAGCCAGTTAAATGTGAAGCAACAATTAAATTAGATCCTTCAGTTAAGAGTTTAAAACAAGCGACACCGGATAGTATAACAATACTTAGTCAAAAAGATAAACAAAAGATTAAGAAGATAAATCCTCAATTGGATCTTCCAATAGCTATATAAAATAGAGTAAGCAATGCTTACTCTTTATTGATTAATCATGTATAATTTAGTATAATTTAATTGGAGTGATTTTATGGAATATTCACCGGTAAAATTTAAAGAAAAAATGGATAAATATGGTTTTAACTTAAAGAAGATGTTTGGTCAAAACTTTATTATTGATGAAAATATAATTAATAGTATTATAACTAAATCAGGTGTAGATAAAGATACACTTGTAATAGAGATAGGCCCAGGTGCAGGATCTCTTACATATAAATTATCAGAATATTCTAAGAATGTACTTTGTTATGAGATAGATACAACTTTAAAAGAATTATTAAGTGATAATTTAAGCGGTTGTAGTAATGTAGAAATTATATATAAAGATTTTCTTAAAGCGGATGTATTTAGTGATATAAAAAAATACGATTATAAGAAACTTTATGTAGTAGCAAATCTTCCATATTATATAACAACACCTATAATAATTAAATTTATTGAGGAAAATATACCTGTAGATAGAATAGTTGTTATGGTTCAAAAAGAAGTTGGAGATAGATTTAAAGCTATACCCGGAACCAAAGACTACAATTCATTATCTATATATTTAAATTATTATTTTGATGTTAAAAAGATACTTGATGTATCTAAAAATGTATTTATACCAAAGCCAAATGTAGATAGTATAGTAGTAGAGTTTTCTAAAAAAGATGATAAACCTAAACTACATAATGAAGAATTATTTTTTAAGTTGGTTAAAGACTCTTTTGTACAAAAAAGAAAGACACTAAGAAATAATTTAAAAGGGTATGATTTAGAAAAAATAGAGGAAGTATTGAATAGATATGGTTTTGATTTAAGCGTAAGAGCTGAACAATTACCTATAGAAATATTTGTTGAAATAGCAAATATATTAAATTAGGAGGTATATATGAAAAAAGTAGTTGTAATAGGTGGGGGAACAGGTATGTCTAATTTACTTAGTGGATTAAAACAATTTCCACTAGACATAACTGCGATAGTAACTGTATGTGATGATGGTGGAAGTACTGGTATACTTCGTGAAGAATTTAATATACCAGCTGTTGGAGATATAAGAAGAGTTTTAGTTGCTCTATCAGAAACAGAGCCACTTGTAATGGATTTATTTAACTATAGATTTGACCCAAGTAAAGGTTTAGCTGAACATACTGTAGGTAATTTGCTTTTAACAGCTTCAACAGATATAACTGGAAACCTTTCAGATGGTATTGAAGCTTTAAGTAAAGTATTAAACTTAAAAGGTAAAGTGGTACCTCTTACAGAAGATAATGTAGTACTTATGGCAAAAATGGCAGATGGTAGAATCATTGAAGGAGAACATAATATTACAGCAGCTAAAGATAAGATTGAAAAAGTATATTATAAAGAAAAAGCTATACCTAATAAGAAGGCACTTAAAGCAATTAAACAAGCAGATTTAATATTACTTAGTATGGGTAGTCTTTATACAAGCATAATACCAAATTTAATAATAGATGAAGTAGTAGAAGAAATAGAAAAATCTAAAGCTCCTATTATGTATGTTTGTAATATGATGACTCAACCTGGAGAAACAGATGATTTTACTGTAACAGATCATGTTAAAGTGTTAAATCAATACTTAGGCAAAAGAAAAGTAGATATAGTACTTGCTAACATAGGAGATATAGATTCTAAACTATCTGAATTCTATTTAGTAAAAGAACAAAAAGATCCAGTAAGATATGATAAAGAAAATTTAGATAAATACGGCCTTCAAGCTATAGAAGATGATTTTATCCATATAACACCTAATAATTTATTAAGACATGATAATATTAAATTAGGATTCCATATATTTTATTATTTAATGAGAAAGTAGTGATATTATGTCATTTACATCTATTGTAAAAACTGAATTAAGTAAACTAGAATTAAGCAAGATAGAAGGTATAACACTTTTATCTGCTATACTTAAGAATAATAGTATAGTTATTGATAATACTATCAAAGTAACAACAGAAAATTCTAGTGTCGCACGTCATATATTTAATCTTTTAAAAGAAATATATAATATAACACCTAAAGTAACTGTAAGACACGGTTATAACTATAAAAAGAATTTTATATATATTCTTGAATTTAAAGATAGAAATAATCTTATAATATCTGATTTATGTTTAGATAAAGATATACCAGATGATTATATATTAGATGATGATAATTTAACTCGTATATATTTAAGAGGAGTATTTATATCTAGTGGTAGTGTAAATGATCCAAAAAAATCCAGATATCACTTAGAGTTTATTGTAGATACACTTAAGTATGCGGAATTCGTAAAAGATAAACTTAATTTATATGATTTAAATAGTAAAGTAATTAAAAAAGATAATAAATATATGATATACGTAAAAGAAGCAGAAAAGATTGGCGACTTCTTGCGTATGATAAATGCGATAAGTGCGCTTCTTTATTTTGAAGATATAAGAATATATAGAGATCACAAAAATATGACAAATAGACTTAATAACTGTGAGCAAGCGAATGTAGATAAAATAATTGAGACTGCATCAAAAGAAGTAAATGATATAGAATACCTAAAAGAAACAGATACTTTTATATTACTCGATGATAAAGAAAAGATAGTTGCTGAATATAGATTAAAATATAAGGAGGCATCACTTCTTGAATTAAGTGAAATAATTAGTATGGAAACAGGTAACAAAATCACAAAATCAGGATTACATCATAGATTTGATAAGATAAAAAAACTTGTTGAAAAATTGAAATCAAAAAATATTGACTAAGATAAATATTTGTGCTAATTTAAAAATGTATAAGATATGGAGGAATTAATATGTTTGATTTAACAGGAAGAGTTGCGGTTATATCAGGTGCATCTAGTGGACTTGGTAAACAAATGGCTAGAGCTTTCGCAAAACAAGGAGCTAAATTAGTTGTTTTAGCTAGAAGAGTTGAAAGACTTGAAGAATTAAAAGAGGAATTAAAAGATATTACAGAAGTATATCCAATTAAATGTGATGTTACTAGTACAGAAGATATTAATAATGCTGCAAAAGAAGCAGAAAAGCATTTTGGTAAAGTAGATATACTTGTTAACTGTGCAGGATCAAGTAAAGATAAAGGTGTACTTGATATGGCAGATGATGAATGGGATTTTACAATTGCTACTGATTTAACTAGTGTATTTAAAATGACACGTGCATTTGGTAATATCATGAAAAAGAATAATTATGGTAGAGTTATTAATATAGCTTCTATGTATGGTATTGTTGGTAATGCAGAAATACCAACAATTGCTTATCACTCATCTAAGGGTGGTGTAGTTAACTTTACAAGAGCAGCTGCTGCTGAACTTGCACCTTTCGGTATTACAGTAAATTCTATATGTCCAGGATATTTCTATACTGAACTTACAACTGCAGTACTTGATACTGACCAGTTCCAAGAATTTGCTAAATGCCATGTACCAATGAAAAGATATGGTAAAGAAGGAGAACTTAACGCAGGAGCAATCTTTTTAGCAAGCGATGAAGCAAGTTATGTAACGGGAGTTATCTTACCAATAGATGGAGGATATACATGCGTATAATATCAAGGTAAAACTTGATATTTTTATTTGCGTAGAAAAAACACAAATAAAAAAACAAAACATTCATTATTTATCTATTTACGTAAAGGCTTTATAAAAACTTATTTTATTAAACATAAGCAAATATATTAACGTTTATGTTTTTTTTAGTAAAAAAATCAAAAAATCAGAAATGTAAAATTTAAAAAAATAAAAAAAGTGTAAAAAAAACATTGACTATGGCATCGAATATATGTTATGATTTATTTAGCTTACGGTAGGGAGATATACTATGTGGAATGAAGTTTTAGAAAATTTAGTTGTAGTAAAACGTAGCGGTCAAAGAGTTGAATTTAATGCCTCTAAGATTGCAATCGCGATTAAAAAAGCTTTTGATGCAGTATATCAAGAGCCAGATGAAAAGCAAATATATAAAGTATTTGAAAATGTACTTAAATATATAAACAACAATTATGGTGATAGAAAAACGATAAATGTTGAAGATATACAAGATACTATAGAGAGCCAATTAAATAATTTAGGTTTTAAAGAAGTATACGAAGCATTTAGTGATTATAGACAAAGACGTGCAGCTTCAAGAAAGGTATTTAATGAGAAGCAACAACATAAATTTACTAAAGTTACTGAAGCAATAGAAAACATTGATGCTTCTTTAACACCTCAACAAATGTTATATAAATTTGGCAAGATTATTTCTTCTGAATATGCTAAATCTTACATATTAGATTCTAAATATGTAAGAGCTTATGAAGAAGGAAATATGTATATACATAATCTTGAATCATTCCCACTAGGATATATTTCTTATTTAAATTTAAAATTGGGAATTAAAAATGATGATTTAGATGAATTTATAAATGGAATGGTTAATGCTCAAAACGAAGTTGGATCAGAAATAGGTATTAATAATTTAGATATATTATTAGAAAAGTATTCTTTAAACAACTTTAAAAAAATATTAAAAAAGAAAATTAAATATTATTTTGAAATTAATGGTACTTATGATATTGTTCCATTTAATAAAATAGAAAGCATTATAGATCAAATAGAAGATATAAATATAGATGTTAATTATTTTGAACAATTTACAACAAATTCAATATTAAAGAATGTTTTTGATTACATAATGAGAGATACTCTTGAAGTAGAAAAAGAATTTATTAATACTTTAGTAGTGAGAATATTCAATAGTTTAAAAATATGTAAAAACAACTATACAATAAGTGTTAGTACAAAATCATTGTATATAACAGAAATAATTAAAGAAAATATAATTGAATTTATTAGTGATAATGGAACCCTTGATAATATACATGTGGTATTTAAGATAAATAAGAAAGATGATGATTATTTATCTAAGATAGCTAATCTTATTACTAAGGGAAGAAATATATCAATAACATTTTCTGATTGTTCTTATAATAAAGATCCAAATAATGATGCTGAATATTTCAGTAATGGTATTAGAATATTTGAAACAAGTGATACTGAAAAGATATCAACCGGTAGAATGATTTCAACTAATACTTCAATTAATATTGCTAGATTAGGTCTTAAATATTTAAATAACAAAAATAGTTCTAATTTTTATCAGGAGTTAGACCAATTGTTAGAACTTGCTAAAAACGAAATGTTACTTGATTTTGAAACACTTGGAAATAAAAATAAAGAAAATTATCAAGTACTATTTAATGGAAATGTTCTTGGTGATGAAAGATTAGAGCCTGGACAAAAAATTAGAAAGATTATTAAAGGTGGCGTTTTAAATTTAGGGCTTGTAGGTCTTAAAGAATGTGTCTTATCATTTGAACAAGAAGAGGATAAACAATACGAACTTTTAATAAAAATATTACAATACTTAAATAAAAAGATGCAAGAATTTAGTAGTGAAACAAAATTATATTTTTCAATATTTGAACCAAGTGGTAATAAAGTTAGAAAACACTTTGTTGGTATTGATAAATCAATATATGGAATACATAAAGAGATTACAGATAAATGTTCATATGATTTAGTGCATACAGCAAAATTTATTAAAAGCGATAAGGATTTAGCTAAAGTACAGAAGTTACTCAGTGGAGGATGCTTAATCACTGTTAATATAACTCATAAGACTTCAGTTAAACAAATTATAGAAATAATAAAAGAAAAGATGGATAACGATATAGGATTCATAAAATTCGAGCTTAGTGGATAATGAAAATTGCAGGTTTTCAAAAATTAACTTTACTTGATTATCCATCAAAAGTAGCTTGTATTATTTTTACACAAGGTTGTAATTATAAATGTCCATATTGCCAAAATTCAGGATTAATTAATCATAGTAATGAAGATTTAATAGATGAAGAAGAAATATTTAATTACTTAGATAAAAGAAAAGGAGTTATTGATGGTATAGTTATTAGTGGCGGAGAACCTACTATACAAAAAGACTTAAAATCTTTTATGAAAAAAGTAAAAGATAAAGGATTCTTAATTAAACTTGATACTAATGGAAGTAACCCAAATTTTGTAGAAGAAGCGATAAATGAAAAACTTGTTGATTATATCGCGATGGATATTAAAAACGTTTTAGAAGAATATAAGGATGTTACAGATGTTAATCCTAATATAAGTAATTTAAAACGAAGTATTGAAATAATAAAAAATAGTAATATAGAACACGAATTTAGAACGACAATCATTAAAAATATTCATTTTATCGATAAAATACTTACTATATGTAAATATGTAGGTGACGATAGATTGTATTTACAGAACTTTGTTCAAAGTGAGAATGTTCTTGGTAAATATTTAAAACCATTTACTGAGGAAGAGCTCGTTGAAATAAAAAAAGAAATAGGAATATTTCCTAATGTAAAAATTAGAGGAATGTAGGGAGGAATTAAAATGTATAAAGTAAGAAAAAGAGATGGAAAAATAGTTCCATTCGAGATTGAAAAAATTAAAGATGCTATAATTAAAGCATTTGAAGCAGAAGAGGTTAATTATGACGATAATGTTATTGACTTTATCGCACTTAAAGTTACTGCAGCTTTTGCACCTGATGTTAAAGATAATATTGTTGATGTAGAAGTAATCCAAGATAAAGTTGAAGAGGTTTTATCACAAGCTGGATATACTGGAGTTGCTAAAGCATATATTCTTTATCGTAAATTACACGAAAAACAAAGAGCTATGCAATCAACAATACTTGACTATAAACAAGTAGTTAATAGTTATATTAATGTTACAGACTGGAGAGTTAAAGAAAACTCTACTGTTACTTATTCTGTTGGAGGACTTATTTTAAGTAACTCTGGTGCTATAACTGCTAATTACTGGTTATCAGAAGTATATGATGAAGAAATAGCTAAAGCTCATAGAGATTGTGATATTCATATTCATGACCTTTCTATGTTAACAGGTTACTGTGCAGGATGGAGTTTAAAACAACTTATTCAAGAAGGATTAGGTGGAGTACCAGGTAAAATTACTAGTAGTCCTGCAAAACACTTATCTACATTATGTAACCAAATGGTTAACTTCTTAGGTATCATGCAAAATGAATGGGCTGGTGCTCAAGCATTCTCATCATTCGATACTTATTTAGCACCTTTCGTTAAAATTGATAACTTAAGTTATCATGATGTTAAACAATGTATTCAAAGTTTTGTATATGGTGTTAATACTCCATCTCGTTGGGGAACACAAGCACCTTTTACAAACATAACACTTGACTGGGTTGTACCAAATGACTTAGCTGAGTTAAACTGCTTAATTGGCGGTAAAGAAGTAGACTTTAAATATAAAGATTGTCAAAAAGAAATGGATATGGTAAATAAAGCATTTATCGAAATCATGATTGAGGGAGATGCTAATGGACGTGGATTCCAATATCCAATTCCAACATATTCAATAACTAAGAATTTTGACTGGTCAGATAATGAAAATAATAGATTATTATTTGAAATGACTGCTAAATATGGTACTCCTTACTTTTCAAATTATATAAACAGTGATATGGAACCATCTGATGTAAGAAGTATGTGTTGTCGTTTAAGACTAGACTTAAGAGAATTACGTAAGAAAAGTGGTGGATATTTTGGTAGTGGCGAATCAACTGGATCAGTTGGTGTTGTAACTATCAATATGCCACGTATAGCTTATCTATCAAAAGATGAACAAGATTTCTATAAACGTCTAGAAAAACTTATGAATATATCTGCTAGAAGTTTAAAAGTAAAGAGAAATGTTATAACTAAATTACTTGATGAAGGATTATATCCATATACTAAGAGATACTTAGGAACATTTAATAATCACTTCTCAACAATTGGTTTAGTTGGTATGAATGAAGCATGTTTAAATGCTAAATGGATTAAAGAAGATTTAACTCATGAAAAAGCTCAAGAATTTACTAAAGATGTTCTTAACTTCATGAGAGAAAAATTATCAGATTACCAAGAAGAATATGGAGATCTATATAACCTAGAAGCAACACCTGCTGAATCAACTTCATATCGTATGGCTAAAAAGGATAAAGCATTATATCCAGATATTATAACTGCATCTAATGATGAAACTCCATATTATACAAACAGTTCACATCTTCCTGTTGGATATACTGATGATATGTTTGCTGCTTTAGATATTCAAGATGAACTTCAAACATTATATACATCAGGAACTGTATTCCACGCATTTATGGGTGAAAGACTTGAAGACTGGAAAGCTGCAGCTAATCTTGTTAGAAAAGTTGCTGAAAACTACAGAATTCCATATTATACTTTAAGTCCTACATATTCAGTATGTAAGAATCATGGATATATAAAAGGTGAAGTATGGAAATGTCCTGAATGTGGTGAAGAAACTGAAGTTTATAGCCGTATTACTGGATACTATAGACCTGTTAAAAACTGGAATGATGGTAAAACTAAAGAATACGAAATGAGAAAAGAATATGTAATCTGTGATGATTGCAAAGAAGAAAAAAAAGCGAAAAAGGTTGGACGTCCAAGTAAAAAAGATAAGACAGAGGTGGAAGATCAATTAATGCTATTTGGAACAAAAACTTGTCCAAATTGTGCAGCAGCTAAAAAATTACTTGAAAAAGCTAAAATAAATTATACATTTGTAGACGCTGAAGAAAATGTAGAATTAACTAATAAAATGGGAGTTAAACAAGCACCTACATTAATTGAAATTAAAAAAGGTAATGTAAACGCTATATGTAATCTTTCAAATATTAAAAAATATGTTGAGGAAGCAAAATAAAAATGTATGATGTAATAATAATTGGAGCAGGTCCTGCAGGTATAACTGCAGGAATCTACTGCCAAAGAGCCAACTTAAAAACAATAATATTTGAAAAAGAATCTATTGGTGGTCAAATTGCTTCATCACCACTTGTTGAAAACTTTCCAGGATTTAAATCAATTAGTGGAGCAGAACTTGCAAATAATTTTTATGAACAAGCAGACTCTTTAGGTATTCCAATTGAAATAGAGGAAGTAACTAAAATAACTCCTGGTGATATTATTAAAGTCGAAACTGAATATGGTGAATACGAAACAAAAACACTTATAGTTGCGACAGGATCAAAACATCGTTTATTAGGCCTTCCTAATGAGGTAGAACTTATTGGAAAAGGTATAGCTTTCTGTGTATCTTGCGATGGTGCATTCTTTAAAGATAAAGATGTTGCTATAATAGGTGGAGGAAATACCGCAGTTACTAATGCTTTATATATGGCAAATTTATGTAGTAAAGTATATTTAGTAAATAGAGGAGATTCACTTATTTGCGAAAAAACACTTGCTGATAAATTAAATAAACTATCTAATATAGAAATTATTAATAACGCTAGTGTAAAAGAAATTATAGGCGATTCTGAACTTGAAGGAATAATCCTAACTAACGATAGAAAACTAGATATTAAAGGTATGTTTATTTCTATTGGTATGACAGCTCAAACTAAAATATTTGAAGATTTATTAGATTTAACGGATCAAAAATATTTTGATAGTGAAGATTGTTCAACTAATAAAAATAATATATTTGTTGCAGGTGATTGTCGTAATAAATCAATTAGACAGTTAACTACTGCAGTTTCAGATGGTACAACTGCTGCTGTAAAGGCAATTAAATATTTAGAAGACAAATAGAAAAAGACTTTATAAAAAAGCCTTTTTTTGTTATACTAATTAAAGTAAGGAGGACAACATGATAATAAACGTCTTATTACTTATATTAGGATTCATGCTACTTATAAAAGGCGCAGATATATTTGTTGATGGTGCTTCATCTACTGCACAAAACTTTAAAGTGTCTAAAGTATTAATAGGTCTTACAATAGTTGCTTTTGGTACAAGTGCTCCTGAATTTGCTGTATCAATGAATGCTCTTGCAAGTAAAAGTACAGATATGGTACTGGGTAATGTTATAGGTAGTAATATAATGAATATATTACTTATTATAGGTATAGCTGCAATAATACATCCAATTTCAATTAAAAACAATACAGTAAAAAAAGAATTACCACTTACACTCCTAATATCAACATTACTTGTTGTATTATTTTTAGATATACGTTTAGGTAATAATGCAGTAAATGAAATATCAAGATCAGATGCATTTATAATACTATTATTCTTTTCAATATTTTTATATTATTTAGTAACACTTGCAATTGATAAGAAAAAACAAGATACAAAAGAAGAACCTAAATTTAAATTAGGTAAATCAATATTTTTTGTAATACTTGGTTTAGCAGGCATTATTATAGGTAGTGATTTAGTTGTAGATAATGCATCTAAAATAGCGACACTACTTGGTGTTAGCGAAAGAATAATTGCTCTTACAATAATTGCTTTTGGTACATCACTTCCTGAACTTGTAACAACAATAATTTCATCTAGAAAAGGTGAACAAGATTTACTTATTGGTAATATCATAGGAAGTAACATATTTAATATATGTATAGTACTTGGTATACCGGTAGCTATATTTGGTGGTATTACTCCAGGTGGTTTTCAAATAATAGATTTAATAATGCTTATAGTATCTGCATTACTTCTATATCTATTCTCAAAATCATATAAAAAGATTACAAGAATAGAAGGAATATTAATGTTAACACTCTTCATCAGTTACTATATATTAGTATTTGTTATATAAGATTTAGAAATAAATCTTTTTTTGTAAACAATTGTAAAATAATACCTTATTATGTAAGAAAAATAGAGATGTATGTTATAATTAAAGTAGGTGATATCCCATATGACAGAAAAAATAGAAAATTTCACTCAAATGATAGAAAATTATTATAATAAAAATGGAGAAAATTACAGATTTCATTTTCTTCCTGTGAGAGCAGTATTGAAGTATTATGAAAATGCTGTAGCCAGCAGTGGTCTTATTTATCGTGAAACACAAAAAACTAGTTATATAGTGGAATATGTGCCAGTATTAACAAAACTTCCACATTCTAAAAGATTCATTCCACTAGAAGAATATGACGATGTTTTTAAAACTGGAATTTTAGCTACCATTGATACTGAAACTTATCTATTAGAAGATGCTGATATTCATAGTAAGATTATTGAATTAATACACAAACAGTTTAAAAATATAAGTAAGGAAGAATTAGTCAAGATTATAAGCGCTGAAGAATTGAACAAAATTGCTTCATTAAATGGTTATAAAGAATTTACATGGGATATTTATGATCCTTATATTGACCGAGAGTGGATGTTTAGAGATAACGAAAAGTTAAAAGAACTAAAAGATAAATGGATTTATGATGTATATGGAGTGCCATTGATATCTAATGGTAATATTGATTTAACATTTCTAACTGATGAGCAGCTCTTTGGAGATAAAGCACTAGATGTAATAAAAAAATGTGGAACATCTTGCGAAGTTACTGATTTTGCATATTACTCTGGAGGAGGATATTTTTCTAGCCTTTCAGACGATAGAAGTCGTAGAACTGCTCCATATTGGATAAAATTACCACATATGTTACCACCTATAAGCAATCCAATGTATGTTAATTCTAAGGGGCTAAGGCAAATGAAATTGCCCAATTCATTTAGTTGGGCGGAGGTTGATTTAGTAGGGTATGGTAGTCGCCCAGTGGTATCTTATTCTTCAATTAAGTCAATGGCTTATAACGAAAAAATAAATAGTTTAGGAATCAAAGAAATCCACTTTGGTGAATATCCACAAACAGAAGTAAATGAAGACTATGCTAATGAATTAGAAAGAGCATATAGTAGTGGAAATACAAGACTAACTGGTAAGAGTTATACTACTAGTTCTCGCATTCACGAAGATACAAGTAAATTATATAGTGCAATATGTTTTGTAGATTTTGAACCTATAAGTTATCCAGAAATTGAATATAACGATAAGAGATATGTTCGAATAAATTCTCAGGGATGTATTCATTGGATAGCTGTTGAACCAATAAAGTGGTTGGTGGACGAAAAATCTGATATGGCGATTGCAGATAAAGTGTTTTTAGCAGGAATTCCTTATTATGACCGAGAAAGCCATAAGACTGATTTTTATCAAACTCCTGTAAAAAAATTTATGGATAAGTATGTATCAAAAGAGATTTTACCAACTAACCAAAAAAATAATTTGAACGATGCAAGCTTGCCGATTTTTAATCAGCAGGAAGATAATTATAATTCTGCGGAAATACTAGAAATTACTGGGGAAATTGATTTAAATGATATAAAATTATCCATACCATCATATAGTCAACTTTTTGGTCCTAACGCTTTAGATGTAATAAAAAAGTATGGTGTGGAAGCTGAAAAGACAGATTTAATCTATACGAATTATTCAATAGGCTATTGGCTAAAAACTCCATATATAGCCCCTGGGACAATTAGAATTGCGAGTGATAAAGGTTATTGTACTTTAGTAGCACCTGAAGCTTTTGATCAATATAGAGCTGCTATTCGTCCAATTTTAGATTGTTCAAAAATTATTTCAAAACTTGGTAGAAGTAATGGAATTAAAAAAATAATATTTGGCGAATATCCACAAAAAGCAGCTGATGAGAAAATCCAAAAGAAGTTGAACAAACTTTATGATAAGGGTAAATTGAATAAAACAGGCAGAAGTTATACAATTATGTGCTATGGTGAACCTGTTAACCATGAAGAATTTACCTATAAAGAAAATAAATATATAAAATATGAATATGCCCCTGCTCATTATAAATGGATAGAGGTTATGCCAGTTGAATGGTTGCTTGATGAGAAAACTAAATTGGCTATTGCAAAAAATATTCTTGTAGATGATGTAGATTATTATAACGCTAAAGTTAGAACCAGAGAAGAAGAACTTGATAGCAATTTCGAAAATACTGAAGCATATAAATATCTTAATAAATACATGGTACATGATTTATTTCAAGGTATACAACCAGTTATGAAATTTGAGACAGTGGCAGAAGAACCAGAACAAGAGGTTGAACCAGAAGTTGTTGAACCAATAGAACCTATAGAACAAACAATAATAGAAAAACCGCATAGAAGTATATTTGACTTCTTTAGAAGAAAAAATAAGGTTAATCCAAATTATGTAAGTGTATTAAAAAGTGAATTAGATACACTTTCATATGATATTTTATTTAACGTACCAGATGGACCTGAGAAAGATAAGTTAAACGCAAGATTTGATTGGGTAATGGACTATTATAATAATAACTTCACCAGATTAAATGATGATAAACAAGATTTAGAGGATTTATTATTTCGTGAAAAACTTAATGATTTAATACTTGATGTAAAACTAAGTATAGAAAAGTCTAATGAAAATATTCAAAAAAGGATTTAGAATTCTAAATCTTTTTTAATTATGTTATAATAAGTATGAATATATCAATTTAATTAAAAATAGTAGTGTTATTATTTAAAATTTATAGTATAATAATAATTAATTTAAGGAGGTAACTATGAAAATAATTTTACTTAAAGATGTTAAAAAGCAAGGTAAAAGTGGAGATATCTTAGAAGTTAAAGATGGATATGGTAACTTTTTAATAAGTAAAGGCGATGC
>JAEEGL014556274.1_pt1 | contig 20219 bp, 20 predicted proteins | sample 9134231 | NCBI WGS metagenome assembly JAEEGL01 (sample SAMN16246548, study PRJNA631951) | gut metagenome | biome: gut microbiome; feature: rumen; material: fiber-attached | host: Bos | place: Iran: Karaj | collected 2018-10
CCCGCTATGTATGCTGCCCTCGCCCCCAGGATGGCGGCGTCGGTACCCTGTGCGCGTCTGGAACCGAATTCCAGCACCACCCTTCCCTCGGCGGCCCTGACGATACGGCTCGCCTTGGTGGCTATTAGCGTCTGGTGATTGATGGTAAGAAGTGCGAATGTCTCCAGCATCTGTGCCTGCATGGCAGGCGCCCTGATCGTGACCAGAGGTTCGCCGGGGAACACAGGAGTACCCTCAGGCACTGCCCACACATCCCCTGTGAAACGGAAATCCTTCAGATAGTTCAGGAACTTCTCCCCGAATATCCCTTTGGAGCGGAAGAATTCGATATCGGAATCATCGAAATGCAGCTCGGTGATGTAGCTGATGAGCTGCTCCAGTCCCGCCGCTATGGCGAAGCCTCCGTTGTCGGGGACCTTCCTGAAGAATATGTCGAAGTAGACGATACGGTCCTCGAGGCCTTTCTCGAGATACCCGTTGCTCATAGTATACTCGTAATAGTCGCAGAGCAGAGGGATGTTCCTGGAATTCATCATCTGCCCTATGCACATCGTGATATAAGAGCGAGACCCATCCATATGGCTGTAAATAGCGGTGACGGGACATGGAGATCGAGCCGATTGCGCACATCAGAACGGATTTCAAGGAGAAGTTCGGCATCCCGAGACAGAGCGGTTACGTGGAAGGATGTATCGGCAGGATAGTGTTCGAACCGAAATACAGGAATCCGGATGCGCTGCGCGGACTTGAGGGTTTTTCGCACATCTGGCTCATATTCGATTTCTCCGAGAATCACCGCGACGGATGGGACCCGATGGTACGCCCTCCGGTACTCGGCGGCAATGAGAAGGTGGGCGTGTTCGCATCGAGATCGCCGTTCCGTCCGAACTCGTTGGGATTGTCGTCCGTCAGATTGGTATCGATAGACGATACCGATGAAGGAATGGTGCTCACAGTAGAAGGCGCGGATCTTCTGGACGGCACGCCGATCTATGACATCAAACCGTACATCAGACGTTCCGACTGCCATGCGGACGCCGTATCCGGTTTCACCGAGACCGCAACGAGACCGAAACTGTCCGTGAACGATTCCGAAGGTCTCCTTTCTCAGATCCCCGATGATAAGAGAAAAGCACTGATCGGATGTCTGGAGATGGATCCCAGGCCGTCATATCACGACGATGACAGAACGTATGCCATGCATTTCTCAGATTATGATGTCTCATTCACAGTGGAGAAGGACACTCTGACTGTCAAAAATGTAAAAAGGCTGTGAATGGACGGGATGATTCCCGTCCGGTTTCAGACCTGCCTTCCTCTGAACAGGAAGTACGATGCTATCAGGGGGACGATTCCCCAGACGAGCATGACCAATGCATCCCTGAGTCCGTCGTATGATCCGGTTCCGGAGATGCTGTACATCATTGCAGCTTCTGCGTAATTCAGCATGAACCACGCGTCGATGTTGCCTGCGACACTTACCACGATCTGGATGATCGCGGGGACCAGCAGGATGAAGACGAATGTCAGGATCGATGCCGAACTCGACTTCTTCATCAGTGCACTGAACAGCATCGCGATGCCTATGTATGCGAACAGATCCAGAGCACAGTATCCCAGCGACGGGAACATCTTGCTCGTGAATCCGCCGGTCTCGATGAACGTGAGGATCGCTGCAGCGAAGTAGTATACGATGATGAAGGCGAAGCACAGCAGATATGCTGCCAGGAACTTTCCTGCGAATATCGACCCTTTGCGTATGGGTTTGGTGAACAGCAGGAGCGATGTCCTCTCCTCGAACTCAGATACCAGAGTGACCGATGCGAACAGTGTCACACCGATCAGAATTGTCAGTGACTGGAACGATACGAAGTCTCCCATCATACCCTCGGTCGTCGTATTGCCGCTGGATGTGAAGAAGATGGCCGCAACGATACCCAGGATGATCAGGTTGATCGCTGCGTAGATGAAGATCTTCTTCCCGCTGATGAACTTCATGAACTCGTATCTCATGACGATGAATGCCTGGCGCGTGTCGTCCTTGATGTCGATGTTGCGCTTGATTGATTCTACCATATCTGCCATGAAATCACCTCGACTCCTTGATCATGTTGAGGTAGATGCTTTCCAATGCATCCTCCTCGTTGAAACTGAATACCTTGATTCCCAGATCCGTGATCTCTTTGAGGAGCTGCATCTGGTCCTCGTCGCCTCCGTTGAATCCGACCTTTATGACGGCCCCTGATACCTGGGCACTGTTCACGTTCTGGAGCTTGGCGATGGCGTTGGCGGCCTCTTCTGTAGGGCCTCCGACGATCTTCACGCTGATGTTCCTTGCATTGTTCGCACCCAAGACCTCCTCCATGGTGCCTTCCATGAGAAGGGCGCCGTGGTTGATCATAGTGATGCGGTCGCAGAGATCGGTGACCTCATGGAGCATGTGCGATGACATCAGGATGGTGAGATTGTTGTTCTTGTTCCTCAGGTTCTTGAGGATCTGTCTGGTCTCCGCCATACCTCTGGGGTCGAGACCGGATGTGGGCTCGTCGAGGACAATCACAGTGGGGTCGTTCAGAAGGGCGATACCCAATGAGACCCTCTGCCTCATACCCTTGGAAAACGTTCCGAGCTTCTTGTCGATCCACTCGGACATCTTCACATCGGCGAGGATCTCTTCGGTCTGCGCCGCAATGGATTCCTTGCTCATACCGTATATCGCACCCATGTACTGGAATGTCTGCCTGGGTGTGAGATAGCCGTAGAACTCGGGGGTCTCGACGACCGTACCGACACCCATCAGGGCGTTCTTCGCATCGACGGTGACGTCGATACCGTTGATGTACGCGTTGCCTGATGATGCATTGATCAGGTGGGTCAGGATCTTGAGCGTGGTACTCTTCCCTGCACCGTTGGGTCCGAGGAAACCAGTGAAACTGTTCTTCCTGACATTGAAAGTCAGATCGTCGACGGCAACGAAGTCCTTGAACTGCTTCCTGAGGCTGACGATCTCTATCGGATTGCCGCTCATGCAGATACCTCCGTGCCGGTGAATGATAGTACGCTGTGCATGTTATCCCTGCGTGTGCGATTGCCCTTTGATATAAATAACAATCAGTCGGCAGTCACAGTTATTCAGAAGGAAGATACCGTACCGGTGCAGAAACTGAATTATCATGTGAGTGAACGGATACTCCCCATCATATCAATAATAGGACATATGCATTCCCTGACGTAATGATTCCGAATCAATCGGCCTCTAACATTAAGGAGTGATCGTATGAAAAGAGCAATACCTGTCATCATCCTGATCTGCATGATGGTGGTGTTCATCCCCGCACCGGGATCCGATGCATCGGGTGCGGACGACGGATTATGGGTCAATGGGGATAAGGTAACGGACAGTGTCACGAATGAGAAATGGTCATATGACGCCGCCAGCAACACACTGGTGTTCAACGGCGCTAGTTTCAACAATACCCATCTGGATAATTGCAGCACCGGGATATTCGATCCCAATCACAGCTCCCCCGTCTACGACGGGCGCACCGGCAGTAACCTGAAGATCGTCCTCTACGGCGACAATGAGATCCTGCCCGGCGCCGGCAGTGACTCGAATTATTCCTGCGGTATCTTCTCGATCAACAATGTCGAGATATCAGGCACTGGAAGCCTGCACATCCACGGCGGCGGGTATCAGGAGGGCATATACGTCGACCAGCATCTCGTCATAGACGGCGGAACGATAACCATCGACGAGATTGCCGATCTCGGCACCGATGTGGAAATCCCCAACAGGGCGTTCAGCAGCGACAGCGGCTTCACCATGAACAAAGGTACTCTGAACCTATCTGGAAACGGGGACCTGACGGTCTACGGGAAGGTGTACATCAAAGGAGGGACCATCAACTCGGTCAGCGACTTCGACGACGCCTTCCTGTCCCTGGATATCGGCTATCAGGACGGTATCTTCGACATGACCGGCGGCATCGTGAACTTCACGAATGCCAAAGCGGGACAGATACTGGTCAATGCCCACCCCTTCGAGATCCTGACGAAGATCGTCCTGGATCTGCACGGATCACCGCTGAACAACGTCATACAGAATGACAACACGCTCAGAGCGAACAACGCAGGAATAGCATCCTTCGGTACGGCACCGAAGGAATTCAAGATAACCTTCGACCCCAACGAAGGTACGTGTACGGTGCCCTCCGCCCTCACCAATGTCGACGGTACTCTCTCCACTCTGCCGGAAGCGACGAGGGACGGTTATGAATTCAAGGGATGGTTCACCGAGAAGGAAAGCGGAGATCAGATAGCCACTACCACCGTCTTCACCAAGGACACCACCGTCTATGCCCACTGGAGCGAGAAGGGATCTGCGGGTAACAACAACACCGGCCTGTACATCGGCATAGGTGTCGGTGCTGTGGCGGTCATCGCGATCGCCGGTGCGCTGATCTTCTTCAAGAGGAGATAAACATCAAACCACGCCCTTCGGGGCGTGGATACCTTTTCATCACGTTTCGAGAAAGATACCGGTCCCGGTATTCCGGGACCGGCTGATATGAGATCAGACACAAAACAGGAACAACGGAAGATCAGCTCCTTCACAAACGAGAATGGAAAATAGTGCTCCCGACGGGATTTGAACCCGTGTTGAAGCCTCGAGAGGGCTTCATGATTGGCCGCTACACCACAGGAGCAGGTAGCCACAGGATTGTTATGTAATTAATAAAGGTTTCGCGTCCAGTCTTTACAGCTGTTCTGGACGGATCGGGGGCAGCCTCTTGTGGGCCGCGGACATGACGCGCGAATGTATCTCCTGGACCTTCTCCACCGACACGTTCGCGAATTCGGAGATCTCCTTGTCGCCTGCCTCCTGTTCGAAGCCGTACAGTATCTTGTCCAGCTCATCATAGGTGATCTGCATCTCCTCCTCATCGGTCTGTCCCGCCCAGAACCCTGCGCTCGGCGGCTTGATGATGAACTCTCCGGGAACGCCTATGAGCTTGGCCAATTCCCTCACCTGGGTCTTATACATGTTCGCCAAAGGAGTGACGTCGCATGCACCGTCGCCGTACTTGGTGAAGTAGCCCATCATCAGCTCGCTTTGGTTGGATGTTCCCATCACCAGATAATTTCTCTTCCTGGCCTGGTTGTAGAGGACGATCATCCTGCATCTTGCGGATATGTTCCCGCGGTCCAGCGGTGCTTCCTCCTGAGACAGCAGAACGGACTGGAGACTGTCAACGGCAGGCTGGATGTCCATGATCCTGTACTCCGTACCCCACAGTTTGCTGAGGTCCTTCGTGACAGCATAATCCTCACTGACAGTGACCCTGGACGGCATGAATATGTTCAGAACCTTGCCGGCGCCCAGCGCATCCACGCAGAGCTTGGTGACGACTGCGGAATCCAGTCCTCCGCTGAGGCCTATGACGACACCTTTGCATCCTGTCCTCTCAATGGTCTCGCGGATGAACCTAATGAGCTCATCAACATCGTCCTGCGTTACCGTCGGTACTCCGTTCATCAGTGTAATATGGATACGATTGTACTAAAATCTGGCGAACGGTTCAATTATATCCTTTGTCCATCTAGCCGGCAGTGAGGGGCATGGCAGCGAACAGGATCATCACCAGGGACTTCGTCATAGCGATGACCATCCTGATGTGCTCCTCGATGAACTTCTTCCTCATCCTGATCAATCTCCAGGATTTCGTCAGGGACAGCTTCGGAGGTTCCACCTCTGATGCAGGCATCGCCGCCGGACTGTACGTCTTCGGAGGGATAACATCAAGGATACTTTTCGGGAAGTACATCGAACTCTTCGGCAGGAAAAGGATGCTTAACATCGCCCTCCTTTGCGCCGCAACGGCATCGATGCTGTACTTCGTGGTGGCCTCGATCCCGCAGCTCTTCGTACTGAGGTTCGTACACGGTATGACCTACGGTATCGCAAGCGCCTGTTCCACGGATATCGTCTCGAAGATCATACCTCCGGAGAGGAGGGGCGAGGGACTGAGCTACTACTTCATCGGCGCTACCGTTTCAACGGCGATAGGGCCGTTCCTCGGTCTGGAACTGACCGCCGAAGGCGGTTACGACACATTGTTCGCGGTCGGCGCAGGGATGTACATCCTGGCATTCGTGATGTCACTGATCATCAGGGTGCCCGAGGAGAAGCTGACGGATGAGCAGAGGCATGAGGCGAGATCGTTCTCATTCAGGAATCTCGTACAGGTTCCTGCTTTGCCCATATCAGCAGTGTGCATGGTGTTCTTCTTCGCATACTCCAGTATACACACGTTCATTGCAGCATATTCCGAGAGCATAGACCTGGTGGTGATGGCGGGTTCATTCTACATCGCATCGGCCTTCGGCAGCCTGACATCTAGGATAACTACGGGAAGAATCTACGACACAAAGGGTCCGAACGGGATTATCACGGTCGGTTTCGTATGCTTCGCAACGGGCATGCTGATATTCTCGAGGACATCGATGCTCCCGCTGTTCCTCGTCTCGGGATTCATGATAGGATACGGCATGTCCTTGGTATTCGCAGTGTGCCAGACCATAGCGATATCGACAAGCGATGCGCACAGGTACGGCGTGACGGTGTCGACGTTCAACGGTCTGACGGATTTCGGTACCGGCATAGGGCCGATGATCCTCGGAGCGGCACTCGCATTCATCAGTTACAGGGACATGTACATGATGTGTGCAGGTATAGCGGTAATCAGTCTTGCCATGTACTGGTTGGCGCACGGCATCAGGATCAGGAAAACGATCTGATCGGAAAAGACGGCACACGGAAACGGAGGAAGGGCCGTATGCCGTCTAAGAGGTTTAGAAAGGAGTGATCAGTAATCCTCGGTGAACAGCCTGCTCTCCACAGGGTAACCTTTCAGCGCCTTCTTCCTGGCGTTCAGTTCGCAGTCCTCCACGAATCCCGTTACCTTGATCACGGTGACTCCGAGCTTCTCCGCCATCTCTATTGCGGCCTTGACATCCCTTCCGTGGGTCAGCTCATCGACGATGACGACCGCCTTCGTACCTTTCGTGAATGATGCTTCACTGGCGCCGATTGTCAGCTTGCTGTGGCTTCCCTGGATCTCCTGCTTGATGTAACCTTCCTTGTCCTTGCCGATGCATGTGAACATGACTATCCCCCTGCCCAGCTTGGGTGCCACCGCGGAAGCGAATATGGTCCCGGACAGTTTGGTGGTGATTATAAGATCGAAGACCTCACGCTCGTACATCTGGTAGACATCGTTGACTGCTTCGGCGAAGAGTTCCGGGTCCGCCAGTATGGGCGAGACATCAAGTACCTTATCGCCGCAGCATGTGGTGGTGATCTTCACGGCCTCATCTATCCTTCCCATGGTATCACTCCGCCTCGATAGTGAGGGCGATGGTGTACGATGTCTCATCGAACTCATCGCTCACTGCTTTGGATGAATCGGTGTGCTTGCAGATGATGATGTAGAGTCCGGGCTGATCGATATCGACGGTGAGCTCTCCGTTATCATCCGACTTCATCTGCTTGATGTCCTGCCACTTCCTGTTGTAAACGAGACATTTCGCGCCCTTCAGAGGTTTCTCCTCGTAGAGTATCCTGAACTTCTCGGCCGTGCCGACCTTCAGTGTTGCCTTCTCGGGCATGATCTCCAGTGCGGAGTGCATCACGCTGCCGGGGTTCTTCCCGTCCCTGGAGATGATCTTCTTCGCCACCATGCTGTATGCGCTTGAGAAGTTGGCATCGGAGTAATCGCGTTTGCTGCCCCTGTGCCACCCTTCCTTGTTGGTGATCCAGACGGAGTTGGAATCGATGTAGAACGTGTAGACATCGGCGCCCTTGTCCTCGAAGGAGAACTTCCATCCCGACGGTTTCCTGACGATCTCGCGCTCGGGGTTGTCCGCACGGCCGTTGTCGTCATAGAGGAGTGCATTGGCATAATCTGTCGGCATGGGCTTATCCGGGAGCAGTTTGTGTCCGTAGAGTCCGTAGACCGAGATGATGTTCCCGTCCCTCTCGGTGTTCTCGAGCCACATCTCGTGTCCGTACGCCTGCCTGCTGAAGCTTCTCTCTGTCTCGGGGTCAGTGATGCGATCCTTCTTATCCATAGCTATCAGTATTACGAATTTGATATTTAAGCATACGATACGCCATCTATTTTCTTGCTGATATTATTATAACCCATTTCGGCGATAATGCCGCGTGAAGACAGGGATAATCGTCCTCGGGCATGATTCAGAGAGCCCGCAGGGACGCAGCATCGTGATGAAGATCTGCTCATATCTCGAGAGCAAAGGGCACAGGAATGTGTTCCCTGCGTTCCATATCGGGGAACCGCGCTCCAACGGGGTCATCAGGATGATGTTCGAAGAACACGGCGTCGATACGTTCTCCATCCTCCCCGTGATGATATCGGAAGGCAACCTCACCATCTGGAACATGCCGAAGAGGATCGGTCTCCCGGATAATTCGGGTTCCTGGATGATGGTAGGCGAACACGATGTCGCGACCAGATTCGCCACTGCGATGGGTGCATCCGATGTCATGGCCGATGCCATACTGTCCAGGCTCGGAAGGCCCGATGCCGATACCGGTGTGATCATCCTCACCCACGGTTCCGAACTGTCACTGGCCGAGAGGACCGCGGATTATTATTCGGAAAGAGTGAAGGGATCCGGCTGGAGATCCACAAGCGCATACACGAAGACAGGACCGAGAGACATCGGACAGGCCGTCAGGGAACTGCAGAATGAAGGATGCAGAAGATTCATGATTGTCCCCCTGACCGTCACCACCGACGGAAGGTACTTCAGCAGATCGATCGAGGAACTGAATGCAATGGGTGTCGATTATGAGATATTCGGGCCCGTCTCCGGATACCCTGAGTTCTTACAGATAATGGAATCGAAAGTGCCAGAGGACTGGTGATTCACCAGCCGATGGATTCTTCCACCATGGCCTTGGCCGACCTGAGACTTGCCAGTGCAACGGAATCCGGGAAGCAGTCCAGCAATGCCTTGCCTTCCTTGTCCGCCTTGACGACATCCCTGTCATAGGGTACGCCGACGGATTTGGAGAGATCCATGCCGACCATCCTGGCGGCGAACTCCACATCGGATTCGCAATCAGTCTTGTTGACTATCAGGATGTTGTCCTTGATGCCCAGATCGTCCGCCAGCTTCTTCACCTGAACAGAGACCTCGGATGATTTCGCGGTGGGTTCCGAAAGGATCAGATTGAGATCGAAACTGGATGCCAATCCTCTTCCGAGGACCTCGGGTCCTGCCTGGGAATCGACGATGGCGATATCGTACTTCCCGCTCTCCTCCACATAATCAAGGAGGATCTTTATCATGGAGATCGCGGAACACAGGCAGCCTGCGCCTCCGTATTGGAGCGCACCCATGATCACTACGCGGATACCGTCAGCCGTGACGGCGGAATGCTCGTTGAGGATCTCCTCTCCGGAGACCTCGATGCCTTCCTCCTCCAGTTCGTGAGAGATGACAGCCTTGTCCTCGGTTATTGTCGATATGTTCTGATAAGGTATGCCGAAACTCAGGGCGAGGTTCATGCTGGGATCGGTATCGAAGACTATCACGCGTTTGCCTTCGCGTGCCATCATCATCGAGATCGCTGTGAGTGTTGTGGTCTTGCCGACTCCGCCCTTTCCTGTAGCTATGATCTTCTTCACCTGATCATTCCCCGCATGTCTCGAGTATCAGTTCGGTCATTATGGTGTCGACCTTGGTTATCCTGGCATTCGGCACCTTCACCGATTTGCCGGAGGTGTTCATCAGTACCACGCATTCCGGTTTCACGACGGCCTTTATCACGGCCTCGGCAACGATGTTCTCATCCTCATGACCGTCTACGTAAACTGTGAACTCACACATGTTCTGTCCTCTGTGTCTCTGGAGTTGAGTAATACGAATACATAATTTAAACATATTCATTCTGATTAAATCCTGTATTGTTATTATTATGAGCAGAAATGCACGTTCGGATCGGAGAGGGACAAATTGTTATTGTAAGTCATCGATAGGGACGGCATGAAGGTTGCCCTCTGCCAGCTGCTGTCCGCAGTCGGATCGGTGGAAAAGAACACGGATGCTGTCATCGATGCACTGAACAGCGATGATGCGGACATCTTCGTATTCCCGGAGATGTTCCTCACCGACTATTCCTTCAGGGATTTCGGTTCCGTGAGGGATGATGTGGATGATGCACTGAAGAAGATACTTTCTATAACGTCTGAAAAGGGGTGCACTGCTATCGTCGGAGGGCCCAGATACTCCGATGAGGGTGTGTTCAACACGGCATATGTGATCTCGGACAGGATCGCATGGTACAACAAGATCAACCTGCCCAACTTCGGACCCTTCTCCGAAAGGGAGACCTTCCTCAGCGGTTCCAGCCCGTACATGTTCGAGAAGGGCGGTTTCACCTTCGGAGTGATAGTCTGTTACGACATCTTCTTCCCCGAACTGACGAAACTATACGCGATGAACGGCGCCGATGCGGTGATCTGCATATCGGCTTCCCCGGTGACGTCGAAGGTACCGTTCGAGCGTGTGATACCTGCAAGGGCGGTGGAGAGCACCGTATACATGCTGTTCGTGAACAACATCGGTATGAGGGGGAAGATGGAGTTCTTCGGCAAGAGCAGATGTCTCACTCCCACCGGCGACATATCGGTGATACTGGATCATGACTCTGCCGTCAGGACCGTCGAACTGACCAGGGATGACATCGCATTCGCCAGGAGCCAGAGGCCGACGCTGGCGGATACGAAGGTTTGGATGGCGAAGAGAAACAACGAAACCTTTTAATGTAGAATCTGAATTGACGGAAATACAGCCGAGATGGCCCAGCCCGGTAAGGCGCGAGCCTGGAAAGTTCGTGGCGTCATGCGCCTCGGGAGTTCAAATCTCCCTCTCGGCGCCATCCTCATTTTACGCAGTCGTTTCAGCGGACTTTTCGACAGTCTTTCTGTAGAAATGTCTCTCGAGGGCCAGAAGACACAGTCCGCCCCAGATATGGACCGCGACCATGCAGTAGATGATGCCTTCATACGGATCCACACCCAGCAGCCCGTAGGCCGATAGCGCATACAGCCCCAGTTTCACGAATCCCCACAGCATGTAGAAGTACATGGGAACCTTCGCCTTCTTCAGCACCTGCAGCATCGATGATTCTATTCCCATCAGTGCGCTGAACGGCATCAGGAACACCCCCACTCTGAGCGTCCAGACGAACATGTCCAGGAATCCTTTCATGCTGTCATCGGTGGTCATGATGGACATCAGCGGTTCTGCGAACACGAACAGGAAGATGGCGGCGATGATGCTGATGGCGATCACCAGCTTCATCGTGTAGATGTAACCTGTCCTCATCTTCTTCAGATCGTCCTGTCCGTAAGATGCGGAACAGACGGGTATCATCGCACTGTCCAATGCCCTTGTGGGAAGATTGACCATACCGATGTAACGCCACGTGTAGTTGTAGAACATGGCAGCAGATGTCCCTCCGGCGATGATCAGGAAGACACGCTGAATGAGATCGGTCATGTTGGAGATGAATGCCTGTACCGTCTTGGGCCCTCCGATGCCGAGCACATCACCCGATGCATCCTTGTTGAATCTCAGATCCTCTCTGGAAGGGCGGACGGTGGTCTTTCCGCTGAAGTACCAGTACAGTCCGATGCATGCGGCGATCAGCGACGACAATGCTGTAGCGAGACCTGCACCCATGACGCCCATGTTCAGACCGTATATCAGAAGGGGATCGATCGCCATGTTGATCAGTGCCGCGCTTATCTGAACGATGGTCGACTTCCTTGCTGCACCCTCCCCTCTCAGCGTTCCGCCTATGATGGAGTATGTCAGAAGACCGGGCGACAGGAGGACATACGGGAGAAGATAATCCCATCCTTCCTTCCTCACATCACCGGCACCCATGAAATCGATGATGACATCGTACAGAGCGAAAATCAGCACGGATGCCACCAGGGCGAAGAAGATACCGAGTATGACGGAGTTGACCATCAGCCTGCCCGCATCTTCCTTCCTGCCCTGACCCAATGCGAATGATATGGTGGTGGTGGCACCGACACTGAGACCGACACCGATGCACATTATCAGACCGTATATCGGGACCACGGTCGCCACTGCTTCCGCAGCGACATTGCCTAAACCGGAGACCCAGAACGTATCGACGAATTGATTCACCTCTACGACCGCAAAGGCGATGAAGAACGGAAGGAACATGCTGATGATCGCCTTCTTAGGGTCGCCCAGCAACACCTGAAGGTCGTTCTTGTCCGGTCTCAATAACCTAACCATCGGCAGATCTCTCCGTGAGTATGGGTATTCTGGTCATCAGTATTAATATTTGTTATGAATTTTTAATTAGTAATACTGACGAGCCTTTGAACTAAATAATGGATGGGCGGTTTCGGAAAAATACAGAGGGTAAAAACCGGGCCCGCTGCCTGCAGATGACGATGTCCAGATTTCCTGAACATAGAGCATTTCCGTTCCTTCAGACCGATGCTCCTGCGGATTCCTTATTTTTCTGATTATGACGTTTGATTTTGGTTATCAATGTCATGTTTTTGCCGTCCTCAGAATTCATTTACGAAATCAGTAACACGATTTTTTTATACCCTTAATTGATTACAAGTCGTGATGGACACAGTCACACGTATCGGAGTATCACTCGAGCCCGAGCTCTTGAAAGCCTTTGACGATTCTATCTCCAAGAAGGGATATGTAAGCAGATCCGAGGCACTCCGTGACCTGGTACGTGACTCACTGGCTGAGAACACATGGAAGAACGATGACGCCGAGATGATCGGTGTGTTCATCATCGTCATAGACCTCCGTGTCACCAGTGTTCTCGAGAAGGTGGACAGCATCTACCGCAGTCATTCCGATATCTTCTCGCATTCGAGCAGCGTACCTGTGGACAACTACAGCAAGATGGATGTCGTCATCGCAGGAGGAAAGCTGCACGAACTGAGGGACTTCCTCGGTGACATCACATCGATCAAAGGTGTCCTCAGGGGAAAACTTGCGTCGATCACACCCGGAAGCTGCAACCTGCACCAGATCGGTCTCAGAAAGTGATCTTTCCTTTGTTCTGTAACGCCTGATCAAGGGCGGATGCTAACCCTGAGCATCAGTTGGATGTTGCGTACAATAGTGATTATTTCATTATTGCATAGGAAAAATGTATTTGTTTTGAGTGATACGTATACATACTGATTGTAAAATTTGTGTTACTAATAATTGGCGTAACCCCTTATTTTCCGTTAGATTACTCAATAATTTCATAATTAGCGCCAAAATTCGCAATAATTTCATCAAACGAGAGAAAACGGGATTAAAATTGGATGTTACTAACATAATATTTTTATTCGCTAAGTAACATCAACCTCAACAAAGGTGAATAAATGCTCAAATCATCGAAAGTTATGATCGCGGCATTCGCAGTCCTTCTGATGCTCGCATCGGCAGTGATCATCATGATCCCTAACGACAGCGAAGCAGCGCCGGACTTCAGCAAGAATGCCGTAGCGGGATCTCCTGCAGCATATTCCGATGCCAGACTTTGGATTCTCGGAAATGCGGACGGAGACATGGATATCGATGCAAATGACAAGACCGTCATCAACACTGCCGTCTCACAGGGTGCCACCAAAGCACAGGCCCCCATGTGCGATGCCAACAATGACGGGAACATCACATCTGCAGACGCAGATTTCGTCCAGACGATGATCGACGGATCGGCAACGACCGTGTACTACTACGACGTCGACGGAAAGGTCTGCAGCTTCAGCGTCAAATCCGAGATCAGGATGATTGCCATCCACAGGTGTGTCGTCAGATCCGCGACGATCCTCGCCAACTGCACCAACAACAAGGTCAACGTTGTCGGAATGGATGCCACCCCCTACAAGGAGGCAGAGTTCAACGTATCCGTCAACTACCCCGGATGCCTCGATGTCGGAGACTACAAACAGTGGTCGAGCGAGACCGTCGCCACCCACATAGACACATTGGGCGGTGACGCCAGCAACATCGTCTACTGCGTCGGTACCGTGGACTACTATCTGCCCAATCTCGAGACCTGGGCAGCCACATACGGAGCACAGGTCATCCGTATCCCCACGTGGGAACACCACCCCGCAGAGGGTATCCTGACGACCGCATACCTGTTCTCAGGAGTCGGTGCTACGAACACGAGAGACGATGACACATGCTGGCACCACGCACTGAAATACGGTGACTGGGCATTCAAATACATCGACAAGATCACAGCTGAATCATCCAAGATCGCAGATGATGACAAGCTCAAGGTCCTGGGAGTTTACGCGAACACCGTGAACTACGAACACAAGAACCAGACCCGCGGTCCCGGTTCCGGAGACCACGAGAACTTCATAACCTGCGGCGGAGACAGCATCGCAACGAGATTCGGAGACAAGTCAGCCGTCGACTGGACCATGGAGAACCTTGCAACATACTGTAAGGACCTGGACGTCCTCATCCTGATGGGTGCCAACTGCTTCTCGAAGACGGAGTTCGACCTCAACGATGACACGGCGGACCTCACCAAACAGGTGGACGGCTATGTGAAGAAGGGATGCAAGGTCTACACGATGACCTGGGCACTCAACGGTGCACCGTACATCATCCAGCTCGCATACTATACCCAGATCCTGATGCCCGGTAACACCGCTCTCAGCGACATCAGTGCAGCTACCGCCTGGAGCGAGTACATGGACCTTATCGGATGGAGCGACCGCACTGACATCAGCGTACCTACAAAGATGGTGTTCAGTGATGTGGACAACCCCGGAGTCACCAAGACCGGTGACGACAACGGCGGTTCGATCAACATGGGTCTCGTCGCAGGAATCGCAGTCGGTGTCCTTGCATTGATCGCGATAGTCGCATTCGTCTTCATGAGGAAGAAGTAAACGGGAAACAAACACAGCGGTATGGCTCCGGCCATACCGCCAAACGATTTCAAGTTAACATGAACTCTGACAATCAGGAAATAGCGACCGATATCAGCACTGATGAGATCCTCACCTCATATCACTCCTTCCGCAGGAAGAAGATCATCGGCCTGATGCTCTATGTATTGGTGCTCATCATAGCGGCCGGCATAGGGATGGGGATAGGTTCCTACGACATCTCCTTCTCGAGAGTGTATGAGGTGATATTGTTACACCTGTTCGACCTCGGGGGAGAATACACCAGTCTGGACATGAAGGTCGTATGGCTCGACCGTCTGCCGCGTCTCCTCTGTGCGATAGCGATAGGAGTCGGACTCGGAGGCGCAGGGGCTGCCATGCAGAGCATGATGAAGAACCCGCTGGCCGATCCTTACACCACAGGTATATCATCAGGTGCCGGATTCGGTGCCGTCCTGGCGATATGTACCGGATTCATGCTCATACCAGGAACATACGGCATAGTGATCAATGCATTCATATTCGCACTCGTCCCGGCTGCGGTCATCCTGTTCCTTTCGACCTTCAAGAAAGCGACCACCACCATGATCATCCTGGCCGGTATCGCTGTCATGTACATATTCAATGCCATGCAGTCCTACCTGATGGTCATCTCGGATGAACAGACGACCGCTGCCGCATTCGACTGGACCGTAGGTACGCTCAACAAGTCGAGCTGGGACAACTTCTGGATCATATTCATAATCTCGATACTCGGTACACTGGCACTGTTCATACTGGCAAGGTATCTCAATGCACTCAACTCCGGTGACAACTATGCGAAGACCCTCGGTATCAACGTGGAGCACATCCGCATCATCGTTCTGGTGCTGGTCTCCGTTATCGCCGCAGGAATCGTCAGTTTCACAGGTATCATCGGATTCGTCGGTCTGGTCGGACCTCACATGGCGCGTATCCTCCTCGGATCGGACAACAAGTTCCTGATCCCCGGGTCGATGCTCACAGGTGCAACACTTATGGTCGTGGCCGACATGCTGTCCAAGATTTTCACCAGCACCCCCGTGCAGATCGGTATAGTCACCGCAATCTTCGGAGGACCGCTGTTCCTGTTCCTCATCATGAGGCAGAGAAAGGATGCGTGGTAAGATGGGAATAGAGATCAAAGACCTGGGTTTCTCATACGGTGACCTGAACATATTCAAGAATGTCACCCTGGACATAGAGGAATCGAAGCTCACCTGCATCCTCGGACCCAACGGTGTCGGGAAATCGACGTTCATGTACTGCATGAACAAACTTCTGAAACCGACCGAGGGCCAGGTACTGATAGACGGAAGGGATGTGACGCAGATCTCCTTCAAGGAACTGTCCAAGATAATGAGTTTCATCCCTCATTCAGAGGATGCCACATTCGCCATCTCCGTCATGGACACCGTACTGATGGGGAGACACCCCCATGCGGGTGCGATACTCACCAAACGCGATCTGAGGATCGCTGCCGAGAACATCAAACTGCTCGGTGTAGCGGATCTCGCGAATAGGATGTTCAACGAGACCTCCGCAGGACAGCGTCAGAGGATCATGATCGCCAGGGGACTCACGCAGGAACCCAAGTTCCTGCTGCTGGACGAACCCACTGCCAACCTGGATGTCAGATATCAGATGATGGTCATGAGGATGCTCCGCGATATCGCTCACGTCAAGAAGATCGCAGTGATAGTAATCTGTCACGATCTGAACGTCACATCGGCGTTCGCTGACCGTATCCTCCTGATGCACAAGGGAGGCATATACGCCGACGGTACATCGGAAGAGGTCCTGACGAGAGAGAATGTCAAGACGGTCTACGGCGTCGACTGCGAGATCAGCACCATGCAGGGAAGACCTCACATCGCCCTCCTCGACGGACCCGAACTCGATTCGCACATCGCGGAGATAGCAGAGATGCTGGCCGCCGATGACAATGACGCAGCGGTCAAGGACTCTGATATCGAGAAGGAAGAAGAGAAGCTTCTGAAGGAATGATCATGACGGAGACATACATAGAGGAATTCAGAAGACTTTGGACGGACCGTGCCAGCAGCTACAGTGACAGCGTCGTGTCTCAACTGGACGGCGGCTCGTACACCAAATGGCTGGACGAGGTGCTCAGGGACATACCCGAAGGACGTAAGCTGAAGGTACTGGATGTGGGCTGCGGTCCCGGTTTCTTCTCGGTCATCCTGGGAAGGCTGGGACATAAGGTCACGGGGATCGACTACAACGAGGAGATGTGCAGCGTCGCCGCAAGGAACTGCCGCACATACGGCGTTGATGCGGATTTCATGAGGATGGATGCCCATCATCTGGAATTCGATGACGATTCGTTCGACCTTGTGGTCTCAAGAGATGTACTCTGGAATCTCGACGATCCCGCCAGGGTGTATGACGAGATGTACAGGGTCGTCCGTCCCGGAGGCAAGATAACGGTGTTCGACGGCAACTTCTACCTCTACGCCCACGACAGGGCCTACGAGGAGATGGACGTCGAGAAGCACATCGACATCTACCACAAGGGTGAGGAGGGATGCAGGGAACGCCTCCTCCGTATTGCAGATATGGCCACCAAACTACCTGCCAGCAAGAACAGGAGGCCTCAGTGGGATGCTTTCCATCTCATGTCCCTCGGATGCAGCAGGGTGACCATGACGGCCGATCCGGAGAATCTTATTGAATTCATAGAGGACGGGAAGAAGGTGCATCTGCCATTCACCTTCTCCGTATCCGCATTCAAGACAGAGTGATACGATGGACGAGTTCATACAGAGTTATTTCGACAAGGGATGCGAATCATTCAACGCATACACCAACGCCTCATTCACCAACAAGAAGGAAAGGCGCTGCTGGCAGAAACTGTATTCAGAGGTCTTCTCCGGCGGAGGGAAGGATGTATTGAATGTCGGATGCGGACCGGGGACAGAGGCCCTGGTGCTCGCGGACATGGGGTTCAATGTGACCGGTCTCGATTTCTCGACCAACATGGTCGAGGTCGCCAGATACAACTCGGAGAAATACGACGTGAAATACGAGGTCGTCCAGGGCGATGCGATGGATCTTCCGTTCGAGGACAATTCGTTCGATTTCATCGCCAGCAACTATGCACTCTGGGCGATACCCGATCCAGAGAAGACCATGAAGGAATGGCTGAGAGTACTCCGTCCCGGAGGGAAGGTTGCCTATGCCGAAGGTGTGTGGAATCTGAAGGATGCTTCCTTCCTCCGCAGGATCTGGATCAAGATAGCTGTCCGCATGAGGAAGAAGGACGGGAACGGTCACACATATGACCTGACCGACGATGAGAAGGAACATCTGGCCAATCTCTGGTCGAAGAAGGCTGAAAGACCAAAGGATGATCTGAGGATGATGGACTCGGCAGGATTCTCCAAGGTCGAGATCATCAACAAGGTCGACAGACGCATCTTCAAAGGACTGAGATACATCGAATACGGTTACCACCCTGTGCATTTCATGATCATCGGGACGAAATGATCACTGACAGACCTTAGAAAGCCAGTCCTTCACCGATAATGCGTGCTGGTGCACATACGAACCCAGGGAGTTCTTCTTCACCAGACCGTCTGACTTGTTGTCGATGCCGATTCCGCGCAACATCGAATAACCGTAATGGTAATCGGCCTTCGGGACCACTTCGGAATAATGGAACTCATGTCCGCGTACCGTCATCCTCGGGAATAGCGGATTGCTCTCTGTGGTATCGGCGATGACGTATGTCGGACCGTGACGTCCGCACATCCTCGATTCAGCGTCGAACACGCCTGACATCCTGTACTTCCCGCTCTTATCCTCGATGCTGGCACATAAGGACATCAGACCTCCGCACTCGCCCAGGATCGTCTTGCCGTCCTCGGATGCTGTCCTCAATCCGTCCATGAAGTCCCTGTTCTCCGACAGTTCCTTCAGGAACAGCTCCGGATAGCCTCCGCCCAGATAGTAGAAATCCGCATCAGGCAGAGGATCGCCGGCAAGGGGACTGAACGTCGTGACATCCATGCCTGCGGCCTTCATGCACTCTATGTTCTCCCTGTAGTAGAAACAGTAGGCATCGTCCATCGGGACTGCTGCCTTCAGACCGCAGTCGTGAACGGCGAACGGATTCGCATATTCATATTCATGATCGGACGATTCGGCGATCTGCATCAGCCTGTCCGTATCTATCTCCGACACCATCGCCTCGAGCGGTTCGATGTCCTTCTTGCCGTTCTCGTTTATGGTCTTGAGACCGAGATGCCTCTCGCCGATGGTGTTCTTGGTATCGCGCCTTACCATACCGACTATCTCGACGTCAGTGTACTTCTCCGTGGCATCGATGAGCTTCTTCTCATGCTGACCGTTGGAGACGTTGTTGAATATTACACCGGCGATGTTGACATCGGGGTCCAGCGATTTGAAACCGTTGATCATCGCCGCCGCGCTCCTGGTTATGGAACGTGCATTGACCACGAGTATCACAGGGAATCCAAGAAGTTTGGCCATCTCTGCCGTGGAGCATTCATCGCTTGTTCCGGAAAGACCCTCATGCAGTCCCCTGACACCTTCCACGATGCAGAGGTCGGCACCTTCCGATGCATATCCTACCAGATTCCTGACGGTGTCCTTGGACATCATGAATGTGTCCAGATTCCTGGCCGGTCTTCCCGTTGCCAGGGAGTGGTACATGGGGTCGATGAAATCGGGGCCGACCTTGAACGCCTGGATCCTCATATCTTTGGATAATCTGGAAAGCAGTCCGGTGGTTATGGATGTCTTCCCGGCTCCGCTGCCGGTCCCTGCGATGATCACCCCCTTCATGTTCATCCCTTCAGCATCTCGCGTATGGTATCGGATGTCTCCAGCGCGATGATGTTCCTTGCAGACATCACCATCGAATGCGATGCAATCTCTCCGACGGAGTTCGCATATCCTGATTTGAGATAATTGGCAAGCTGTCTGGGCTGGTCCGTGATAAGGATGGCATCCTTGGGGATGTCGGGGTATGAGTGTGCAATGCCGACGACGATCAGCAGATCCGTGGGCTCCGCCTCGACCTTCTCTTTCATCCTCTGTCCTATCACAGCGTACTCATCCAATCCGCCGACGATGTCCACCTTGATGCCTTTAGATTCCAATTCATTGAGCACATCATCGGCATATCTCCTGATCCTCGGGAGACCG
>JAEEGL016044981.1_pt1 | contig 20219 bp, 20 predicted proteins | sample 9134231 | NCBI WGS metagenome assembly JAEEGL01 (sample SAMN16246548, study PRJNA631951) | gut metagenome | biome: gut microbiome; feature: rumen; material: fiber-attached | host: Bos | place: Iran: Karaj | collected 2018-10
CTGGAGAAAACACTTCAGGGATATACGCACAAGGACCAGCCGGTGCATGCCGCGCCAAAGTTATGACAATGCTTTGGTGAGGTGCGAGGGATGAAATTTATAGATTTTCCGGAAATCAGCTTTCCGGTGCAGGGGATTGATGATGTCTGCCTGCCGCAGATGTATCGCATCCGGCAGCTGTACGAAAAGGATGAAATTACTGATATAGCAGGAACACTGATCAGGGAGCTGGATGGGTGCGGAATTGACGGTGCCTGCCTTTCGGGAAAGACAATTGCAGTCACGGTCGGAAGCCGCGGGATCCCGGGGCTTGTCCTGATGATCCGGACACTCTGCGACTGGCTCAAAAGCAAAGGTGCTGATCCGTTCATTGTCCCGGCAATGGGCAGCCATGGCGGAGGAACGGTCGAGGGAAACCTGGAGATACTCCACGGATACGGAATTACGGAGGAATCAGCCGGTGTACCGATCAGGGCTTCGATGGACGTGGAACTGACGGGATATCTTCCCGACCGGGTTCACACACCGGTATACTGTGACCGGTTTGCTGCCCGTGCAGACGGAATTATCCTGTTCAACAAGGTCAAGCCGCACACAGATTTCAAGGGATACGTCGAGAGCGGGCTCTGCAAAATGATGGCAATCGGCCTTGCAAAGCACAAGGGCTGCTCGATGTTCCATGAACAGGGCTTTGATACTTTTGCCGAGAGAGTGCCGATGGCGGCAAAAGTGTTTTTGGAAAACAGAAATGTCATCTGCGGCATAGGCGTAGTCCAGAACGCGTATGACAGGATTTCGGAAATCAGGGCGCTGCGGAAGGAGAGAATTATTGAGGGTGACCATGAACTTCTTGAAATTGCGAGAAGGCGCCTCCCGAAGCTGAAATTTGACAATATCGATGTCCTTGTCGTCGACAGGATCGGAAAGAATATCAGCGGCGAGGGCGCGGACCCTAATGTGACCGGCCGCGGATTCATGCCGTATTTCAAGGATGATTTCCATGCCAAAAGGCTGCTGGTAAGAGGCTTGTCTGAACAAAGCCATCACAATGCCTGCGGGCTGGGGCTTGCGGATATTACAACAAGGCGATGCCTGAATGATGTTGACTGGGAAAGCACCTGGGTTAACCTCACCACGAATATGATGGTTGACGGCGGGAAAATCCCCATGTATCAGAATAATGATTACGAAGCGATCCTGCTGGCGATCCGGAGCAGTATCAGGGCGGACTATAAAAATCCGCGGATCGCCAGGATACGGGATACGCTCAGCCTGTCGGAGGCAGAGGTCTCCGAAGCCCTCCTGGAAGACGTCAGATGCCGGGATGACATCGAGATTCTTGACGGGCCGTACAGCTGGGCATTTGATCAGGACGGGTATATGCAGGACTTCAAGATTCCTGTGAAATAAATACATCATACTGGGAGGACGGAAAATCGAGATGAATGAAGAAATAACAGTGTTCATTGTCGCTGCAGCCGCAGTGGTCTTCATAATTGTGCTGCTGGGCGCAATGAGAAAATCACAGCGGTACCACAAGTCAAGGCAGGGTGCCGACCAGCGGAATCTCGATGAATACGGGAGTCCGGCTCTGTCCTTGTACACGGAGGCCAAACTTTTTTCCCTGCATAACATCATTACGATTACGGATGAGAATGACCAGCCGGTGTATAAGGCACATTCCAAGGTACTCTCCCTGCACGACAAAACATGGCTGGAGACAGCTTCGGGGCAGCAGGTTGCCTATATCTGGTCCAAGGTCTTTTCACTACATGAACGGCATTTTGTGGAGATGGCGGACGGCGTGAAGTTCCAGCTTTCCAATGAACTGCTGCATCTCATCAAGGATATTACCAATATCGAGGAGTTTGGCTGGACGCTGGAGGGCAATATTGCCGCGCTCAATTTCGTGCTGAAAGATGCATCTGAACGGCCTGTCGCGGTCGTCGGGCAAAAGCTCTTCTCTGTTCACGACAAATTCTCCATTGATATCTATCAGCCTCAGTATGAGGATGTTATTGTCGCGATCGTAGTAACCCTGCAGCACATGCTCCGGGACAGAAGGAATGCGTCTTCATCAGGCAGCTCATCTTCCTCCTCATCTTCGTAGAGAAGATACTACGTCCCTTAAGAGGCATCAGTACGCATACTGAAATTTCAGGCAAATAAGAATATATACCGAACGGAGGAAAGCAACATGAAAAGGATTCTCACAGCAATTCTGACGATTTCACTGACTGGCATGTTTTTGTTTTCAGGCGCCCTGAAGCTTCCGGTGTCCGCGAGGGAAAAAACGGAAGAGGAATTCCTGGCAGATTTTCAGGATGCTATATACTGCATGTATATCCGTGACGGAAGTCTGTCAGAGGAAGACGTCGAATGGGAAAACAGGAGGGCAGATTACAGCAGCATCCTGGCAGAAGACAAGGATTCCTTGATCATGCTGGATGAAATGCTGTCCGGATATGAGAAAACCGAGTTTGATGATGAAAGACTGACGCTGCTTAAAAATCTTTTCTTTTCCGGGCTCCATCAGATGACGCTGGCAGAGACCTCATCCGATGATTACGCGTTCTACATAACTCAGTATACAGCGGGATTAATGAGTTATCAGACAGCGATGAACGCATTCAACGATGAATACGGAATAGCGATTACGGAATCAGATTACTCAAACGGAACCAGGCTTCAGAATACGATAATCGATTTCTGGGAGAGCTATCTGTCGGAGGGGGTTAAAGAAATAGAATTAGACGGGCTCACGATACTGGTGCCGGATTATTATGTGAATATTACTGATGATGAGGAAACAAATCTCCTGTATGCCAACGGAGAAGATATCGCATTTGTCGGATTTGAACTGAACAGTATTACCGAGGATGATTTTGACGAGATGAAAGAATTGTTATCTCAGTCAGACGAGGATGATCTTGCTGAGGAATTTGCGCTGGGAGATGACAGTGCCGTTACGGATATCAGTGCGCTGGTCAATGATGAGAATACAGTCGTATTAAAGCTTGAAGCTGAAGAAGATACCGAAGTATTCGACGGGATCGATGTGCACAATTATGTAGGGTATGTAATTGTGGACCGGAGCAGCGGGAAAGCGGTAATAGAGTATCTGGCGTACAAGGGGGACGGACAGCTTGTTGAAGATTTTGATGCCGCAGTGCTGATGACATTCGGAGAGCAGGACGGGGAAGCGGAGCCTGATCAGGCCGGGCAGGAAGAAAAGAAGCAGGAAAGCAGGGCCGGGGCGGAAAATACGGATGAGGTAAGCCCGGAGCTTAAAGAGTTCCTGGACGCATATGAAGAAGTGATGGATGAATACATCGATTTTATGACCAATTTCGATGAAAACGATACGGGCGCCCTGCTGGAGTATCTCGCTGTCATGGGAAAATACGTTGAGTTTGCCGAGAAGGCTGAAGAATTTGAGTCTCAGGATATGTCGCCGGCTGACACCGCGTATTACCTGGAAGTCACCGGCAGGATCCTGAAAAAAATGCAGTCAGTCGGGCAGTAAGGCCGGTAAGCGGGACATGGCTTATGCAGCTTCGAAATTACAGACGGGCGGCCGCATATCTGTGAAATGGAGAGCGGAAAAATGGAACAGGATATCTATCGTTCGGACACCAACTTAATCAACCGTGAGTACATGAATTCAATTCTCTTTGAAGAGAGGCTCATCGGATCAGTGGAAGCAGATACTTCGTGTGAGATCTTCGGAAGGAAGTATACGAGTCCGGTAATGATGCCTGCCTTTTCTCATCTAAAGGCCCTGGGAGAGGGAAGACAGAGCGGGATGATCGAGTATTCCACAGCTGCCGCAAAGAGCGGGATCCTGAACTGGGTCGGCATGGTAGAGAATAAAGAATACGCGGAAATTGCCGCCGCGGGAGCAGATACTGTCCGCATTATAAAACCTTATGCCGACAAGGGCAAGATCATGGACCAGATCCTTTTCGCAAAGGAAAACGGCGCAGTCGCATTGGGAATAGACATTGATCATACCTTCGGCGGAAACGGCAGATATGACATTGTCAAGGGCGAGCAGATGACCGGCCTGACAATCGAAGACCTGCAGCGCTATATCGAGGCAGCCGAAATTCCTTTTATCCTGAAAGGCATCCTGAGCGTCAGAGATGCGCTGCTGGCACAGGAGATCGGCGTGTCCGGAATTGTGGTGAGCCAGCACAGCGGAAGACTTCCGTACGCAGTCCCCACACTGAAGGTTCTTCCCCGGATTGCGGAGGCGCTCGGCGCAGATTCGAAGATGACGATTTTTGTCGACGGAGGCATCGCCCTGGGATCGGATGTCTTCAAATGCATCGCGCTCGGCGCGGCTGCCGCCAGTGTGGGAAGAGTAATCATGCCTGCGCTGACCGAGAAAGGTGTGCAGGGAGTTATGGACTACGTGGAAAAAATGCGGCAGGAGCTGGCTTATGTCATGGGCTTTACCGGGTGTGCCTCGGTTAAGGATATAGACTCTTCGATACTTTGGAATCTCTGATTTGTGAGGAACCGGACACAGGGCAGGGACAGTAAATGAACTGAATACCGGTGCTTTCAGTGCCTTCTTCACCTTCGCGGTGAGGAAGGCTTTTTTTGCGCAATCATGAAGGATGGCTGCCGACTGTTCTGCCGCAGCCATCCTGGTTTTGTTCTTACGGAAATTCCGGGTCGCAGAAAATACAGACCCTGTAGCGGAAGGAGAAGTCACTGTGGAGAAGCTGAAATCCACAGTGCAGATTTCATATGAAAACTACAGTGTCAACGACAGATGATAATTTCCCGCCGGATTTAATAAAATGGGCGGCGGAAGGAGAAGACGGGAATATGACAGATCATTACAGGTATTACTGTGAAACATACAGGGAGCTGGCAGAACTGATAGGAGAAGCAGCGGTAATAAAGATCTGGAGAAACTATTCCGGCCTTACGATTACCTTCCCGAGGCAGCTGTATTCACGTGAGTATATCCGTGAATACATAAGGAATAACGCGGGTGTCCTTAAGCCTGCGGAAATAGCACGGAACGTCGGACTGACGGAAAGACGTGTGAGGCAGATCATCCATGAACAGACAGTACTGTCATCAGTCGGAAGGAGCGGTAAATGATTAATTTCAACAAAAACAGCGCATGGGACCTTGTCCCGATAGATCTCGGCCAGATTCACAACGAAGTTGACGGCCTTCTCACAGGCGGGGAACGTCCCATGATGGCGTTCAGGACAGTGAGAGACCAGCTTATTTTCACTAATAAAAGGGTCATATCGATTGACGTACAGGGACTAACGGGGAAAAGAAGATCCTTCACATCTTTGCCGTATTCCAAGATCCAGTTCTTCTCAATCCAGACGCCCGGTTTTGCCGAGCTTGTGCCTGATTCGGAACTGTTCCTGCGGTTTACCAACGGATTCGAAGCGGTTTTTGAATTCAAGGGGAGAGTCGATATCGGTGAAATTGGAAGAATGATTTCGGAATATGTGCTCGGCTGACAGGCTGCAGCCATGAAGGAGTAAAAGATGTTCTGTTCGAATTGCGGAGCGAAACTCAGAGACGGCGCGAATTTCTGTACAGGGTGCGGCGCGCAGGTCTTAAACAGACGGGAATCGGCTGCTCCGGAGCCTGCCGTGAGAATGGAGTACGCCCCGAAAACGGAGACTGTCCCGAAAATGGAACCTGCCCATGCGAAGCTCGTTGCCGCCAAATGTACGAACTGCGGGGCGGCCTTAACGGTGGATCCCGGGCAGCAGGCTGCCGTCTGCTCCTACTGCGGCATGCCGTACATTGTGGAGAAGGCGATCCGGAATTATACGGTGACAAATGTTACGATCGGAACTCAGATCAATGTGAGCGGGCCGGATGCCGGGAATCTCCTCTCGCTGGCCCGAAGCTCCCTGCGCGCCGGACAGTATGAGCGCGCAGTGGGGTATGCTGAGCGAGCCCTCGAAACAAATCCTGCCAGTACCGATGCATGGATCGTGAAGATCCTTGCGGCAGGATATGACATTGAGGGCGACAGGTCGTCTGAAATAGCGGCATATGTAGAAAGCGCTCTCAGCTGTGTCACAAAGGACCAGGATGAGGAAAAGGTCTACGGAGCGGTCCTTGATGTATCCAGGATTCACATACAGCAGGCGTCAAAAAGCCTTAAGACAAATACCGAATCCATCCGGAGGCAGCTCGACAGACACCGCGCCAAACAGGACATCGCAGCCATGGACAGCGGCTATGTGATCAGAACCACGGAAATTACGAACGAAGCAATCGAATACAGGGAAATCGTTCCTGACGATATCATCATATCAAGCGCATATCTTAAGGAAAAAGTAATTGCCCTGTCTGAAGCGTATACAGAATATATCACTGCCCTGGGCGCAAGATACAGCATGTACGGAGCTGTGCTTTCGCCCAGGATTCAGGCAAGAAAGATTGAAAACCAGAGGAAGATCCTTTCCGGACTGGATACGGAAAGCCTGTCGGGAAGTGATAAAGCGGTGGCGATAGGAAAGGACCTGTTCGGAAAACTGTTCAGGTGAAGGGAGGAAATTATGTTTTGTGATAACTGCGGGGCTGAAATTGATGAGAGCGTCAAATTCTGCCCTTACTGCGGAACTGATGTATCAGAACAGAGCGGCAAAAGCTTTGGACAGAACAGTACCAACAGTACCGATTCGGGTATCGATTCAGGTACCGATTCGGTACCTGAATGGAGAAGAAGCGCCGGTTCAATGAAGAAATCCTACTTCGGACTTGCAGGCATTTTGAGTGCGGCGGCCGGTCTGTTCTCGGGAAACGGATTTCTGTCAGTTCTGGGGCTTATAGCAGGAATAATCGGAGGACGGAAGGCGAAAAGATACCTGACTGAGGGAATGGGACTTGCAAGAGCCGCGATCATCATCGCCATACTTGCATGTCTTGCCTCTGTTGGCAGAAACGGACAGAGCAGACCCGCTGTGTCAAGAACAACTGCCGGCGAGAGCATTACGGTTTCTGCGGGATCGCAGACGGCGGCAGAACCGGAGCCTGCTGCAGAACCTGTAAACGCTGTGGAATCCGAAGCAGCGGCGGAGACTGAAATGGCTGCAGAGCCGGAAGTGCCTGCACAGCCGGAAGCATCTGCAGAGTCGGAAATGCCTGCACAGCCGGAAGCATCTGCAGAGCCGGAAGTACCTGCGCAGCCGGAAGCTGCGACGGAACCGGAAAGTGTAACAGGACAGGAGCAGACGGAAGGGACAGAAATACCGGATACATCACAGGAACCCATTCAGAGCGGCGGCACCGTGATCCCCGGAGTCAGGCCTGAGATAAAAGAGTTCCTTGACAGCTACGAAGCCTTTATGGATGAGTATGTTGACTTCATGGAAAACTATGACACCTCTGACATCAACATGCTCCTTCAGTATACGGAGTTTCTCGGGAAGTATGCGGACTTTGCAAAAAAGTGCGAAGAGGTCGAAAAGATGGATATGACAGATGCGGAGGCGCTGTACTATGCTGAGGTGTCGCTCCGTGTGTCGCAGAAAATGCTGAGAGCGTCCGGAAACCTTGGCAGGTGAGTGCACGCGGACAGTAAAGCAAGTGTGAAAAGTATACAGCGGTATACTAAGAAATGAGCGGCCTGAATTCCGGCCGCTCATTGGTTTTCAGGAATCATCTTATGACGGATCGGCTATTTCCCGGTCGAGCATGACCTTGCGCAGTACCAGCGCCAGGCCGGCTGTGATCAGGTCAGCTGCAGGCTGGGCAAAGAGGATGCCGTTATAGCCCGCAAGGGCGGATGCGGCGATAAGGGCTGTGACATAGACATAGCCCTGGCGGCCTGCGCTCAGTGCGAAAGCGCCGGAGGCCTTGCCTGTTGACTGGAAGACGCAGGTCGTTACCATGACAATTGCGATAAAGGGCATGCCGCACAGCGTCGCCCGCAGCATCGGCGTGCCGATTTCAACGATCTGCGGATCCTTCATCATGAGCCCGATCATCTGCGGCGCGAGCAGAATAAACAGGGCCGCCAGTGCGGTGCCGAGGCCGCAGACCAGAAGGTAGGCAAAGCGAAGGACACTGCGCATGCGTCCGAATTTCCTGCCTCCGTAGAGATACCCGTAAAGCGGCTGGCCTCCGAAGGAGAAGGAGACCATGACCATGACGACGAGCATGACCACTCTGGAGACAATGCCCATGGCGGCGATCTTATCATTGCCGTAGGGCAGAAGGAAACGGTTCAGCAGCATCATGCCGATGGACTGCATGATGTTGGTGATGGAGGAGGGAATGCCGATGCGAAGGATGGATCCAAGCTCCGCGGCTGTCATGAAAAAGCCCTTCATCCACACAGAGAGATTCTGCGACTTTTTCGTGATCACCCACACATAATAAATGTCTGCGAGAATGTTTCCGAGCACTGTTGCGATGGCGGCGCCCGCAGCGCCGAGGCCGAAGGTGAAGATGAAGATCGGATCCAGGATCATGTTGGCAACGGAGCCCATGACCGAGCCGATCATGGCGTCTTTCGCCTTACCCTCCGTTCGAAGCAGGTTCGTCGGTACCAGCGAGAAAATAATAAACGGCGCGCCAATTGCGATCCAGGAGTAATAGGAGCCGGCGTGGGCAATTGTATCCGCATTGGCCCCCAGCAGGGAGAGGAGCGGATTTCTGCCGATCAGCAGAAGGACTGCTGCCGCGATGCCGAAAAGGAAGGAACCGATCGCTGCGAAGACGGACATACGCCTTCCGTCCTCATATTTCGACGCCCCGAAGAGACGGCTGATAACGGAGCCGGTGCCCAGACCGAAGATATCGCCGCAGGCGATAAGTGCGGTGAAGACAGGCCCGCACAAAGAAACGCCCGCAACCAGGTCTGTATTCCCGGTGCGCGCGATGAAGTACATGTCAACCATGTTGTAGACGATCATCAGTACATTGGAAAACATGACCGGAAGCGCAAGCTTCAGATATGCTTTCGGGATCGGCATTTTTTCAAATAATTCTTTATCCATTTCTATGCATCCTCAAATAAAAGATTTCTATTATAAAGTATATCATCTGTCTTTGATTCCGCATCTGTATGTTTAGCAGAACATGAGGATATAGTCCTTTAACTTTTCATATACGGTCTCTTCATCGGGCGGGCAGCCGCGGATGCTGGTTTCAAAGCCTGCCGTACAGTTGCCGATACCGAGTTTCCCGGTCTTTCCACGGAATCCCTGTCCGATACTGATCTGGTCCTGCAGCCGGTCCAGAAGACCTTCTTCATCCAGGCGGCGCAGCGCTCCTATAAGGCTTGCGTAGCAGGCGCTGCAGGAGTCCACCTCGTCGACCGCATAGGAAACGTTCAGGATCCTGCGGTCAAGGGGAAGCTCTTTTTCTTCACCTTCGCCGCCAAGGGAAATAATGTCTGCCGTGGAAAGATCTGTGGTTCCGATGCCGAGGCTCTCCGCGATCCGGATATAGGGAACATCGTCAGGGGTGTAGTGCATCAGGCGGCAGGCATAGCTGTCCGTGAGGACAGGGTCGAGCGCTGCCATGATACAGTTGCGCACGACGGGATTGCCGCCTTCCTCAAAGTCCAGGTCGCCGCAGATGTGATCGATCACAATAAAATCCTGGTGAATGCCGGCCTGCAGATGGGCGATCGGCTTATGCAGACCCATCCTGTGGAAACGGGACTTTTCGGAATTCGGCAGCAGGCCCTTCAGGTTCTTTAAGGCACAGGTAACCTTTGTCTGACAGTGTCCCTTCAGGACCGGGACATTGATAAGAAAGTCAATTCTGTCCGTCACATCGGTGACATTCAGCTTCATTCCGGCGCAGTCGATGCTGTGCCATTTTTCTTTCTGCGTATCTACGAAGGGAACATGGTAGGTCTCGGAAAGCTGCCGGTACCCGCAGTATTCGTAGGCCTCCGAGGTGCGGTCCCCGACCCAGGAGCCCTCCGCGATAATGATATTCTCAAAATTATGTTCCTGCAGATATTCAATGATGCCTGCGATCACCTGAGGATGTGTGGTCCCGCCGTATTCGGCGGGGGAGGGCACGACAAGGTTCGGCTTGATGCCGATTCTTTTTCTGCGGTCGCCGATCAGCTTATCAAGCTCTGAATACTCGAGGAGCCGGATGGTGAGCGCCTTAAAATCCGTGCCGTATATTTTGATGATCTGATGATTCCGTATCATTCTATTCAACCTCGCCGATATGCCACAGCTGACTGTCATCATAGGAGTCAGGCAGGCTTATCCAATAACCGTTGTCTTCTTCAATAAACCAGCCGGATTCTTCATATTCCATCCAGCCATAGTCGCCGAAATCCGAAGAAATGTCTTCGTACCAGTACTGCCACAGGTTTGGGGCTACATCGGTATTATACCAGAGATAGCAGTCGGACTCTTTGTCGTAGTAGCTCTCATAGCCGTAGTCCCAGGTCAGCCTTTTGTCATAACTCTCCTTCCCGTCTTCGGACATGACGTAAGTGGTGTCATTGATCCTGTCAAGATAGATCGTATCGCCGAAGATATCTGTGTTGTCCGGAGCAGTCACATACTCGGTATATCCTTCGTTTGTGCCGTACTCGTAGTCACGTACACCGGACTGTTTAAAGCTCAGGAAAAAAGCAGCGGCGACAACGACGACAGCGCCGGCAATTATGGCAAAGGCAAGAGCGAATACCGCGGAGGGGGAGAGAGAATCGGTATCGGCTCCCTGCCGCTGCTGCGGCTGCTCTTCGTCGAGCGCGGAGACAATTGTAAGCGGCGCTCCGCACCCCGGGCAGGACAGAGTCATGTTTTCTTTCCAGGTCATTTTGCTCTGCTTGCCGCAGTAATCGCATCTGCACAGTACATTTTCGTAGCGGTCGCCGGTCTTAAAGGCGACATCCTCGTAGTACTGCCCGTTCTCGTCGTAATATCCCTTTTTGTACTCTTTCCCGGTGGAACTGTCCGTCCAGCCGATCGGATAGAAAACATAATCATGCCTTCGTCCGCAGTGCCTTACGGGCTTCGCGGTGCCGCTGTAACCGGAAGGTTGGTTCGTCCTCGGCCTAGCATGAGAGCGGGCGGCATACGAATGTGCCCTTGAGGAATGTGACGAACTGCTGTGAGAGCGGCTGCCGGATGAACGGCTGCTGTGTGAGTGGGAATGGCTTGAGTGTGATCCTGAGCTGTGTCCGTGAGGAGGCATGTCTGTAATTCTCCCTGATAATTATTTTTGTCTGTGTGCCGCTGTTTCGACTTGTCATCACTATATTCCAAGAAGTCTGCAGCGGCAAGGGGGTATGACAGGACGCCGGGGCGAAAGAACGGTCCATGAGTCGTGAAAGGACCCCCGGACCTGTCAGGTGCCTTCCGTCCACGGCTCCGGATATGGAATAATTGCACAATAATAATGAAAAACAGTCAATTATTAACACCAAATTTGGAACAAAGAAGAAGCTGGGATATAAATAATTACTAATGCAGGACAATTTGACGCGCGGCCCGTGTTGATTATAGAATAACCTGTAGATATACCATAAGGCAGGCATACAAAGTGGAAAACAAAACCGGTGACAGATTGCTGAATATACTTGAATATGTGATTACTGCGGAGAGGCCGCTTCGCCTCATAGAGATAGCAAAGGGGCTGGGGATCAATTCCAGTACGGCCCTCCGCTATCTCAATACCCTGGTTCTTGCCGGCTATGTCGAGCAGAACCAGGATTCACTCAAATACCTTCCGACATACAAGATACAGGCGCTTGCCAATCACATCAATCTCAAAAGTGACCTTCGCAATTACGCGCGCCCGGTCCTTGAAAAGCTGGCGGAGCTGTTCGGAGAGTCGGTTTGCATGTCAATCGAGCAGAATATGAGGGCGGTATATATCGACACGATCCGGAGCATTCATTCGCTCACCACATTCCAGGAGGTCGGGGGAACCTCGCCCATGCACTGCACCGGCAACGGGAAGATCCTGATGCTGAATTTCTCCGAGGAGCAGATCGATGAGTATATCGAACTCAGAGGGCTGAAGAAGTATACCGAGTATACAATTACCGACAAGGACTCGCTCATGCGCGAACTTGCGGATATCCGGGAAAAGGGATTCGCCCGGGACAGGGAAGAAAGGGAATACGGCGTATCGTGCCTGTCCTTCCCTGTATATAACTATAAGAACGAGGTCATCGCGGGCGTATCGATCACCGGGCCGAAGGAAAGAATGGCCGGAATTACTAATGACAAACATTTTACAGAGGCAAGACACCTGGTCAGCGGACTGTCAGTGAGGTTTGGATACAAATCAGAAACAGAGTGAACAGGTCAGCAGGTCCGGACTGTTACTAAGAGCAGTGTGCGCAGGAAAGATGCGTACGCTGCTTTTTTGATATTAATCGGGAGAAGAAAATGAAAATTTCATTTGATGAGATGTATGCATATGTTTACCGGGTCTGGAAGGCAGCCGGAGCGACGGATGAGGACAGCGCCGTGATGGCAAAGATCTTTACGGAAACGACAAAGCGCGGCGCAGGACACCATGATATCCGCAATTTTGTCCAGAGAATTGAGAAGGTAAAGAGCGGTGCCGTCAATCCGAGACCGCGCCTTAAAAGGCTTGCGGGGTTCGGCGCCATGGAGGGGTGGGACGGGGATCACGGAAGCGGAGAGGTGCTGTGCAGTTTTATCATGAAGAGGGCGACTGACCTTGCAAAGGAGCATGGCATCAGTCTGGTCACCGTGCGCAGCTCAAACCATTACCTGTGCAGCGCCCCGTATGTGGAGCAGGCTGCAGAAGAGGGATTTATCGGATTTATCCAAATTCCGCAGAAGACTCCCGCCTCTACAGGCGGTGAGATGAATGCGGACTTCCTGATCAGTATAGCATTTTTCGCACTCATGCTTATACTTTCGCCATTGCCAACCTCAAATAGTCCTCAGGTGTCCTCAAATAGTCTCAAATAGTTGCCTTCAGGTAATGTAAAAAGCCTGACAGAAAACTGCACAAAGCGATCGAACAAATGTTTGTATCATCCTTTCCTTTCTGCTATAATAAAGCCAGATGCAGGACAGCCGGTTAAGTCGCGGATGGCCTGCATCTTCAGACTCTTCAGAAAGGTGACGGCTGTGCGATGTACCACGTTGAATGCATAGATATTCGTAAGAATAATGCTTTGTTCGGATATTCAGACAGGGCCTGCCTGTGCGCCAACAGCATGTACAATGTTTCCAACTTCTTCATCCGCAACCTGATGACCGGTCTGAAAAAGGATACCCGGGAGCGCACGGAGAACGAAAGGTATGTCATCGGCATTGTTGCATCATCTATTTCCGGGATTAACGAACAGCTTCAGGCAAAATATGAGTTGAAGATCCGCAACCTTCAGGCAAAAGAAGGAGTATCCGGGGAAGAAGTCACGGCCGGAATTTCGAAGATCAGGCATCTTCAGTTTACTGCGCCGACGGCACAGAAGTGGTTTGCTTCCTACGGACTTCTGGACGCAGTGTTCAAATACACGGATAATCCGGACTATCGCGCTTTCCATGTCCATGTCATGCAGAATGCCATTAAAGCCTGCTGTAATTCATGGGCCGGGTACTTTGAAAGCCTGAGGAGCTTCTGTGCTTCTTCCGGACACACCGGAAAGCCGAAAATTCCGGGGTACAGGAGAAGCGGCGGGAGAAGTACGGCGGTATTCAGCAGTATTGCCTGTACCATCCGTCACGGTCTTCTCTTTTTCCCTTATTGCGCTGAAGAGGGCATGAAGAGGAAGCGCCTGAGCATATCTGTCGCGGGACTGCCGCATGCATCGCGGGATAAAATGATCGAAGTCCGTATTGTTCCGTACTATGGCATCTATCAGCTCCAGATCGTAACAGACGACGGACTCTCAGAGGAAGATCTCCTCCCGGACGAAAAAGATATCATCGGTTCTGACGGGCAGCCTGCCGGTGTCATGATGCTTGATCCCGGGCTGGACAACTTCGCATCCATCGCAGATAACAAGGGGAATACTCCCATTGTGATCAAGGGCGGAGCAGTGAAGGCATGCAATCAGTGGTACAACAAGCGGATGGCTTTCCTGAAGTCTGAGCAGATGAAGGGAAAGGACCCGGTGACATATCATCCGCCAGTAACAAAACAGATGAAGCGCATCTGCAGAAAGCGTGACGCTTTCCTGCGTGATACGTTCTATAAATATGCCCACTGTATCTGCCGTCTGATGAAAGAAAGGAAACTTTCATACCTGATAGTGGGATACAATAAAGAGCAGAAACAGAGTATCCGGATCGGGCACCGGAATAACCAGTCATTTGTACAGGTTCCCTATGCAAAGTTCCGGCGTGCGCTTCAGGGTACAGCGGTAAAGTACGGGATCCGGGTCATCCTGCAGGAGGAAAGCTATACATCGAAGGCAGATTTCGGCCGGAGGGATGCAATTCCCGTCTACGGGGAAGAAGATGCGCGGAAGGCTGTCTTTTCAGGAATGCGGATCCGGCGCGGGCTGTACCGTCAGGATGACGGAAGAGTCATGAATGCTGACATCAACGGCGCGGTCAATACCGGGAGGAAGTACCATGAAGAGATCTTTCCGGAAGGGATGGACTGCGGGTATCTGTATGAAACAGTGAAAGCACTGACCTATAAGGACATCATGTGCATAAGCAGGAACCGAAACAGAAGTAATCCCGGTCAAACGGGACAGCGGGCAGGTGTCTGCCCTGTGTCCGCGTAAGCGGCACGAAGCCCCCGCTTCTTAGCTGAAGGCGTAGGCGGTGGGTAGTTCACCATGGCAAAAGGCGCAAGGACAATGGGAATGCCGGGAATTGAGGGCAGCCTGATCGGGCAGTCTCCCATCGGTTATGCCTTTCCTTTGAAGGATACATACCCTGTCATGCTGGACATCTGCCTTGCGTATACCGCAGGAGAATCGCTGGCACTGAGGGCAAAGAAGAATCAGGAGGTGCCCTTCTGGCAGAGCTCCTTACAGGTGTGTTTTCAGGCGGCGCCATTCTCGACGAAGGGGAGGAAGACGGTCCGATGTACAGCGGGACATCGCACACGGCGATTGCCATAAAGGCGGACGGACTGATGACACAGGAGGATTATCTGTCCAGAAGCAGTGAGCTGATCCAAAGGCTTAAGTCGCAGTCGGATAAGATCCACATACCTGGTGAGACATCTTTTTACAATACCGAAATGTATAATCGCGCCGGGTTTATGGAGCTGGAGGAGGACATCGTGCAAAGGCTCAATAAATGCGCCGAGGAATACGGCGTCCCGGGCATAGGATGAGGCGGATGAAGAAGCGCCCTGTCCTCTGGTTCATATCAGCGCGCCGCTGTATAATTGTTGTAATCCGCGTGCACGAATGAAGTGTATGGAATAAGATTGCAGGAGGTATCATGTTATGAAGGTTGCAGTCAGATATTATACAAAAACAGGCAATACAAAGCGTCTTGCGGAGGCTGTCGCGGCGGCGGTCGGAACTGAGGCGCTTCCGATCAGTATTCCCGTTGCGGAGCAGGTTGACGTTCTTTTCCTCGGAAACTCATATTACGCATTCAGCATTGACCCCGAGGTCCGTGAGTTTGTGCGGAGCCTTGACAGGGAACTGGTCGGCAGGATAGTCAATTTCGGTTCCGCGGCGATGCTGAATTCAACCTATAAAAAGGTGAAGGCTGAGGCGGACAGGGTCGGTATTCCCATGGATGAGAGGGAGTTCCACTGCCGGGGTGAGTTCAAGGGCATCCACAAGGGAAGGCCGAACGAGGACGATTTGAAGGCGGCTGCGGAATTTGCTAAGAAAATAGTGGAATGAAAGCTTTCCGACAGATGAACAGGTTCCGGTAAGAGGTTGTAAGAAGAATGGTTGATGCGAAGGTTCTGGCATTTCTTGAGAAAAAGGGATTTGCGGACAGGATCACTGTCCACGAAGAGACAATTGATACAGTAGAGCATGCCGCCATGCGGATCGGCTGCACAGAGGCGGAGATCGCCAAGACGCTGTCCTTTATCGTAGATGAGAAACCGGTGATTGTGGTGATGGCCGGGGATATGAAGGTTAACAGCTCCAAGTTCAAGGCGCGGTTTCACACAAAGCCTCACATGATTCCGCGGGATCAGGTGGAGGAAATTACAGGCTTCCTTCCCGGAGGTGTCTGCCCGTTCGGGCTTCCCGCGGATATTCCTGTCTGGCTGGATGTATCCATGAAGAGATTCGGTATCATACACCCGGCGGGCGGCAATGAGTTTACCTCCGTCAGTATGACGCCGGATGAACTGGAACAGGCAGTGGACGCGGACGGCTGGTGCGACGTCGGCGCGGCACTAAAGCCATGAAACGGATTCTGTTCATTAATATGTATTTTCCCTTACTCTTGCTGCGGGAATACAGATGCTGCTTCGGAAAAAGGAGGATAATCCGGCGCCCCGGAACTGACTTATACTGGTATGCGCCATGCTGAAAGTTTATAATAATCGTACAGGCTGTCACAGGGACGGCCGGCGGTATCACCAATAACAGGAGGCAGTAAGATTATGGGGATTCTTGAAAGAATGAGCCTTAGCGGCAAGCGCGGGTTTGTCACCGGCGCCGCAAGGGGAATCGGAAAGGCAACCGCCACTGCGTTCGCTGAAGCGGGAGCGGATGTGGCGATTGTCGACATCGATATTGACGAGGCAGTAAAAACAGCGAAGGAGATCGCAGAGGCTACCGGCAGGAAAACGACCGCCATCCGCTGCGATGTCACGGATGAAGCGGATGTGGAGGCGATGGTCAGTAAGGTGGTTCAGGAGCTCGGGGGACTGGAATTCTGCCACAATAATGCAGGAATCGCCCTGAACGCGAAGGCGGAGGAAATGACCTATGAACAGTGGAAGAAGGTCATAGACGTCAACCTCAACGGAATTTTCCTCACGGATGTGGCTGCCGGCCGGTATATGCTCTCGCACGGCGGCGGTTCTATCATCAATACTGCGTCGATGTCCGCGCATATCGTGAAGGTGCCGCAGCCGCAGTGCGCATATAACGCGTCCAAGGCAGGCGTGATCATGCTGACGAAGTCACTTGCAGTCGAGTGGGCAAAAAAGGGTGTGCGCGTCAACTGTATCAGCCCGGGATATATCGCTACGGAACTGATTACCAGCTCTGAGAAGCTTAAACCCCTGATTGAAGAGTGGAATGCTCTTTCACCTTTCGGACGTATGGGAAAGCCCGAAGAGCTGCAGGCCATATGCGTGTATCTTGCCAGTGATGCGAGTTCGTTCGCTACAGGATCGGATTTTGTGGTTGACGGCGCATATACCTCGTTCTGACTTCGGAATGACGGCAGTCGGGCGAGCGGCAATGCAGGAAACGGAATGAATTGAGAAGGAGACTTAAATGAGCGGATACCTACCGGAAAAGATGAGAGCGCTGGTTGCATACAGTAAGGATGACTACAGGTATGAAGAGGAATATCCGGTACCGGAATGCGGCCCGGATGATATCCTGATTAAGACAGAGGGGTGCGGCATCTGCGCGGGCGACTTAAAGTGCAGCCACGGCGCAGCCATGTTCTGGGGTGACGATGTCCAGCCGTCCTGGGTTGAGCCGCCTTTTATTCCCGGCCACGAGTTCCTCGGCCATATCGTATATCTCGGCGACAATGTGCAGGGTTATTCACTCGGCGAGAGGATTACGGTGGACCAGATCGCTCCCTGCGGAGAGTGCAGATTCTGCAGGAGCGGTAAGTACTGGATGTGCCAGCCGCACAAGATGTACGGGTTCTTTAAGGATTTCTGCGGAGGCATGGCGGAATATGTGAGAATCCGGACAAAGCATGCGGTTATTCACCGTGTTCCCGAGGATCTTGCCTTTGAAAAGGCGATCTGCATCGAGCCCTACGGCTGTTCAAAGCACTGTGTCGACAGGGCACAGATCGGTTCGGAGGATGTGGTCGTGCTCGCCGGCGCCGGGACACTGGGCCTTGGCATGGTGACCTACGCAAGGCTCCGCAATCCGAAGCTTCTGATCGTTCTCGATATGATGGACAGCCGTCTTGAGAAGGCAAAGGAATTCGGCGCGGATCTTGTCTGGAATCCGTCGAAGATGGATGTGGTAAAGGCGATCGGTGAGATTACGGACGGCTATGGGTGTGATATCTATATCGAAGCTACCGGGCATCCGTCATCCGTTACGCAGGGAATGCAGATGATCAGGAAGCTCGGCAGATTTGTCGAGTTCAGCGTGTTCGGCGCGCCGACAACGCTTGACTGGTCCATCATCGGCGACCGCAAGGAGCTTGATGTTCTCGGCTCTCACCTCTCACCGTACTGCTTCCCGTATGTAATTGAGAATATCTATAACGGAAAGCTCAGGACCGACGGGGTGGTGAGCAGTGTTTATGACCTGAAGGACTGGAAGGAAGCCTTTGACAGGGCAACCGGAAAGTACGGAGATTTCAAGGTCGCGTTCCGGTTCTGACGGTGCGGCGGGCGCGGCGATGCCCGCGCCTGGTTTGTACTGTGAGACTGCAGTTTTGAGGAATGCCTGTATCGCTGTCGGGCATTCCTTTTTTATGTGAGGATCATATTTCGGTGAGGCAGGAATAACAAAATGGATGAGATTAAGCGGCTGCAGGAGGTTGTGGAAAAGCTGAGGAGTGAGGATGGCTGTCCCTGGGACAGGGCGCAGACCCATGCGAGCCTGAAGCCGGAGTGTATCGAGGAGGCAGCCGAGGTGATCGGTGGCATCAATATTCTGGAGAAAACCGGAGATGCGGGGAATCTGAAAGAAGAACTGGGAGATCTTCTGCTGCAGGTTATGTTTCACGCTGTGATCGCAAAGGAGGAAGGGCTGTTCACCTTCGATGACGTGGCAAAGGAAGCGGCGGATAAAATGGTACGGCGCCATCCGCACGTCTTTTCTGACGCAGGCAGTCCCGCCGGCGCGGAGGACAGAAAAGGCTGGGAGGAGATCAAAAAGGCGGAGAAGGATGGCAAAGAATGGTACGCGCAGTTTCTGCCTGAGGCATTTAACGAAGCGCAGCAGCTGATCCTGAAAGCAAAAGACCGAAAGGGAATCCGGTAAACTGAAAAACCTCTGAAAACCGCTGACGAAGAAACTCAGAAACTTGGCAAGGACCTTCTGTCATAATATAATTAAATAGATTATAATCTCATGGATCCGGGGAGCGGATTCAGGACGAGGGCGGATGAAAAAAGTTCTGATTATTCTTGGGAATGTTCTGATCGTGGCGGGCATTCTCACGGTTGTAATACTATATGCCGGGAATCAAAGAAGGCGGGAGCTTTCTTCCCGTACGGCAGCCTTCGGTAATATGATGGAGGCAATGGAACTTGTGTCCAATAATTACCTGATCGGAGAACAGAGGGTCTGCGAAAGCTGGGCGAACTATATCAACTCCGCAGGTATGACGGCACAGGAAGCCATTGATTTTGTGCGCGCTTCCGTCACATCCTCCGATGTGATGGCGCACATTCTGTATACAGACGAAGACAGTCTGGCAGGTCTTTCGACAGCTGCCGCAGCCGCGAATCCTGAGGATTTCAATGTTTCCTATCAGAAAATCAGTATCTTCAGAAGCGGTCTTGACGAACTGCTCAAAGCGAATAATGCCGTCAGTGTGACAAGGGCATACACAAATCCTGTCAACGCGGTCCAGTCTATCGCCTTCTGCAGGCCGGTTTCATTAAGAGATGATGAGCGCGGGGGAATGCGTCCGGCAGTTCTTCTTCGAATTATCCCGGTATCTGTTTTTGAACAGAAATGGGTCTTTCCGACAGAAGAATACCAGAACGCAGAGATAGCCCTGATCGACGCCGAGGGCGATTATATCATCAAGGGCCGTTCTTTTAAAAACTCGAATTTTTACGAGTTTTATCATTCCTACAACGGCACCAGCCAGACCGGGATCAGGCAGTTCAGGGAGAAAATCGTCGGCCTTCCGGGAACTCTGGAGATGAATAATTCAAAGAATGAGCCGTGCCTGATCGCGCATACTCATATCAATTCGACCGAGAACTGGATTATTATTTCAATGATTCCCGTCAGGGAACTGGACCGGGCAGGTCTTGACTGGGTTCTGGTCGGTATCGTATCAGCGGGGCTCCTGCTCCTTCTGGCGCTCGATCTTATTATCATGATCCGCTTCAACAGACAGCTTGAAGCGGCCGCCATCGCAGCCGACAGGGCCAATCAGGCAAAAACAGATTTCCTCTCAACCATGTCGCATGATATCCGC
>JAEEGL010495612.1_pt1 | contig 20218 bp, 17 predicted proteins | sample 9134231 | NCBI WGS metagenome assembly JAEEGL01 (sample SAMN16246548, study PRJNA631951) | gut metagenome | biome: gut microbiome; feature: rumen; material: fiber-attached | host: Bos | place: Iran: Karaj | collected 2018-10
CATCTTTAATGCCAGTTCATCGGTCAGCATGCCGGGCAGAAGCCTCCACTTCCAGTTGATGCCCAGAGTTGACGGAGTGTTTATTTTGGCTTCGTTTCCAAGTCCCAGATAATCCTGTATGGGGAAAATAGCAGTATCCGCTGTCGAGGCCATTCCGGTGCGGATATAGTTCCATGCTATATCATTATTTCCCTTGAAGTTCATGTACTTACGTACATAGTCACGCTGTGCGGGTTTCATGAATTTCTTAAACCAGGCGGTAATGGTATCATTATCGTGAGTTCCCGTGTATACCACGCAGTTATGATCATATGTAAAGGGTGCGTGTTCTGATACTTCATCTGCTTCGAATCCGAACATCATGATCTTCATGTTTGGATATCCGCATTTTTTGATCAGGCGGCGAACCGCAGGGGTGATAAATCCGAGATCCTCTGCTATAACAGGTTTATCCCTGAAATTCTCCTTAACAACACTGAACAGATCCCATCCGGGTCCCTTGACCCATTTTCCGCCGCGGGCGTTCTTGTCACCGTAGGGTATGCTGTAGTAATCCTGAAATCCTCTGAAATGATCGATACGAACTACGTCGTATAGGTCAAAACACTGCTTGAAACGTCTGATCCACCATTCATAGCCTGTTTTTTTGTGATAATCCCAGTCATAGAGAGGATTGCCCCAAAGCTGTCCGTCTTCGGTAAAACAGTCGGGCGGACACCCGGCTACAGCTGAAGGATATCCGGCATGATCAAGCTGGAAAAGCTTTGGATCGGCCCAGGTATCGGCGCTGTCAAGTGCCACATAAATGGGAATATCTCCTATGATCTTTATGCCCTTGCTGTTGGCATATTTTTTCAGTTCCTTCCACTGCGTGTAGAACAGATACTGGATAAACTCATAGAAAACTATATCCTCAGCACATTTTTTCGACCACTCATCGAGTGCGTTTTTTTTCCTGAGTCTTATGTCTTCGGGCCATTCAAGATAACTGACTGAACCGTTCGCATCCTTTATTGCCATATAGGTCGCATAGTTGACCAGCCATTTTTTGTTTCTGGAAACGAATCTTAAAAATCCCGCATCTTTTTCTGCATTGCTGTTGGCAAATGCCTTTTTAAGTACCTTGAAGCGCGAATTATATATCTTTGCGTAATCTACGTAGTTGGGAGTGCCGTTTTTCTTTGTATTATCACCCCAGTCGTAGGACGAAATATCCTTTGCGGTTATCCAGCCTTTCTTAACAAGATCTTCCAGATCTATAAAATAGGGATTACCCGCAAAAGTAGAGAAAGACTGATAGGGTGAATCCCCGTAACTCGTCGGCCCAAGCGGAAGTATCTGCCAGTACGTCTGGCCGGCCTTGTTCAAAAAGTTAATAAATTTATATGCTTCCTTGCCGAAGCATCCGATTCCGTATTTGCCGGGCAGCGAAAATACCGGCATTAATACACCACAGGCTCTGTCCATAGTTTTCCCCCAATATCAGATAAGTATGTAAAAACGGACAAACAATGTCCGTTTAAGGTGACATATTTTGAGTGTATAAGGAAAACGTTTTCTTGTCAAGTTATAAATATTCGGATTCTACTATGAGCAAAATGCCCGACTCAACAGATATGCTGACTGTATCAGATATATATTCATTGCTAAGACCCAACGGAAACGTACTTGTCAGACCAATACCGTCGGCATCGTATGCAGATCCGCTTATCTTAACGTTTATACAGCTGTCGGAAAGAGAAAAGACAGAAAACGAATAACCTTCTTTTTTTGTAAGAGACACAGACGAATCCTTTATTACTGTCAATATGCTGTGCCCATCACTGATGCGGGCAAATGAGGCACCGTGGTCCACAGCATATGCCATACCCTGGATATTAGCCAGAGTGTGATCCAGTCTGCCGCCTAAAGCACAGATGATCTCGATACGTGTATATCCTTCTTTAAGAGCTTCCTTTATGGCCAGCATGGTATCACTGTCATCCTTATGGGAGGGAAATCTGAGAATACGGCTCTTATCGAATGAGTGCGCGGCAATATAGTCCGAAACCGCAGATTCATCTGCCGAATCGAAATCCCCTATAATGCTATCGGGTTCTATGTTCATTTTTTCCGCGTAAAGGAGCCCTTTATCACAGGCTATCACGTGATCGTAACAAAGGCCATCGGGAAGCGATGTGTAATCGCCGCCCGAGATTATAAGACATGTCCGCTCATGCATTGTCAGTATCCTTCCGTGTCTCCTGCTTGCTGTCGATCAGCAGCAATACAGTCGCCAAAACACAAGCAACGATGGTCACGGCCGCTACCGGTATCCAGTCGACACCGGAAATACCTGCAAAATCAAAAACCCCGTCTTCATTCTGAAGATTGACAAAGATCATCCTTATATCGAATATAAGTGCAGCTACCATAATAAGACCGCCGGCGATCCTGAGGAAAGAAATCTTCTTTGTGACGGTTCTCCTGACCGGAGATATGGTATCACTCCTGAAATCCAGTACCGATCCTATATAATAGGCGAGAATTACAGTGATCAGCGTTTCGGGTATCATGTAGGTTGCATTATAGCCTATGGAATAAATGATGGCAGCATTGGTCGGAATGGACAATCCTGCCCAGACAGTTGCTCCGGAGATCACGTGACAGAGAAATCTAAGAGCACATGAAACTGCAGCGCCTGCTGACAGGCCAGCTGACTGAGATCGTCCGTTCCTTAAAAGACCGCCCAGTCCCAAAGCCAGAAAGGCAACCAGATAGTCAAGCAGTGCAACAGCCACGACAGACTGCCATGTAGTAACATAAGAAAAGTTATTAAGCCCCAGCAGCATCTGGAAAATACCGAATACGAATCCGGTCAGCATTCCCCATCGCACACCGTAACGGTATGCAATTATTATCACTGGCAGCATACTGGCCACTGTAACGGAGCCTCCGAAAGGAAGATCGATGAACTTGATCATGGACAGAACGATACCAAGCGCCAGCATCAGCGCGGATTCAACTAGGCGCCTTGCGCCGCTTGAAACAGATGAATCAGACATAAAAAAACCTCCTGAAATGAAAATCACAGGGGGGAACAAACCGCGGATGCGGTATATACGCTTCCCTACGCCGGTATTGCCCGGTTCAGGTAATGAGGGTATAGCCTGATCGGCATTCTCAGCTTGCGCTCCCCTAGCCTTAACTTCATTTAAGATAAATCCTGCGCGGAGAACTGTCAAGATATATCGTTCTGTATTGTACCTGCGGCTTGACAGGATGTATAATCATATCTATGGAAAACATGGAGATAGAACGTAAATTTCTAATAAAGGAAATGCCTGACCTTGAAAAATATCCTTTTAAGGAGCTGGAGCAGGGTTATCTGAGCACCTCACCGACCGTACGGGTCCGCAGGGAAGATGATGAATACTATCTTACCTACAAATCAAAAGCCCGGGATGACATTGCCAGGGAAGAATACAACCTTCCGCTGACTGAGGAAGCCTATAAACATCTTATAAAAAAGGCTGACGGAAATGTTATTACAAAGAGAAGATATTTGGTTCCCGCAGGCAAAGGCAGGGACGGAAGAGAGCTCATAGCCGAGATAGACGTTTTTGCTCCCCCTTTTGCGCCTCTTATCCTTGCTGAGGTTGAGTTTTCATCCGTAGAGGAGGCACAGACATACGAAAAACCCGACTGGCTTGGCGAAGATGTATCTTCGGACAGGCGATATTATAATTCCTATTTATCAACTGTCGATCCTGAGGGTATTATAGACATATTCAAAAACTGATCCGACAATGGAGAGTCTCGTTAGATGTATTATTCCAGTTTTGGCATACTTGCCCTGATCATACATATCATAATCAATATCAGAGACATGAAGAAATGCTCCGATGAGGAAATCCGTGTTGTTGATACCAGATATCGTCAGTTCCTGATCGGACTCATATTCTATTATACAGCCGATATCTTTTGGGGTTTCTTTTACGGAAGGAGGATGATCATCCTTGCGTATATTGACACCGCATTGTTCTTTGCGACTATGGGTCTTACGGTGTTCTTCTGGATGCGCTATATAGTGGCGTTTCTTAACGATGATAATATCTGTACGAGGATAATAACGTATTCCGGTGCCGGGATATTTGCATTCCAGATTCTTGCTCTGATCCTCAATATATTTACCCCTGTAGTTTACCGGTTTGATGAAAAACTGGATTATGTTCCCGGTAAAGCCAGGTATATAATGCTCTTTTTGCAGGTTCTTTTATTCTCCGTGGTCGCGGTCTATCCACTGTTTAAAGCCCGGAAACTGATCAGAAAGGACAGGCTTCATCATATTGCTGCAGGACTCTCCGGCATAGTGATGACTATCTTTATCATACTTCAGACACTTGATCCGCTGGCTCCCCTGTATGCAATAGGATGCCTTATAGCTACCTGCATTATCCATACGTTTGTTGAAATGGATGAAAAGGAGGAACGGGACAGACAGCTGGGATCGATAAGGCGCATGGCCTACAAGGATCCTCTTACGAACGTAAAGAACAAAAGGTCATACGATGAGGCCAGGGCATTCATGGATCGCCTCATAAAGGAAGGAGAACTCGCCGATTTCGGTATTATCGTGTTTGATATCAACTATCTTAAAAAGGTAAACGATACATACGGACATGATGCGGGGGACAGGTATATTCAGAAAGCCAGCAGACTGATCTGCGGAACGTTCAAGCATTCTCCGGTATATCGTATCGGAGGGGATGAGTTTGCGGTCTTTCTTGAGGGCGAGGACTATCGGAACAGAGCCGAACTTATCGGAACCTTTAACAGAAAGGTGGAGGAAAATATCAGAAACGGAGGAGTAGTTGTCTCAGCCGGTATGGATGAGTATGATCACGAGAGCGATATGGGCTTTGACACGATCTTTGAAAGAGCAGACAGTAAAATGTATCAGCGCAAGAAAAAACTCAAGAGTATGAAGCAGTAAACTCTTTCCTTTGCCCTGATTATGTGTTAGTATCACATATTGGGTATAACGGAAGGAGTTTTTTTATGAAAAAGTTTACTATTCTGGGGCTTTTGGCCATATTAACGGTGTTTCTCGTCACTGGATGCGGCATGAAAGAGGAGGATATGAAGTATCTTAAGGACTTCGATCCTTCTAAATACGTAACTCTCGGGAATTATAAAGGCATGAACATAACAATTGCAAAGAATGAGGTTACGGATGAAGATGTTGAAAGCTATATCAATTATCTGTTATCAGCCAACGAATCCTATATTGACATTACAGACAGGGATGTAGCTCAAAATGGTGATGTTGCAAACATTGATTATACAGGTAAAAAAGACGGAGTTGCTTTCGATGGCGGAACTGCAACCGGTTATGATCTGAATCTGGGTTCCGGTGTTTTTATTGACGGTTTTGAGGACGGTGTTGTGGGTATGAAGGTCGGTGAGACAAAGGATCTCAATCTTAAATTCCCCGAGAACTACGCCAATGAAGAACTGGCCGGTGCTGACGTGGTATTTACCGTAAAGCTCAATTCCATCAAGGAGGCTGTGATCCCCGAACTTACTGATGAATATGTAAAGTCGCTTGACAACGGGCTGGCTACCGTTGAAGAATATAAGGCCGATATCAGAAAGACCATGGAAGACTCCAATGCTTCAGCAAGGGAGAGTCAGATAGAACAGGCAATTACAGACAAGCTCCTTTCAGAAGCGACAGTAAACGGAGCGCCTTCAGGCTTTGTAACGAGGCTTATCGATACCGTTGTAAATGAGATAACCGAGACAGCAAATAATGCGGGGGTTGAGCCCGGACTGGTGGCTTCATATTACTACGGTGTCAGCGAAGATAATTATGTGGAAGGCCTTAAGACCTTCGTAAATGACAATCTTCTTCCCAACTATCTGGTATTCGGAGCAGTTGCCCGTGCTGAGGGAATCAAGGTAACAGATGAGGATATCGATAAAGATATTCAGCGGATGATAGAAGAAAATGCAGCGGATATCACCGTTGAAGAGTATAAGAAGGATTTCACCGAAGATGACCTTGAATCCTACAGGGAATATCTCCTTATCACCAAGGCGATGGACCTTCTTAAGGAAAGCGCAGTTATCACTGAAGAATAAGCATTTTTGCAGATATAAAAAGAGTGCGGGAAACCGCACTCTTTCTTGTTATAAATGAATTATTGTGTTAGAATAAACTCTGTGTGGTCAAAAAACAGTAAACCGGTAACTTATGCCATGAAGTTACCGAGCAAGGGAGAATTTTATGGAAAAATTTTTAGAATCAGTAACAGCTGTTAATGACGTGGTAAACGGATTCGCCTGGGGATGGTTCGCTATCATTCTGCTTCTGGGCACAGGTCTTATCTGTACCATAATCACAAAGTGCTTCCAGATATCGCATCTTAAGCACTGGTGGGGCAAGACAATAGGCTCTGTTTTCCACAAGGATACCAGACATAACAAGGACATGGGAGCCGTTTCTCAGTTCCAGGCCCTTTGTACAGCTCTGGCTGCAACGATAGGAACCGGTAATATCGCCGGAGTAGCAGCAGCCATCTGCATCGGTGGCCCCGGAGCCGTATTCTGGATGTGGGTTGCAGCCTTCCTTGGCATGATGACCAACTATTCGGAAAATATCCTCGGTATATACTTCCGACGCAAGAATTCTGAAAACGAGTGGTCCGGCGGTGCAATGTACTACCTTCAGGATGGACTCGGTTCATATAAGGGGATGAAGGGTATAGGGAAGGTACTGGCGGTTATATTCAGTATCTTTGCGGCGCTTGCTTCCTTCGGTATCGGCAACATGGGCCAGATCAACAAGATCACCCTTAACATACAGTCTGCATTCTTCAGTAATATTAATGCACCTACTCTTCAGGGTGTTTCACTTGTCAACTGGGTCATCGGTCTGGTGCTGATGATAATAGGTGGATTTATAATCCTTGGCGGACTTCAGAGAATAGCTTCATTTGCCGAAAGAGTTGTTCCATTCATGGCAGTAGCTTATGTATTGGGATCTCTTGTGATAATAATCCTTCATATAGGCAGCCTCGGCGCCGTATTCGGTGCGATATTCAAGTTTGCTTTCGTGCCCAGAGCCGTAGCCGGAGGCGTCTCAGGTTCAGTTATCAAGATGATACTTGACGGTCCTGTAAAGAACGGATGTAAGAGAGGTATCTTCTCCAATGAAGCCGGACTTGGTTCATCTGTTATGGTGCACTCGAATTCAAACGTAAAGGAACCTGTCAAGCAGGGTATGTGGGGAATATTCGAGGTGTTTGCAGATACGATGATCGTATGTACGATGACAGCTATAGTTGTTCTTTCATCGGGTGTTGTTGATCTTTCCACAGGAATGGTTGTCGAAGGCACAAACGATGCTACGCTTGTAGCACAGACATTCGGAGCCACCTTCGGCAAACCGGGTGAATGGTTTGTTGCACTTGCAGTACTGCTCTTTGCATTTACCACAGTAATGGGATGGTCACATTACGGTTCAAAGGCTGTTGAATATCTTTTCGGAGTTAAGGGAGTAAAAGTATACAAGGTCATTTTCGTTCTTATGATGATCTCAGGCGCCGTGCTTACTTCCTCACTTGCGTGGGATATTTCAGATACATTCAATGGACTCATGATGATCCCGAACCTTATAGGTGTTCTTTCAATGACACCCCTCGTAGTGAAACTCACGCGCAACTATGTTGACAGAAAGATAAAAGGTCAGGATATAGAACCCTTGCTCTCATTTGATCCGGAGGTTCAGAAAGAGCATGCAGCAATGGTCAAAGAAGGAGCCGAATGATAAATGGCTAATATCATTTCCGATGAAACAATAGAATATGTTGGTATTCTTGCCAAACTCGAACTTGACGATGTTCAGAAGGAAAATGCCAAAAAGGATATGGCAGGTATGCTTGACTATATTGATAAACTGGGAGAACTCGATACCGACGGGATCGAGCCTATGTCCCATGTTTTTGATGTAAAGAACGTATGGCGCGAGGATGAGGTGACTAACGGCGACGACCGTGAGAACATCATAAGTAACGCTCCGGGAGAAAAGAACGGAATGTTCGAAGTTCCCAAGACTTTTGACTGATATATTAAGGATAGTACAAATGAGCATTTTGGATCTGACGGCCCTTGAGTTATCGGCCGCTATCAAAGAAAAAAAGTACACAGTCACCGAAGCTGTAAAGGCGGTCCTTCAAAGGATCGCCGAATGCGACGGCGAGTTTAACTGTTATATCACGGTTGATGAAGACGGAGCCCTTAAGGAAGCTCAGAGAATTCAGCAGCTTATTGATGATGGGACGCTTAACGGGCCTCTTGCCGGAGCGCCTGTTGCGATAAAGGACAATATTTGTACTGAGGGTATGCTTACCACCTGCGGTTCTAAGATCCTTTATAATTTTGTTCCTACTTTTTCATCACAGACGATAATCGCATTAAAGGATGCAGGAGCCGTTATCATAGGCAAGACCAACATGGATGAATTTGCCATGGGTTCGACCACTGAGACCAGCTTTTTCGGCCCCACAAAGAACCCCAGGGATCCGGAGCATGTTCCGGGAGGTTCGTCAGGAGGTTCAGCTTCCGCTGTTGCCGCCAACGAGTGTTTCTTTGCGCTCGGTTCCGATACGGGCGGTTCGATAAGACAGCCTGCTTCATACTGCGGAGTAGTCGGCTTGAAGCCCACTTACGGCAGAGTATCAAGATACGGACTGGTTGCTTACGGTTCCTCCCTTGATCAGATAGGACCTTTGTGTAAGGACGTTTCCGACTGTGCTGCCATCATGGAAGTCATTTGTTCACATGACCCCAAGGATTCTACTTCTGTAGAAAGAAATGATAATGATTTTACCAAAGCCCTTGTAGACGATGTCAAGGGACTTAAGATAGGCATTCCCCGTGATTACTTTGCCGAAGGACTTGACGGGGAAGTCAGGGAAGCCGTGCTCAAAGCGGTGGACGTACTTAAGGATAAAGGTGCTGTTGTTGAAGAGTTTGACTTAAGTCTTGTTGATTATGCGATCCCTACATACTATACGATCGCTGCAGCTGAAGCATCTTCGAACCTTGAGCGTTTCGACGGAATAAAATACGGTTACAGGACAGAGGAGTACACTGGTTTACATAACATGTATAAAAAGACACGTTCCGAAGGTTTCGGTGATGAGGTCAAAAGAAGGATCATGCTTGGATCCTTCGTACTGAGTTCCGGCTACTATGATGCATATTATCTGAAAGCGTTAAAGGTTAAAGCACTTATCAAGAAGGCCTTTGATGAGGCTTTTGCCAAGTATGACCTCATATTAGGACCCGTTGCCCCGACGACTGCTCCGAAACTCGGTGCCAGCCTTAAGGATCCCATTGCAATGTACCTTTCGGATATTTATACGATATCCGTGAATCTGGCCGGACTTCCGGGAATGAGCATCCCCTGCGGTACGGATTCAAAGGGGCTCCCTATCGGACTGCAGATTATAGCAGACTGCTTTAACGAAAAGGATATTATAAGAGCCGCTTACGCATATGAGTGTGCGTCCGGCAATTATCATAAGAGCATTACGTGCGGAAAGGACGGTGAAAACTGATGTCAGCTTACGAAACAGTCATCGGCCTTGAAGTCCACGTTGAACTGGCCACAAAAACAAAGATCTTCTGCGGATGTTCAACACAGTTTGGAGGAGAACCCAATACACATACCTGTCCGGTATGTACGGGTATGCCCGGATCGCTGCCGGTCCTTAACAGACAGGTGCTTGAATATGCGATAGCCGTGGGTCTTGCGACAAACTGCGATATCACCAGATACTGCAAATTTGACCGTAAGAATTATTTCTATCCGGACAACCCGCAGAACTATCAGATCTCACAGTTATATCTTCCCATATGCCGCAACGGACATGTGGACATAGAGACGGAAAACGGAACAAAGAGCATAGGCATCCATGAGATACATATGGAAGAGGATGCCGGCAAGCTCATCCATGATGAGTATGATGACTGCTCATACGTTGATTTTAACCGCTCAGGGGTTCCGCTTATAGAGATTGTATCAGAACCTGATCTGAGAAGCGCCGATGAGGTTATCGCTTATCTTGAAAAACTCAAGATGACGATCCAGTACCTCGGAGCTTCAGACTGCAAGCTTCAGGAAGGTTCGATGAGAGCCGATGTCAACCTGTCTGTAAGACCTGTCGGACAAAAAGAGTTCGGTACACGTACTGAGATGAAGAACCTCAATTCCTTCAAGGCCATAAGGCGCGCCATCGAGGGCGAAAGAGAGAGGCAGATAGACATCATCGAATCCGGTGAAAAGGTAATCCAGGAGACCAGAAGATGGGATGACAATGCGGGAGATTCATATGCGATGCGTTCCAAGGAGGATGCTCAGGATTACAGATATTTCCCGGATCCCGACCTCGTACCCATATCATTATCAGACGAGTTCATAAATGAGATAAAGGCCAGAGAGCCTGAATTCAGAGAGGCCAAGAAGGTCCGTTATACATCAGAGTTTTCCCTTCCCGAGTATGATGCAGATATCATAACCGGTTCAAAGAAGATGGCAGATGTTTTTGAGCAGACTGTAAGCTGTGGAGCCGATCCCAAGAAGGTCTCAAACTATCTGATGGGTGAAACCATGAGAATCCTTAAGGAAAAGGAACTTGATCCGCAGGATATATCATTCAGCAGCGAATCACTTGCCAAACTTATTAAACTTCAGGAATCAAAGGCCATTAACGGTACCGTGGCAAAGGAAGTGTTTGAAGTCATGTTCTTTGAGAATATAGATCCCGAGGAATATGTTAAGGAAAAGGGTCTTATGACCGTAAACGATGAGGGTGCATTAAGAGCTGTTGTCGAAGAGGTCATTAAGAATAATCCGCAGTCGGTCAGCGACTACAAAAACGGTAAGGAAAAGGCCATCGGTTTCCTGGTCGGTCAGACCATGAAGGCCATGAAGGGCAAGGCGGATCCCGCATCCGTAAATGCCATGCTAAAGGAACTACTATAATATCCCGGAGGAGATCCTATGAGTGATATTCTTGGTTGCGATCTGTTTAAGGAGTTCTATAAGGCGGTTTCGATAGAGCCGTGTGATCCAAGTGAATATATCCCTAATTTTCTCGCAGGCGCAGGGAAGGGACTTGCAATGATATCCGATATAATGAACATCGGGTGTTGTGAGCTGTTCATCAACGCTCCGTCAAGTGCCATGGATATAGACGGAACGCAGACAAGGTACACTTTGTTTGAATTAAAGGGTAATTATGATTCCACGGCCGGATTAAGGGATACATTTGTTACGAGTGATTTCGGTATCATACAGATCATCGTTTATCCGAAGAGCGGCTACACATGGAAACCTGAAGATGAGGAGGAGATGGAATTCCTCTTCAAGGTGTTGTTTGATGCCACTTTAAAGATCAGACTGGCTTCGCTTCTTAAACAGGCAACCATAACAGATCCGGTAACCGGAGCCTGCAATTCCCTCGGAATAACAACATTTGTCGGCAGGATCTGTGCCCAGAAAAAGATCGGCGATTATAATACCATGTTCTTTAACATAAAGAACTTCAGCTATATCAATCAGAGGATAGGAAGCCGTGAGGGCGATAATGTCCTTAGATCATACAGTTTTATGATCCGTGAATTCCTTGAAAAAGGCGAGATGTTCGGAAGGTTCGGGGGCGACAACTTCTTTGTTGTAGTTGAAAAAGATCGGACTGAAGACATGCTTAAATATATTTCTTCAAGAAGGATACTTGCCAACAATGAGGAAAAACCGATAGAATTTGACCTTATGGTCCGTGTCGGCGTATATGTAACGCAGCCGTTTGACAATGTTCAGAAGGTTATGAGTGCAGCAAAGGCAGCATGTGACTATGCCAAAAAGACCTCATACGCTGACGTGGTATACTTCAAAGAAGACATGCTTCAGAAGGTAACCATTGATCAGGAGATTTCAAACAGCTTCAAAAAAGCTCTCCAGAGAAAGGAATTCGTCGTTTATTACCAGCCCAAGGTTGATCTTGAAACTTCTAAGCTCATAAGCGCTGAAGCGCTCTGCCGCTGGGTAAGAAACGGACAGGTCGTTCCACCGTCCGAATTCATTCCCGCACTTGAAAAAGAAGGAAGCGTAACAAATCTTGATTTTTATATGCTCAGTGAGGTCTGCGAGCAGATAAACGACTGGAAGAACAGAGGGATAGAACCTGTAAAGATCTCGATAAATTTTTCCAGGGCCAATATCCTCAACAAAAAGCTTGCGGATAAGATACTTAAGGTCATAAGGAACCACAAGGTCGATCCCGGGTATATAGAGGTAGAAATAACAGAGACATCCGGATATGAGGACTTTGAGTCCCTTGCCGAATTTGTTGATCTCATGAAGGAAAATGGCGTTGAGACCTCAATAGATGATTTCGGAACAGGATACTCTTCGCTTAATCTTATAAAAGATCTTAATGTTGATACGATAAAGCTTGATAAAACCCTGCTTGAAAAGATCACTGAAAGTGATGCATCTGCAGACCAGTCGGTGGTAAAGAATATCATAAGCATGGTTAAAGAACTTGACATGAAGGTTGTTGCAGAGGGTGTCGAAACCGATGCCCAGAAAGAATTCCTTAAGAAAGTAAACTGCCAGGTTGCGCAGGGATATCTTTTTGATAAGCCGATGCCCAAAGAGAAGTTCGAGTTCAGGCTCATAGGAGAGAGGCTGTACTGATGAGAGTCGGAATGGGTTATGATGTACACAGACTGGTTCCAGACAGGGACCTTATCATTGGAGGGGTAAAGATACCCTATGAAAAGGGTTTGCTTGGACATTCGGATGCGGATGTACTGCTCCATGCCATTTCGGATGCGTTGCTTGGTGCCGCCGCACTGGGAGATATAGGCAAACACTTTCCCGATACAGATCCTGCCTACAAAGGGATATCATCCGTTATTCTATTAAAGCGCGTTGGAGAATTGTTAAATCAGAATTTATTTTTTATCGAGAATATAGATGCTACGATCATAGCACAGGCCCCTAAAATGCGACCTTATATCGATGAGATGCGCGGTAATATAGCCGAGGCACTGGCCATCGACATCTCTGCCGTCAATGTTAAAGCCACCACCGAAGAGGGGCTCGGATTTACGGGCAGCGGTGAAGGTATATCAGCCCAGGCAGTCTGTCTTATCACATCCCCCACGACCATCGGTTCAGATGATGTGACGGGATGTTGTAAACCGGAAGCGGGACAGGAAGGATGCCCCTACGGAAGATGTCAGGCACAATAAGATCAGATAATAGGGAGTAATAAGATGAAAATATATAATTCGTTAACAAAAAAAGTCGAGGAATTCGTTCCATATAAAGAAGGGAAGGTCGGCATGTATACGTGCGGACCTACAGTTTACCACTTTGCGCATATCGGAAACTTAAGAAGTTATCTGATGGAGGATGTGCTTGAAAAGCTCATGCGTTTTTCCGGTTATGATGTCAAGCGTGTTATGAACATAACCGATGTCGGACATCTGTCTTCGGATGCCGATACAGGCGAAGACAAGATGCTGAAGGGGGCCAAAAGAGAGCATAAAACTGTCATGGAGATCGCAAAGTTCTATACGGATGCTTTTTTTGAAGACTGCAGAAAGCTTAACATCAAGACACCCGATGTTGTTGAACCGGCCACTTCATGCATCAGCGAATTCATACATATGATCGAAGTGCTGCTTGAAAAGGGTTACGCCTATAAAGCAGGCGAAAATGTGTATTTTGATACGTCTAAGCTCAAGGATTACTATGTTTTTGGCAATCAGAACGAAGATGAGCTCATGGTCGGAGTCCGTGATGATGTTACTGAGGATACAAACAAGAGAAACAAGAACGATTTTGTTCTGTGGTTTACCAAGTCAAAGTTCGAGGATCAGGCACTCAAATGGGAAAGTCCCTGGGGTACAGGATATCCCGGATGGCATATAGAGTGCTCATGCATAGGGATAAAGCACCTTGGAGAGCACATGGATATTCACTGTGGCGGAGTTGACAATATGTTCCCACACCACACCAACGAGATTGCTCAGAGTGAATCCTTCCTAGGACATGCCTGGTGCAAATACTGGTTCCATGTTCATCATCTTAATGATGAAACAGGCAAAATGAGCAAATCAAAGGGTGAGTTCCTTACTGTTTCGCTCCTTGAAGAAAAGGGTTACGATCCCATAGCATACAGGTTCTTTGCGCTTTCGTCACATTACAGAAAACCTCTCGTTTTTTCTTATGAGGCGCTCGACCAGGCAGCCAATGCATATAAAAAGCTTAAAAACAAGATAACCGCGATTCCTGATGAAGGAACGACCGATCCTGTTCTTATAAAGGAATATCACGACAAGTTTGCCGATGTAGTCGGAAACGATCTTAATACTGCCATGGGAATAACCCTTATATATGATGTGCTGAAGGAGGATATCCCCGGAGCTGCAAAAAGGGCCATCATAGCCGATTATGATACGGTCCTTGGTCTGGACCTTCTTAAGGAAGATGCCACAGGAACCGGTGATGATGCAGATGATGAGCTTACAGCACTTGTTGAGGCAAGGATCGAAGAGCGCAAGAATGCCAAGAAGGAAAAGAACTTCGAACTGGCTGACAGAATAAGAGCGGAACTCCTTGAGATGGGAATTGTGATAGAAGACACCAGAGAGGGAGTCAAGTGGCACAAGGTATAGATCTTTACGACGAACTGAAAAAAGAGTTTGATTTAAAAGAGGTGGATATCAGAACATATTCACCTTTATCTTTGGCTTATATAGGGGACTGTATATTCGATCTGGTTGTCAGATCGTATGTGGTCGGAAAAGGCAATACCTCAAACAATAACCTTCATAAGGAAACAACGCGATATGTAAGTGCCCAGGCACAGTCACTGATGTCGGAGCATATTCTTGATGTTCTTACCGAAGAAGAGTTGTCGGTATATAAGCGCGGCAAAAATGCGAAGACCGCTTCGGGCGCAAAGAATGCAAGCCCTGCCGATTACCACAAAGCCACCGGCCTTGAGGCACTGGTCGGATATCTTTATCTGACCGGACAGACGCAGCGAATGATCTTTCTTATTAAAGACGGGATGGGAATGATTGATGAACGAATCGATAGTTGAAGGCAGAAACCCTGTTATTGAAGCTTTCAGGGCAGGCAAGGAAATAGAAAAGGTCCTCATACTTGACGGATGTCATGACGGACCGGTCATGACCGTAAAAAGAGAGGCTTCAAAGAAACATACCCAGATAAAGTATGTAAGCAAAGATACCCTTGACCGCATATCCCAGACCGGACATCATCAGGGTGTTATAGCATATGTTGCAGCATACGGATATGTTGAGATAGAAGACATGTTTAGAAAGGCGCAGGAAAAGGGAGAAGATCCCTTTTTCATCATGCTCGAGCACATAGAGGACCCGCATAATCTCGGGGCTATCATAAGGACGTCCAACATGGCCGGAGCCCACGGTGTGATCATACCAAAGGATCGGGCATGCGGACTTACCTCTACAGTATCCCGCACTTCGGCCGGAGCCCTGAACTACACGGGGGTAGCCAGAGTCACCAACCTTTCAAGGACCATTGAGGAATTAAAGAAGCGTGGTGTATGGATCGTCTGTGCGGATATGGACGGTGAGATCATGTATGATCTTAACCTGAAAGGACCCATATGTCTTGTGATCGGAAATGAAGGGGAAGGTGTAGCAAGAAATATAAAGGAAAAATGTGATATGACAGCCAGGATACCCACCGGCGGGGATATCGATTCGCTTAATGCATCGGTTGCGGCAGGAGTTCTGGCCTTTGAAGTAGTAAGACAGAGGATGAAATGAAAACAGTAAAGAGAATTCTGATAACGCTTGCGGTTATGCTTGGAATAGCTGCAGCAGCATTTGGGATAAACAGGTTTATCAAACATAATAAGGATGTTAAATTCGAACAGGAGAGGATAGTTCGTACGGAGGAGTTGGGAGCCGTTACAGAGGAAAAGAAGGAAGAGATAGTTCAGATATCCCAGCTTTCCAAGGATGAAATACAGGAATATATCGAAGTAAATGCATATATTGAGGAAGAAGAAGAGAAAACATCCGAGGATCAGGAACCGATAGAGGATCCCTGGGCTGACACGGAGTTTTTTGATTACTATATTTCGGATTATGACGAAGAGGACCTTGCGGAAAGTGTTGAGGATGTTATAAACGAGGAAACATCCGAAAGGAGCCTTATGCTCCATGATACAGAAGTTGCACTGGGACTGCCGGTGTCGGAAAGCTTGTCTGAGATTGAACAGGCACATCTGGAGGAGCGATCTTCAGAGCCTGAATCTTCGGAAAGTCCCGTACCGGAGGCATCGGAAGAAACACCCGGTGCAGCTGAAAATCCGGTACCCGAAAATACGCCTGAAGCCACGGCGCAAGCAACAGAAAGCCCTTTACCTGAAGCAACATCTGAAGCTACGCAGAGTCCTTTGCCTGAAAATATGCCTGAAGCCACGGCGCAGGCAACAGAAAGCCCTTTACCTGAAACGACACCCGAAACAACTCCCGGTGAAGAGGGCGAGGACGGGTCCTGGTCTGCAGGTTCAAAGGAAGAGAACGTCCAGAGAGTCGCAGACCTTGGAAAAGAAGCTGTTGAAGGGAACCTTGGATCGATAGCCGTTGAGGATGAAGAGATTCAAAGCAGCGAAAACAGCAAGAGGATAACGCTTAAGGACAGACAGAAATTCCGCACCTCTGAAGAGGAAACACAGCTCTGGATAGAAGCTGACAACAAAGTGCTCGAGGAGTCTGACAGCAGTTACGAAGGATTAAAGATAGCGTGCCTGGGAGACAGCATAACCGAAGCGACCAACCTTGATGATCTGGAAGATTACGAGCAGTACTCATATCCTGCAAGACTTAAGGAAGCGCTGGGCGCCGAGGAAGTGGTAAATCTCGGGATAGGGGGATCATCATACGGCAGATACTGGGATCATGCTTTCTGCGAAAGATATAAAGAGATCCCTGAAGATACTGACCTTATCATAGTCATGGGCGGAGACAACGACGGATTCTGCCTGACCGAAGACCTTGTGGGAAGTCTTGAGCAGCGTGAACAAAGAACGCTATACGGAGATGTTGATGAACTTATGAGGGGGCTAAAGGAGAACTACCCCAATGCGAGGGTCGTTTTCATGACTCCGATGCCCAACCTCCTTCATGATGTGCTTCGCAAGGACAGGGAGGAACTGCTTTCCCAGACCGTAGTCGTCAACTGTATCCTTGAACTCGCCGAGGAATATGATTTTGAAGTTATAGATCTTTATAATTCAAACTTCTTTGATTCGCACGATGCTGAAATAGTGTCGGATTATATCCCGGATTCGGTCCATCCGAATGAGGAAGGATACGATATTTTTGCCCGTCATGTGGCAGCAGAGTTAATGAGGCTTGATGAAAATGCCGCTAAGACTGAGGCTGATGAAACTGATACACCTTCAGATGAGGAAACAGCATTGGATGAAGGCTCCGAGGATGAGACACTGACCGAAGACGGATCACAGACCGGTGAAGAAGGCTCTGACGAAGATACAAAACCGGCAGACAGCTCTGAGGACGAAAAGGAATCAGACTTATCAGATGAAGAAAAATATGACGGTACCACGGACGATCATTCATATACAAACAAGATCAAGGAGAGGATAGAGAGCCGCCTTACTCCCGAAGAGATCGAAGAATACGAAAACCGGAAAAACGAAGAGCCGCAATCCGATGAAGAAGGAACCGAAGACGAAGATCCCGAAAATTCCGGAGAAACCGGCGATACCGAAGCTGCACCTTCGATAAAAACTTATGCAAGAGACGAATAAGAACAGATTCGACAAATATAGCGATGAAGAACTCCTTGAGATGAGGAAGGATCATGATGACGGGATAACCGATCATCTGATGATAAAGTACAAAAACCTTGTCCGGAGCAGGGCCGGGAGCATGTACATCCTGGGGGCTGACGAAGAGGACCTTATACAGGAGGGAATGATAGGGCTTTATAAGGCAATCAGGGATTATTCTTCCGATAAGGATGTCAAATTTATCACTTTTGCGTCGCTTTGCGTATCAAGGCAGATGTACACGGCCATCCAGTCCGCCGACAGACAGAAGAATGTACCTCTTAATTCCTATGTTTCTATCTATGAAGAGGACTTTCAGAAAGAAGGCGGAGCAAATCCCGAGGAGGAATTCCTTGACAAGGAACGGGTCGGACAGATAGAAGAGGCGTTTGAAAAGGAATTAAGTTCCCTTGAAAGGAAGGTCCTTGATCTTCACCTTGTCGGGATGGATTATCATGAGATAGCGCAGATCCTCGGGAAAACCGATAAATCCGTGGATAATGCCCTCCAGAGGATAAAAACAAAGATCAAAAAAGCACTGACTGGATTAAAGTAATGTCTGACAGACCGCAGATGGATACAGTATCTGATACTGTAAAAGAACTCATAAAAAGGAATATTACGATCACCTGCATGGAGTCTGTAACAGGCGGCATGCTCGCAAGCCTTATCACGGATAATGAAGGTGCTTCTTCAATCTTCAAAGGGTCATTTGTGACCTATTCAAACGAAAGCAAGATAAAATCCGGAGTGGATTCTGCTATAATAGAAGAATACGGAGTATATTCATCCGAATGCGCCACTGATATGGCAAGGGCTGCAAGAGCAGCTTTTGGAACCGATATCGGGATAGGTATCACGGGTGTCCTTGCAAACATAGATCCCGCCAATACCGAAGGGGAACCGGGGCGTGTATTCTTTGCGATAGAATATGAAGGCGGAGTCATTTCGGAATGTCTGGATGATGTGCCTCTTATGGAAAGAAGTGCATCGAAGGCCTTTATCTGTCAGAGAGTGATGGAAAAGGTAAAAAGGTATTGCCTATGAGGGAAAAGGAAGGCAAAGAGATAGTAAGATCAAAGAAGATCAGATTATTCCTGATCTATGTTCTTTTTGTGTTCATCAATATGTCTGTAAACCGTCTGGTCAAAGCTCTCGGACTTCCGCTTTATGTCGATAACATAGGAACGCTTCTGGGAGCCGTTCTCGGCGGATATCTTCCCGGTATTTTCGTCGGATATATCACTAATATCATCAACGCATCAGCCGATGTCGCCAATATGTATTATGCAGGAGTCAGTGTACTTATAGCGGTCACGGCTACTTTCTTTGCCAAAAAGGGATTTTATGAAAAACTCTGGAAAGCTCTTATAACGGTGCCTTTTCTGGCCTTTTTCGGAGGCTGCGTCGGTTCCGTTCTCACATGGTTCATATATGGTTCCGATACGACGTTTTTAAGGCAGCTTTTATATGATTTTAAGATAGATCTCATAGACAAGACAATAACGGTCCTTGGGTTTTATCTTATACATATGTTCCTTCCGAAGAGCGTTTCATCGCTCCTTGAACTTAATGATTGGAGGCAGAAACCCCTGACTCCCGAGGAAATAAGGGCTGCAAGAAAGACCGAGACAAGATCCCACAGACTTCGTTCGAAGACTACCTTCCTTATTTGTCTGGTGATGATCCTGGTAACGCTCACAACGACCACGATAAGTGCATTTCTGTACCGTGATTTTGCTACAGACCGTTTTAAAGCCATAGGCAGCAATGTTGCCATGACCGTGGGCCTGGCGGTCGATACGGATAAGGTAGGGGATTATCTTGACGGAGACATTGATGATTCCTACGCTGAGACAAAGAAAAAACTCTATGATCTTCGCGACAGTGCCGAATATATGGAGCATTTATATGTATTAAAGGCAATGGATGACGGATGCCATATGGTATTTGATGTGTATTCGGGCGATACTGCCGGATCGGCTCCGGGAACTGTCATCCCTTTCGAAAAACTGCACGGTGATAATAAGGAAGACCTTCTGGCGGGAAACACTATCGATCCCGTTATCACCCGTGATATCAACGGACGAATCCTTACGCATTATGAGCCCGTAATCGGTAAGAACGGAGATACTGTCTGCTATGCCTGCGCCGATATCAATATGTTAAGTGTCAGACGAAATGTCATAAGCTTCCTTGCGAAGATCCTTTCGCTTTTCATCGGTTTCTTCATAATGATATTTGTGCTGTGTCTGTGGTTTACGGATTATCATCTGACCTATCCCATAGACTCG
>JAEEGL010508014.1_pt1 | contig 20217 bp, 18 predicted proteins | sample 9134231 | NCBI WGS metagenome assembly JAEEGL01 (sample SAMN16246548, study PRJNA631951) | gut metagenome | biome: gut microbiome; feature: rumen; material: fiber-attached | host: Bos | place: Iran: Karaj | collected 2018-10
CGGTCTGAGGAGTTGCGATGTAGCCGGGTCCGATGGCGTTGCACTGGATGTTGTACTGGCCATACTCGGAGCAGATGTTTCTAGTGAGCATCTTCAGGCCGCCCTTTGCTGCTGCATAAGCGGACACGGTCTCACGGCCGAACTCACTCATCATGGAGCATGCATTGATGATCTTTCCGTAGCCCTTCTCCATCATGTCGGGCAGAACAGCCTTGGAGCAGATGAAGGGACCGGTCAGGTCTACATTGATGACCTGATTCCACTGCTCAACTGCCATCTCGTGCATGGGGATTCTCTTGATGATGCCGGCGTTGTTTACCAGGATGTCGATGGAACCCACCTTCTCCTTCACGTCAGCAACAAACTTCTGAACCTGATCCTCCTTGGTCACGTCGCAGACAGCGCCGTAAACCTCGATGCCGAGCTTCTTGTACTCAGCCAGGCCTCTGTCCACCAGATCCTGATTGATGTCGTTGAATACGATCTTTGCGCCTGCCTCAGCGTAAGCAGATGCGTATGCAAGGCCCAGTCCATAGGATGCGCCGGTGATCCATGCAACTTTTCCGTCCAAACGAAACTTGTCCAATACATTAGCCATTGTAAATCTTCCTCCTAAAAATGCGTGTTTTTATAGTTACATTAAATCCTGATTGCGAACATCATCCATGTCATCGAAGTCCTGGTTCTCTCCCACCATTCCCCAGATGAAGGTGTAGGCTCTTGAGCCTGCGCCGGAATGAATGGACCAGCTGGGGCTGATGACTGCCTGCTCGTTTCTCATGACGATGTGGCGAGTCTCCTGAGGCTCACCCATGAAATGCATCACGAATGCATCCTCGGGGATATCAAAGTAGAGATAAACCTCCATGCGGCGGTCGTGAGTGTGGCAGGGCATCGTGTTCCAGATGCTGCCGGGCTCCAGCTTCGTCATACCCATCTCCAGCTGGCAGCTCTCCACCTGGCCGGGCAGAATGTATTTATTGATGGTGCGATGGTTGGCATCCTCCAGGCATCCCAGTTCCTTCTTGTTCTCGGGCTTGATGATGACCACGCCCTCCTCGGGAGTTCCCTCGGGCTTGATGAGAACGGTGGGACAGGTTCTGTGAGCCGGTGCGGAATTCAGATAGAACTTTGCGGGATTGGAAGGATCCTCACTGCGGAAGGTGATATCCCGGCTTCCCATGCCGATATACATGCCCTCCTTGTAACCGACCTTGTACTCCTTGCCATCGATCGTGATGATGCCGGCAGGTCCGATGTTGATGACACCCAACTCACGTCTCTGGCAGAAATACTCTGCCCGGAGCTCGTCTCCTGCGGTCAGCTTCAGCTCGGATACCGGTACGGCCGATCCGGTGATGATGCGATCGATGTGGCTGTACACCAGCTTGATCTCATCCTTCTTGAAAAGATCGTCGATGAGGAATTCCTCTCTCAGACGCTCTGTCGTGTAATACTTTACATCTTTCGGGGATACTGCTGTTCTAAGTTCCACCTTGTGCCTCCTTTGCATACAATTCGCTTTTGTAAGCGCTTACATTATAGCATGCTGATTTTGATAATTTCAACATCTATTTACGGATTTTTTCTTTTTCTGTAAGCGTTTTCCCATCCTCCCATAAACATATTCGAAAATGTGTCCTCCTTCTACCGATATCTTGCCTTTTTCTGAGTGATTATGGCCAATTTTGCTTTTCTTTCGCAATACGGATTTCGGCTGACATTCCGCTTTGGAAATGCTATACTTTTTTATTGGAAAAACGCAGACTTTCGTCTGCTGCAAGAGAGGTATTTTATGGACAAGAACACATTTGCCCTTCGGGCGCCCATGGGGTGGAACAGCTATGATTACTATGACACCACCGTGGATGAAAAGGCGGTCCGCGCCAATGCGGATTACATGGCAAAGCACCTGAAAGAATTCGGCTGGGAGTACATCGTCGTGGATATCGAATGGTACTCTCCCGGAGCAGGAAGCCGCCGGAAACAGTATCAATACATTCCCTTCAATGACAACGTGATGGACGAGTACGGACGCCTGCTGCCGGATCCCGCCCGTTTCCCCTCCTCGGAGGGTGGCAGGGGCTTCGGTCCTCTGGCGGAATACGTCCACAGCCTGGGCCTGAAGTTCGGCATTCACATCATGCGGGGCATCCCCAGAGAAGCCGCTCACCGTCACATCCATATCCTGAACGGTCAGGACGCGGCAGAGGTTGCGGATCCTTCCTCCATCTGTGGCTGGAATCCGGACATGTACGGTGTCCGCAACACTCCTGACGGACAGGCTTATTACGATTCCATCATCGAACTGTACGCACAGTGGGGCGTGGATTTCATCAAGTGCGATGATATCTGCAACACCAACATCTACCCCCACAACCCCTATTCCGCAAAGCATGAAATCGAGATGCTCCACCGGGCCATCGACAAGACGGGACGTCCCATCGTGCTCTCCCTTTCTCCGGGACCCGCTCTCATCGAGCAGGCATGGCATTACGAAGCCAACGCCAACATGTGGCGCATCACCGATGATTTCTGGGACAACTGGAAGCTGCTCAAGGACATGTTCCACCGCTGTGAGCTCTGGCAGGATCATGTGAGCGTCGGTAACTACCCCGACTGCGACATGCTTCCTGTGGGTATGCTGGGCGCCGGCTTCGGAGGCGATCCCTGGCACACCAACTTTACGGACACCGAGCTTCGCACGCTGATGACTCTGTGGTGTCTCTTCGGCTCCCCTCTGATGATTGGAACCGACCTGCCCACTCTGGATAACGACCGGGCCACCTTTGATCTCCTGACCAACCGGGAGATCCTGGCTATGGAGGATCCCGCCCTCCGTCCCAAGCAGATCCGCCGTACCGAAACAGATGCCGCATGGATCTGCTCCGATGGAACCCGTTACTACGCAGCACTCTTCAATCTGTCCGATGAGGAACGCACCGTAACCGTCACCGCGGAGGATCTGAAGAACGCTCTGGGCACCAGAGGCTACAAAGATGCCCTCACCGGCTCCTACACATCCCTCTGGGATAATGAAGCCGTCACCGCAAAAGACGGCTCCCTGTCACTGACCATCCCCGCACACGGTGCCGTGGCACTGAAGGCACAGTAAGGAAGGTTACCATGCAATACTATGTAAATCCAAACAAAGCCATCTCCTGCTATCACACCATCGCGGAAGCCATTGCCGCCCTTCCGGAGGATCCAAAGGAGCCCGCTGAGATCGTGCTCTCCGCCGGCACCTTCCATGAGAAGGTGGAGATCCGCCGCAGCAATCTTACCATCACAGGCGAGGGTCCCGAGGCCACCGTCATCGTCCATGACGATTACGCCCTCATGCCCATGCCGGACGGAAGCAAATGCGGAACCTTCCGCTCTTACACCTTCTTCCTGGACGGGGATCACAACCGCATGAATCATCTCACCATCCGGAACAACGCCCGTCCCCGCCGCAAGGTGGGTCAGACCGTTGCCCTCTATGTGGACGGGGACGATTTCCGTGCGGAGGACTGCTGCTTTGACAGCTTCCAGGACACCCTCTTTACCGGTCCCCTGCCCCCGAAGGCCATGACCCCCGGCGGCTTCACCGGTCCCAAGGAATTCGACAAACGCGCCAAAAGCCGCCAGTACTATAAAGACTGCCATATCCGTGGAGATGTGGATTTCATCTTCGGTAGTGCCATCGCTTATTTCGAGCACTGCCTCATCGAATCCCTGGATTCCGGAGATCTGCCGGAGTCCGAAAAGAGTGATTCCAGCATCTACGGCTATGTGACCGCAGCCTCCACTCCGGAAGGCTACAAGTACGGCTACGTTTTCAAAGATTGCGATTTTATCAGCGACAAATGTCCTGCAGGCAGTGTCTACCTGGGCCGTCCCTGGCGGGAATTCGCAAAGACCGTACTCATCGGCTGCCGGCTGGGAGCCCACATCCACAAAGACGGCTTCTTCGACTGGAACAAGACCGATGCCCGGGAGACCATCTACTACGCCGAGTATGAAAGCTCCGGTCCCGGTGCCTCCGATGACACCCGTGTGGAATATGTCCACCACCTGACCGAAAAGGAAGCCGCAAAATACACCCGGAAGAATGTACTGGGATTCTGATCCTTCCTGCACTCAAATAGAAAGCGCTCCGAGAGGTTCCTCCCGAAGCGCTTTTTTTATTCTCCGATGGATACTTCTGCGAGTGATTCCCGTCCGCTTTGACGGTCGGTTACCTGTACTTTCACGCACCCATCAAGGCCTTTACCGGATCACTTCCTCCACGCCCTCCAGGATCAGGGCATCCCCCTCCTGGCCTTCGATGGAGACATTCTCCAGCACCAGCTTCTGTACATTCCGTGCAAAGAGTCCCTTCTTCGAGCAAGCTTCCACGCCTTCACTCATGGCAGGCACACCGCTCTTCGGGTTCTCCGCGAAGCTGACTTCCACATTCCGCAGGACGATCTCTTCGATCTTCCGCTCCGGCAGTCCGTCGAAATGAGCTGCCGCCACATGGCAGTTGGTGGCATGGATGTTCTCGAAGACAAACTTCTTTGCCACAGGAGTCCGGTCGTCCACCGGATACAGCTCCCTGCTCTGGACATAAGGGGTCTTTCCGTCGGGATCGCAGAAATAGAAGCAGTTCACCACAAAAGGAGTCATCACATGGTCCATGTCAATGTTCCGGAAGGTAATGCCGTCCAGGATAGCATCCTCGCCTCTTCCTCTCCGGGTCTTGATGCGCAGGCCCCGGTCCGTCCGCCGGAAGATGCAATCCTCCACCGTCATGTTCCGGACACCGCCGGCCATCTCGCTGCCCACGGTAACGGCACCGTGACCATTCTCCATAAGGCACTGGCGGATGTGCAGATTCTCCGTGGGGGTCTTAAACTTCTTGCCCATATAGATCTTGCCGGACTTCACGGCGATGCAGTCATCTCCCAGGGAGAAGCGCACACCCTCGATGGTGACGTCCTTGCAGGATTCCGGATCCAGTCCGTCGGTATTGGGAGAATCGGAAGGATTCTCCACATTGATGTTGTAGAAATGCAGATCCTTCGTAAAGTAGGGATGCAGGGTCCAGGAAGGGGAATTGCAGCAGGTGATGCCCTGCAGGGTCACTCCTTCACAATGGCTTAAGAACACCAGTCTGGGTCTCCATGCTCCCCGCATGACCTTGGGATTGTACCACCAGTTCTCCTTGGAGGCACATCCGTTGATGGTGCCCTCTCCGTAAAGGAGCACATCCTTGCAGCCGATACCCGTGATGACACCGGCATACATATCCAAAGGATTCCCCTCCCAAGTACCAAGATTGTACTCATCTTCTTCGTCCCAGCTCTCAATGAGTCCCGGGAATTTCGGGAAATGATCCCGATCCGTATCTGCCTGCAGCTCGGCGCCTTTTGCCAGCTCCAGACGCAGTCCGCTCTTCAGGAAAAGAGGCCGGATCTTATAGCTTCCTGCCGGCACCAGCACGCGGCTCTTCTCCGGGGCGGCAAGGATAGCTGCCTGGATGAATTCCGTATCGTCCTGCACGCCGTCTCCGGCTGCGCCGAAGGCCTTCACGTTCAGGGTGACGAATTCTTCTTCCGTGGTGAAAGCAGCCTTTCCGACTACCTCTCCCTCTGCCAGCACGCTGACTTCATAGCCCATCTCCGGCTTCAGATCAAAGAGGGATGTGATGACGGTATCCGTGGTCTTCACGGTCTTTCCGTTCAGCCGGATCTCGTATGCCTTCCGGGTATAATAGGTTCCGCCGTCCGCAAGCTCCAACACAACGCTTCTGGCGAACACTCTTAAAATCTTTACTTCCATTTTGGTTTCTTAGCCTTCCATTTCCTTCTTCAGCTGCAGATACTGACCGTATGCCATAAAGAAGGGGCCAACTCCCTTGGCATCATCGCTGACGATGGGCTCGGAGAGATAGTACTCCACAGAGCCGTCACGGCGCAGATTGTTGTCGGGGCCCAGGCCTGCCACGGAGCAGATGTCCGTCAGCCGGAGCTTTCCGTCCACTTCCTTCAGCTTGGTATCGATGAGGCCTTCCACGATCTTCAGACCGATGGGTGCGTACTTCTCTGCATTCAGGATGCCCATGCGGACTGCCTTGATGACAGAATAACCCACCATGGCGCTTCCGGAGGTCTCCAGATAATTGTTCTCTACTTCGGCATGGTCGATGACCTGATAGAACAGGCCGGTCTCGGGATCCTGGTACTGCAGGATGCCCTTCAGCATCTTCTTGTAGATGTCCTCCAGCTTCCGGTACTGCTCATAGATCTGGTTGTCCATCTTGTCCATGACATCCACCAGAGCCATCAGATACCAGCCCATGCTGCGGAGCCAGAAGTTAGCGGAGCAGCCGGTCTCCTTGTTGGCCCAGAACATCTTCTTCTCCATATCGCAGGCATGGAAGTTCAGGCCGGTCTTCTCGTCATAGAGATACTTCTGCACGTTCTCAAACTGGGACACGATGTCGCCGTACTGTGCACGGTTGTCGTAACGGGTCTCATACTCCATGTAGAAGGGCTGTGCCATATACAGGCCATCCAGCCAGATCTGATCGGGATACAGCTTCTTGTGGAAGAAGTTGCCCACCTTGCATCTGGGATGGTCGTGAAGCTGATCCATCAGCACATCGATGGCCTTGCGATACTTCTCCTCGCCGGTCTGATCATACATGAAGAACAGGATCTTACCACAGTTGATGTTGTCGATGTTGAATTTTTCCTTCTCGTAATAGAGGATCTGTCCATCCTCGGTAATGAAATACTTGAGATAGTTCTCAATGAAATCCACATACTTCCTGTCACCGGTGGCCTCGTAGATATTCTGCAGACCGATCAGAACACATCCGTCCTCGTAATTCCACTGGTCTTCCTTGTAACGAGTGTACTCCTTCATGTAGCGGTCGATAAATTCCTGTACTTTCATTCTGATTCCCTTTCTGGTTTTCATTGGCTCTTTATAGATCCTGTTCCGCGGTCACAGATCCTGAAACCGCAACTCCCGGAACCGGGTCCGGAACTGTCTGTTGCCACCGTGGGCATACAGCCCCGTCATGGCACCTGTGAAGCGCTTTCCTCTGCGAAGTCCTTCGTCGCAGAGATAATAGACCTTGTCCAGGACTTCCTCCTGCAGCAGTCTTCCTTCGGCATCATAGCCCCGGAAAGTGCGGCGGAGGCCTCTGGTCTCCATCTGCAGAAGCACTGCACCGGGCAATGTCTCCAGCTCCAGAGCCGGATGCATGATGTCCTCATCCCCGATGTGCTCCACCACCTGAAGTGCGTAACGGTCTCCGATGCGCTTCAGGCCGAAGACCACCCAGGTGTTTTCATCATAGTATCCCGTGATGCCGGCCGCGCCGTCATCCGGAAGATCCGCAGTCTCCATCCTGACACTCATGTCAAAATCAAAGGCTGTCTGCCGTCTCAGGTAGATGTTTCTCGCATCCACAGAGGATAAGGGCTGCGGGCTGGAAAGGAGTGAAATGTCCTCTCCGATATGCACCACCGCTCCCATCTGGGGCGGTCTTGGCGTTACATAAGAAAGTGCGGAAGATTCCTCCGGCGTCCAGGCAGGCAACGGCATCTTCTGCAATGCGGAAGGCCCCTTCAGGCCATTCACCACCGGCCATCCGTCCTCGGTCCAGGTGATGGGATCCAGTGCGGTCTCTCGTCCCAGGATGCTGAAGGAATTCTCCAGCAGCCGTCCGCAGAGATAAATCATGTACCATCTTCCGTCGGGAGTGGATACCGGTTTTCCGTGTCCGCAGCGCTGCAAAGTAGCCTCCGGATCCGTCTGCCGCATGATGGGATTGTAGGGGCAGGGTTCATAGACTCCCATCAGTTCCCGGCTTCTTGCCACACTGATGCGGTGTCCGATACCGGTGCCGCCCTCTGCCTGGAACAGATAATAATATCCGTCCTTCTTCAGGATATGCGGTCCCTCTGGAGCATGTTTCTGATCTCCGTAATACAGGAGCTTTGCCTCGGAGATCTGCTTTCGACAGTCTGCGGAAAGCTCCAGGATCCGTGCTCCCCGGTTCAGCAGCATGTAATGTCTACCGTTCTCATGGAACAGGGAAGGATCGATCCCGTCTTCATCGATATAGACCGGCTGGGAGTAAGGTCCCTCAGGCCGATCGGAACTCACCACGATCTGACGCCGGATCATTCCGCCCGTGTCATTCATGCGGTAGGTAGCGGTAATGTAAAAGGTGCCGTCATCATAGGAGATGTCCGGAGCCCAATAGCCCCTTCCGCCCTCCAGATCATCCAGCTTCGCCCATTCCGGATTGGTGATGGCATGGCCGATGATCTCCCAGTGCACCAGATCCCTGGAATGGGAAATGGGAATGCAGGGGAAAAAGATGAAGGAGGAGTTGACCATGTAATAGTCTTCTCCCACCCGTACAACGGATGGATCGGGGAAGCATCCCGTCCGCACCGGATTGTGATACATCTCCGGGTAAGGGGCTCCCGTCTTTTCCTCAAAGTACTTCAGGATCCCGTCAAAGTCTCCCTTGGTACTGCCCAGCTCTTTCTTCTCAAAAGCCAGCTGGTAAGGAGTGATCAGCCGCCGGTCTCCCGCGGTGATATCCATCCCGCAGCGCTCCACCAGGTAGCGCACCTTTTCAAGTTCTCCGGAAAGCGTGGCGTAATGCAGTGCGTTCCGCAGCTCTCCGTCCCGCAGGTCCAGACTTGCTCTGGAGTATTCCACCAGGTACCGAAGCACCTGCAGATTGCCTGCATAGGCTCCGTACAGCAGGATGGGTACATCCTCGGAGGTCTTTCCGTTTGCCCGTTCCGGGTCTTCGGTCAGGAGTCTTTTGATCTCCTCGTAATCCTGTTCGTCGATCGCATTTACCAGATTCATACTCACAGCGCCCTTACGCAGAATGATTCGAAATCGGCGGAGCCTCCGTCCATCAGAAGGTCCGTGTGTGCAAACAGTCCAAGCTTTGCTCCGACCCAGGTATGGTCGGAAGGATAAAAGGATGTGGGAACCGGGATCCTTTCATCCCCGTCCGTATAATACAGTTCAAAGGAAGGCTTCCCGGTTCCATAAGGCTCGGCTGCTTCCGTATCCTCCATGATCACCCGGAATGAGATGGGATTTCCCGTCAGATTTTCCGACAGCACCGTCACTTCTTCCTTCTTATGATAGGTATCGATCTCAGCGGTGTGGACCAGGATCAGCCGGTCTTTTCCGTCTTTCCTTCGAACACCGAGGTAAACATAGTTACCGCCCATCACAATAAACCCGGCGGTATCTCCCTCCCGGAGATTCTCGTAATGCATGGTCACATCCGCCTGAAAATAAGGGCAGACCAGCTTTTGAGTCAGAACATTGGCCTCTCTCCAGAGGCAGGCATTTGTCTCTCCTGCGGGATTCTTCGCATAGAGCCTCAGCCGATCGGGATCCCTCTCCAGGGAATAAAAGTCATCCCGGTGATTTCCCAGCCACTGCCATTGTAAGGATAGTTCCTCACCGGAGAACTCATCCGATGCCTCAAGATACGTCATCTCCTGCGCCGGAAGATCTGGCTTTCGGTATTGCAAGACCGGTTCTCCGCAACCCTCTTGGGGATTTGCTCCCATCTCGGGCCAGCCCTCTTCCCAGTGCACCGGCTGCAGATGTACGATCCGGCCATAGAGCCCCCGGTCCTGAAAATGCAGGAACCATTCCTCTCCGGAAAGCGTATCCACCAGCGCTCCCTGATGGGGGCCGTTGATGACAGTGTTTCCCTGATGCAGTACCACCTTTTCCTCAAAGGGGCCGAAAAGAGATCTGCTCCGCAGAACCGTCTGCCAGCCCTGTTTCACTCCTCCCGCGGGAGCGAAGATGTAATAATATCCATTCCGCTTTTCCGCCTTGGGGCCCTCGATGGTGGGATTGGTGGCCACCCCGTTGTATAGAATATGATCTTCGGAGACAGCCTTTGTTCCCTCGGCATTCATCTCGAAGATTCCCAATACGCTTTTAAATCCGATGCGGCTCTTGGCATATCCGTGGATCAGCCAGGTTCGCCCGTCCTCGTCCCACAAGGGTGTGGGATCGATGAGGCCCTTTCCTGCCAGCACGCAGACCGGTTCGTCCCACTTGCCAAGGGGATCCGCCGTCCTCACCACGAAGATGCCTTCGTCCGGCATGCCGTAATAGATGTGGAACAGGCCTTCATGATACCGGATACAGGGTGCCCAGACTCCCTCGGAATGCCGGGGGATCCGGTACCGCTCTTCCGGAATGTTCTTCAGCGCGTAATTCACCAGCCTCCAGTTCACCAGATCTTTGGATGTCAGGATAGGCAATCCCGGCGTGTAATTGAAACTGGAAGCGGTCATATAATACGTGTCTCCCACCCGGATCACATCCGGATCGGAATAGTCAGCAAACAGCACCGCGTTGCGGTAGGTGCCATCCCCCTGATCACTTTTCCAGAGTCTGTTGTCCATTACATGCAATTCCCCACAAAGGTTTCTTCTTCGAACAGAACATCCTCCTGCAGCAGGTCACGGTAGATCCCTCCCAGCTGCCGAAGCCCCTCCGCAATGAGGCCCGCATAGGTTACGGCTCCTTCATACCGCAGATGAGTATTATCGGTCTTTCCTTCCGGGTAGTTTTCATAGACACCGGCAGGGAAAAACATATGCCATTTCCGGCTGTCGACTTCTCCGGTCTTCTCCAGCAGCTCCCGGCTCATGGTAAAGAGGTCGATGAGCGCCACATTCTGCTCTGCCGCCACTTCCTTCATGGCAAGGACATAATCCGTGTGCTCGCTGGGCTTCAGATTCCCCGCTTCGTCAAAGAGCCTGCGCTCCAGGGGAGTGATGAGCACCGGTGTCGCCTTCTTGTTCCGGGCCACATGGATGAACTTTCCGAGGTTTACCTTGAAATCGGAAAAAGGTTCCGTGTACCGGGTGGGGTCCGCCTTCTTCTCGTCATTGTGTCCGAACTGGATGAAAAGAAAATCTCCCTCGGTGATCCGGTCATAGATGGGGATCAGCCGGGATTCGTCGATAAAGCTTTTCGTACTCCGTCCGTTCCGTCCGTGATTGGCCACGGTGACGGAGGGCTTCAGATACAGTCCCAAGGCCTGCCCGATACCGGTCTGGGGATAGGTCTGATAGTTATTGTATTGTACGGTGGAGTCACCGGCATAATAAATAACAGGCATAAAAATCTCTTTTCTTGAAAGTGCTTACATTCCAAATCTTACTAGTTTTTCGTGCCCTTGTAAAGGAAAACCTTTCCGTATAAAATAGCAGGGAAAGCATTAAAATCTTCTGATCATGGGAAACGAGGATATCATGCCAAACTTTGAGAAAATCTCCCCCGAAGAAGCGGGGATTCCTTCCGAAGCCATTGCAGACTGCCTGGAACGGATCCGTCAAAAACAGGTCCCGCTCCACAGCTTTCTCATGCTCCGCCATGGGAAGCTTGCTTCGGAATATTACTATGATCCCTTCACCCGGGATACCCGGCACCGCATGTTCTCCATCATCAAAAGTGTGACGGCTCTCACCATCGGTCTGCTGGAAGAAGACGGAAAACTCCGGCTCTCCGACCGGATCGTCACCTACTTCCCGGAATATGTCTCCGCAGAGACGCACCCTTACATTTCCGCCATGACCATCCGGGACATGCTGATGATGCGCACCTGCCATGCTTCCACCACCTATAAGGCAGATATGAAGTCCGACTGGGTAAAAAGCTTCTTTACGGTAACTCCTACCCATCCCGCGGGAACCGTCTTCCACTATGACACTTCCTCCGCTCATGTTCTGGCGGCACTGGTGGTAAAGCTTACGGGTATGGATCCCTGGTCCTATCTCCGGTGCCGGGTTCCGGAACTGGAACTCTCCCCGGAAAGCTATCTGCTGAAGGACCCCTTTGGTTCTCCTCACGGCGGAAGCGGTCTGGTGGCAACCCCCATGGACATTCTGAAGCTGGGTAATCTGCTGCTGCAGAAGGGTTATCTAAATGGACGGCAATGCATTCCGGAAAGCTATCTGCAGACTGCCACCTCAAACCTGACCCCCACCCTGCCTACCGCTCCTCTTCCCAGTGAAGCCTGCGGTTACGGCTATATGATCTGGATCGGGGAACAGGGCGGTCCTGTGCTCTACGGCATGGGCGGCCAGCTGGTCATCGTCCTTCCGGAGCTGGATACGGTCATCGCCACCACGGCGGACACCCAGGGCATCGCAGGAGGCAATCAGGTGATCTACGATGCCATTTACGAAGAATTGCTGCCCCGCTTTTCGGAGACACCGCTTCCTTCCAATCCTGCTGCCATGGACCGGCTGGAGCAGCTGCCGAAACGCATCCTGCCCCTCAAGGGAGACCGCACCTCACCTCTCGTAAAAAAGCGGAACGGTGCAGCCTTCCGCTTCGAAGAAAACAGGCAGGGATTCTCGGATTTACAGATCAAATTTAGGGAAAAGGAAGGCACCCTGGAATATACACTGAAGGGCGAGCCCTGCCGCCTCACCTTTTCTCTGGATCCTGAGGCCTTTTCCTATGGCTCCTTCCCCGGCTACAACATGCGCTATGCCGCAGATGCAGCCTGGCTCACACCGGATACCCTGTACATCTACTTCCGCATCCTCGATGAATACCTGGGAAGCGTCCGCTGGGAGCTGCACTTTAGTGACAATGATGTCACAATCTTCCTGCGAAAGGTGGAGGAAAGCCTCTTTTCCGAATACCAGGGACACCTCCACGGGCTCCGGAAATAACAAAGCAAAATCAAAAAACCGACACAACAAAACGGGTTGGCGCATCTTACGCCAGCCCGTTCTTTTTCTGCTTTTTGTTCCGTTACCTGTTGTTTCCCAGGGTGATATCTCCGTTGGTGTGGGACAGTCGCACCATGGCTCTTGCCAGAGATGCCTGGGAGATACGGTACTCCTGAATGCTCTGATCCTGCCGGAGCTGTTCCTTGGCTCTTGCCAGTGCCCGCTCCGCCCGGACCCGGTCGATCTCGTCCGGATATTCGATGGAGTCCACCAGCACCGCCACACGGTTCTCCAGGATATGCACAAATCCCAGTCCCGCGATACCGCAGATCTCGTTCTCCGGATCATCTTCCGTCCGGAAGCGCACGATCCCTTCTTTCGTGGCGATCACCAGATTCTCATGGTGCGCCAGTACCTGATATTCTCCGTCTCTTGCGGGGAAGACAAGGCTCACTGCCTCCCCGTCGAAGAAGTTCCGGTCCGCCGCATAGATTTTCAGATGAAAGGTCTCACTCATACTTACCCCTGTAACGTCTTTGCCTTTTCGATCACATCATTCAAGGTTCCCACATTGAAGAACGCGGCCTCCGGATATTCATCCATCTCGCCGTTTAAGATGGCACGGAATCCCTTAATGGTCTCCGACACCGGTACATACACACCGGGAACACCCGTGAAGTTCTCCGCCACATGGAAGGGCTGGGACAGGAATCTCTGGATCTTCCGGGCACGGTACACCGTCATCTTATCATTCTCCGACAGCTCGTCCATTCCCAGAATGGCGATGATATCCTGCAGCTCCTTGTATTTCTGAAGCACAGCCTGTACTTCTCTGGCGGTGTTGTAATGCTGCTCTCCCACCACATCGGCCTCCAGGATACGAGAGGTGGATGCCAGCGGATCCACGGCCGGATAGATACCCTGTTCCACGATCTTACGGGAAAGTACCGTGGTGGCATCCAGATGGGCGAAGGTGGTAGCAGGTGCCGGGTCGGTCAGATCGTCCGCAGGCACATAGACTGCCTGTACGGAAGTGACAGATCCGTGCTTGGTGGAGGCGATGCGCTCCTGCAGCGCACCCAGCTCGGTGGCCAGGGTCGGCTGATAGCCTACTGCGGAAGGCATACGGCCCAGCAGAGCGGACACCTCGGAGCCTGCCTGGACAAAACGGAAAATGTTATCGATGAACAGAAGCACGTCCTTCTTCCACACATCCCGGAAATACTCCGCCATGGTAAGGCCTGTTTCCGCCACACGCATACGGGCTCCGGGGGGCTCGTTCATCTGACCGAAGACCAGCGCCGTCTTCTCCAGTACGCCGGATTCCTTCATCTCATTCCAGAGATCATTACCCTCTCTGGAACGCTCTCCCACACCTGTAAAGATGGAATAGCCGCCATGCTCCTGCGCTACGTTTGTGATAAGTTCCTGGATCAGCACCGTCTTACCTACACCGGCGCCGCCGAAAAGTCCAATCTTACCGCCCTTGGCATAGGGAGCCAACAGATCGATGACCTTGATACCGGTCTCCAGCATTTCCACCACAGGACTCTGCTCTTCAAAGGAAGGGGGCATCCGGTGGATCTCCCATTTCTGATCCTGCAACAATTCTTCGCCCCGGTCGATGGTCTCTCCCAGTACATTGAACAATCTGCCAAGGCACTGCTTGCCCACAGGCACCTTGATGCAGCTACCGGTGGCGTACACATCCATATCCTTGGCAAGACCTTCGCTGGCATTCATCATGATGCAGCGCACGCATCCTTCTCCGATTTGCTGGGCCACTTCCATGACCAGCGTCTTTCCGTCCACCACTACCTCAAGGGCATCCTGAATGTAAGGGAGGCAGTCGTCGCCAAATTCCACGTCTACCACAGGTCCCATGACCTGTACGATCTTTCCGTGTCCGATGTTACTCAGCTCGTTCACTTGCGTTTTGCCTCCTTTTGTTCCCGTTTCTTCTGCTGGGCTTTCGCACCCGCGATCACCTCCGTGATTTCCTGGGTGATCATGGCCTGCCGCTGTCTGTTGTATTGAATGCTCAGGTCATGCAGCATGGAATCCGCATTCCGATTGGCGGCATCCATGGCCATCATCCGGTCATTCTGCTCGCTGCAGAAGGAATCCACCAGCGCGCTGTAAAGATATCCCACCACCACATCGGGAATGATATTGGTGAGCACCGCCTCCGGAGAAGGGTGGAAATCCAGTTCCGCCGTCTCCGCCATACGGTCTTTGCTGAGGTGCTGCTCCACCACCGTTCTGGTCAGGGGAAGCAGCTGCATCATCCGGGGTTCGCTTCGCATGTTCCGGTCCAGCACCGTGTACAGCACCGATACCTCGTCCACCACACCTGCGTCAAAGTCTCCCAGGAGCTTTTCCGTAATGACTCTCGCCCGGTGCAGGGAAGGGTTCTGTGCCGTGTACTGGAACTGACCTGCCATCTGCACGCCCCGGGAAGCGAAGTACTGTCTTCCTTCCTCTCCCACCACATACAGAAGTACGGTCTCATCGGTTTTCTCAATGAACTCCTCCGCCAGTCTTGCGGCATTATGGTTGTATGCTCCCGCAAGCCCCTTGTCCGCCGTGATGGTGATGATGGCGTGAACCCGCTCCTTGCCCTTTTTCTGGGGGCGCACATCCAGGAAGGGATGATCCAGATCCGGCAGGGTCCGCATGATATGGTCTACCATGATCTGCAGGCTCTCGAAATAGGGATTGTTCTCCTCCATTTCCTTCCGGGCCTTCCGCATCTTTGTGGATGAGATCATGTACATGGCATTTGTAATTTTCTGTGTGTCCTGAACGCTTCGGATGCGTCCGGATATCTCACGGATGTTTGCCATAGGCTACTCTCTTACAGAGGATCACTCCTCCGGCTTGATCTTTTCCAGATACTCCTGCGCGAATTTTCTCGCACACTGTTCGATCTGCTTTTCGGCCTCTGTGTCCAGAATGCGGGACATGGCCATATTGTGCATCAGGTCTTCCTGATCCCGATTCATCATTTCCAGGAACTCCATCTGGAACTCCTTCACCTTGTGCTCCGGGATTTCGTCCAACGCTCCCTTGTTGGCAGCCACCAGTGTCACCACCTGTTCCGGCATGGAAAGGGGACGTCCCAGGGGCTGTTTCAGGAGTTCCATCAGATTTCGTCCGTGCCGGAGCTGTGCCTTGGTGGCAGGATCCAGATCGGAAGAGAACTGGGTAAAGACTTCCATCTCACGGTACTGTGCCAGATCGATACGGATGCTTCCTGCGGCCTTCTTCATGGCCTTCGTCTGAGCGGCACCGCCCACACGGGACACGGACAGACCCACATTCACTGCGGGACGCATGCCCATGTTGAAGAGTTCGCTCTCCAGATAGATCTGACCGTCCGTGATGGAGATCACATTGGTGGGAATATATGCAGACACATCGCCGGACTGGGTCTCAATGATGGGCAGGGCGGTGATGGAACCTCCTCCCAGCTCGTCCGCCAGTCTTGCGCTGCGCTCCAGCAGTCTCGAATGCAGATAGAACACATCTCCGGGATATGCCTCACGTCCGGGGCTGCGCTCCAGCAAAAGGGACAGGGCGCGGTATGCCACCGCATGCTTGGAGAGGTCATCATAAACGATCAACACATCCTTGCCCTGATCCATAAAGAATTCCGCCATGGCCGTTCCGGCATAGGGTGCGATATATTGCAGGGGCGCCGGCTCGGAAGCCGTTGCGGAAAAGACAATGGTGTAGTCCATTGCGCCGGCGTTCTTCAGCTGGTTCACCAGCTTTGCCACCGTGGAATTCTTCTGACCGATAGCCACATAGATGCAGATCACATCCTTGCCCTTCTGGTTCAGGATGGCATCCATGGCGATGGACGTCTTTCCGGTCTGGCGATCGCCGATGATAAGTTCTCTCTGTCCCCGTCCGATGGGGAACATGGAATCGATGGCAAGGATTCCGGTCTCCATGGGAACCGCCACAGATTTCCGTTCGATGATGGAGGGTGCGGGATGTTCCACAGGCCGGAACTCTTCCGCTTCGATGGCCCCAGCGCCGTCAATGGGATCTCCCAGGGCGTTGACGATCCGTCCAAGGAATTTCGGGCCCACCGGTACACCGGCAGACTGATTGGTGCGGGCCACCTTGCTGCCCACCCGGATCTCCCGCTCCGAACCGAACAGGATGATACCGATCTCCTCCCGGCGGATATCCTGGACCATGCCCTTGACACCGCATTCAAAGATCACGATCTCTCCGTACTTCGCGTGATCGATACCGGTGGCATGAGCGATGCCGTCGCCGACATAGGAAACAAGGCCCACTCTGCGGGAACGGGCCGTCATCTCAAATTCTTCCACGGTGGAATGCAGAATGGAGATCACATCCTGATCCGGCCGGATACTGCTCTTCACCGAATCCAGCTTCCGTGTCAGGGCATCCACTCTGCCCTGGGTGCTCCAGTTGAAAACCTCATTTCCCACCTGTAGTACAAATCCTCCGCCGAGAGTCTCATCCTTCTCCCGCCGGAAGACAATATCATCTTCGGAGTACTCCGCTCCGACATATTTCTCACAGACAAAATCACGGAAGCCCTGCATCTGCTCCTCAGTGGGAGGAGTGACATAAAACAGGGTTGCCTCCAGAATCTTCTTTTTATTACTCACGAGAACCTCCCCGTCCGGCTCTTATTTCGCATCCGATTGTGCTTTGGCCTTCTTCAGGAACTGCTCATACAGCTCCCGGTCATTCTCTGCACTGTCATTCGCCACCACAAGCTTTGCCGTGGCCTGTGCCACGATGTCGGTGATCTCTTCCTGCGCCTGTTTGACGCGGCGCTGTTTTTCCTCCTCACCGTTGATGCGGGCATTGGACAGGATGTAGTCCGCCTGTTCCTTTGCCTCCGTGATCAGCTTGTCATAATCTCTGGAAGCCTGCTCGTGAGATGCCTTCAGGATCGCAGACTTTTCATCATCCACTCCCTCAAGGGCCTGCTCATACTGTGCCTTCAGCTCTTCTGCCTTCTTCTGGGATTCCTCCGCAGCCCGGTATCCTTCATCCACTTCCTGCTGACGCTGCTCCAGGATCTTCTTCACGGGCTTTAACAGGAATCTTCTCACCACAAAGTACAGGATGAGGATATTGATCACTGTAAATAATAAATTGATATCCAATCTAAGCATACTGCTCCTCCAAACGTCACCCTTTGTTCCGGATTATCCAAGGAACAGAATGATCAGGATACCGATAACGAAGCCGTAGATAGCGGTTGCCTCCGCCAAAGCACCGCCCAGCAGAAGCATTCTCATGATCTTGCCGTCTGCCTCCGGCTGTCTTGCGCATGCCTCACATGCCTTACTGGTGGCGATGCCCAGTCCCAGTCCTGCTCCGATACATGCCAATGCTGCGATTCCCGCTCCGATAGCTACCATAATCCAATCCTCCGTATCTGAAATGATTTGTTGCTGTTCTCTATTCCATCGCTTCCGCGATATACATGCTGGTCAGGAACACAAACACGTACGCCTGAAGCAATCCGTCAAAGATATCAAAGTACATACTGAACACCAATGGAATACCCACCGGGACCAGACAGATCAGAAGCTCCATGATGACGAAAGCACCCACCACGTTTCCGAAGAGTCGCATGCACAGCGACAGGGGCTTGATCACCAGCTCCAGGATGTTGATGGGCGTCACCACCGCAATGGGCTGGGTAAATCCCTTCAGCCATCCTTTCAGCTTCTTTTTTCGGATTCCCGCCGCCTGCACCAGCACGATACTCATAAGTGCCAGCGCCGCCGTCACGTTCATGTCCTTGGTGGGAGGCTTCATGCCGAAGAGACCGATGATATCGGAAAAGGCGATATAGAGAAGGACTGTGATCAGATAGGGGATGTACTCCTCTCCCTCTTCTCCGATCATGCCCCGCACCATGCCTTCCAGCTTTGTGACGATGAACTCCGCAGCGGCCTGCCTGCGGGAGATGTTTTGTGTTTTGAGATTACGGGTCAGAAAAAAGGAAAGCAGTGCGATCACTGCGATCACGACCCAACTGATGACGACTGATTCCGCCACGGGGATTTCAAAGCTGCCCAGATGTATGGTAAAGGCTGTTTCCGCATTCAGCTTGTCCATAAGCTCTTCTGCGATTCGTTCCATCCCGGATCCCCCTTTCATTTACAGACTATATACAAAATAGTAGCACAAATCAGAGATTTGTTAAGAAAACTTTTTACAAAATTCACCTCAAATATTCCGCAATGCTTGCGACATTTTACGGTTTATGATACTTTCTTTCAGTGGAATGCATTTGTCATCCGTCAATCTGACCATTTTGATGACACCCGAAAGGAGAATCCCATGTCCGTTTCCGAAAATCAAAACCAGAACAGCACCTCCGGCCCCAAGCGCATGGCAGCCCTTCTGGCCATCGTCTTCCTGGTGCTTCTGTACATTATCCTGCTGATCGCAGCCATCTTCGATCCCACCGCGGGAGGTAAGTTCTTCCTCATCGCCCTCTTCGCCACCGTGGCCGTTCCACTGGTGCTGTGGATCTATCTTTGGATGTATGCCCGCTTTACCGGCGGCAAGGCCATCGGCGATCCTGAGACTCCGCAGGTACCGGAGGAGGAAGAAGATACTGAGGACAGCACCGAAGAATAAGCTTCCAAAAACAAAAGGATGTGACAGACGGAATCGTCTGCCACATCCTTTTTCTTTTCTGTATCGTTTGCTTATGCTGTCAGTGTCGCCAGGTCCTTCTTCGCCTGCTCCTGGGTCGTGAATACAAAGGACTCATATCCGAAGGCCTTTGCCGCCTCCACGTTGCGCTCCAGATCGTCAAAGAAGACGCACTCCTCTGCCTTCAGGCCATAGCGGTCCAGAAGGAGCTGATAGATGGCGGGATCGGGCTTTACCACCTTCTCCCGGTAAGACAGGATCGCACCATCCACGATCTCCAGAAAGCCCAGCGCATCCCGGCACTCATCATAAGCCTTCTTGGAGAAATTGGACAGGCAGTAGACCTTGTAGCCCTGCTCCTGCAATTCCTTGATCCAGGGGATGGCATATGCTCTGGGAGTCACCATTCCCACGATATTGGTATAGGCCCTGCGAAGCTCCGGCTCGATCTCGGGATCCATCTGGATGAAGGCTGCGATGGTCTCCTCTTCGCTCCAGGCTCCCCGGTCAAATTCATCCCAGTAAGGGGTCTTCACGGATGCCGCTGCGATCCTTGCCACCATGGCTTCATCGAAGCCCAGGTCAAACATATACTCCTTCCAGCGAAAATCCGTCAGCACATTTCCGATATCAAAAACAACATTGCGAATCATAATACTCCTCTTTCCATATCCGGCGATTTACAATCGAGTAGGCTGACTCCTACTCGATTTCGCATGCGAACATTCCGCACTTCGTGCTCCATGTTCTTACGCCCGGCAAATGGATTTGCATGCAAGCATGCATCCGCTTGCCGGGCTTGTGCTACAAA
>JAEEGL010528897.1_pt1 | contig 20217 bp, 13 predicted proteins | sample 9134231 | NCBI WGS metagenome assembly JAEEGL01 (sample SAMN16246548, study PRJNA631951) | gut metagenome | biome: gut microbiome; feature: rumen; material: fiber-attached | host: Bos | place: Iran: Karaj | collected 2018-10
TCATCACGCTGCCATCCTTGGATGCAGGATGAGTATCAGTTCGGACATACAAAGTGATGCGGCTCCTCTGGTTGAGATGTGTGATAAACTTCGGCCGATTGGAGTTCATTCCATGAGAGATGTTACCCGCGGTGGACTTGCTACGGTACTGTATGAGCTTGCCATGTCAAGCGGATATGAATTTGTTCTGGATCAGGAGTCAATCCCGGTATCTCCGGGAGTTCGTGATTTTGCGGGCCTTTTGGGACTTGATCCCCTGTATATGGGTAATGAAGGCAAGATGGTAGCCATAGTTTCACAGGATGACGCAGATGCTGTTCTCGAAGCCATCCGCAGCAGCCGCTATGGTGAAAATGCTGCTGTGATAGGAACCGTCAAAGCATCAGCTCATCCTGGCCTTACACTAAAGACCCCTATCGGAGGTCTCCGTGCCCTCGGCCCGTTGGAAGGTGAAGGCTTACCGCGTATTTGTTAAGGAAACACTGATTTAATCAGTGTTTCCTTAAATGCCCCGCAGGGATGCGCAGAAAATCGCAGAGGAAGATGCTTCGCATTGCGATTTTCGCGCAAGGAAACGCTTTAATCAGCGTTTCCTTAAATGTGTGGAGCGATATTACGCATAGTAACGCGCGAGCAATGGGTAAGATGCGGCCGGAGGCTACCACGCCGGAGAACGTATGGGGCGCAAGACGTCCGGGGGACGTCTGCTCTGCGCCGACCGAAGTGGAACGTAGATCCCATTGCGGGAGCGTAAGAGCTATGTGGTAAAAAAGGCACTCATATTAGTAATAATATATCTTTTATTTATGACAATTAAGTGTTATTATCTATCCTTGATGATTTAACAATATACTTTAACGCATTAACGCATTAAGTTCGTGGGAAGGACGGTGTTTTATGGATTTCAAAGTGGGAGTTATCGCCGGAGACGGCATTGGCCCGGAAGTAACAGCAGAAGCATGGAAGGTTCTTGAAAAGGTAGGTAGTACCTTTGGCCACAACTTCATCCGCACTGACATCCTGATGGGCGGCTGCTCTATCGACAAGTACGGCGAGCCCCTTACTCAAGAGGCTATTGATGCGGCAAAGGCTCAGGATGCTGTTCTTATGGGGTCCATTGGTGGCAATACCAGTACAAGCCCCTGGTATAAGCTTCCCCCCGAGAAGCGTCCGGAGGCCGGTCTTCTCGGTATCAGAAAGGCTCTGAACCTTTTTGCGAATCTTCGTCCTGCCTACCTTTATCCCCAGCTTGCACAGGCCTGCCCTCTTCGTGAGGAAGTTGCTAAAAAAGGCTTTGACATGCTTATTATGAGAGAGCTTACGGGCGGTCTTTACTTCGGCGCCAGACATACCGAAGAGGTGGATGGCCTTATGACTGCTACGGATACTCTTGTTTATAACGAAAATGAGATCCGCAGGATCGCGATCAGGGCTTTCGATGTAGCCATGAAGCGTCGTAAAAAAGTTACTTCCGTAGACAAGGCCAACGTTCTGGATTCCTCCAGACTTTGGAGAAAGATCACGGAAGAGGTGGCAAAGGACTATCCGGAAGTTACTCTGGAGCATATGCTGGTAGACAATGCGGCAATGCAGCTTGTGGCTGATCCTACCCAGTTCGATGTCATCCTTACGGAGAATATGTTTGGAGATATTCTTTCCGATGAGGCTTCCATGATCACAGGATCCATCGGAATGCTTTCATCCGCAAGTCTTAATGAGTCCAGTTTCGGACTTTATGAACCCAGTGGCGGTTCGGCTCCCGATATTGCAGGCAAGGGAATTGCCAATCCCATCGCAACCATTCTTTCTGCGGCAATGATGCTTAGGTACAGCTTTAATCTCGACAAGGAAGCTGACGCCGTTGAAAAGGCGGTTGAAAAAGCACTTGTTGACGGTATTCGAACCGGTGACATCATGCCTCGTGAGGGAGATCTTTCAGGGATCACTAAGGTTGGAACAAGCGGTATGGGTGATGCGATCGCAGATCGTATCGGATAAGAAAGAGAGGAACTTTGTATGCAGAGCGATAACATGAAAAACGGAATGCAACAGGCACCGGCTCGTAGCCTTCTTAATGCATTAGGTTATACCCCGGAGGAGATCAAAAAGCCTATGGTAGGTATCGTTTCCTCCTTTAACGAGATAGTACCCGGACACATGAATATCGATAAGATCGTAGAGGCTGTTAAGCTGGGAGTTGCAGAGGCAGGCGGTACACCTGTAGTATTTCCGGCTATTGCGGTTTGCGACGGTATAGCAATGGGGCATGTGGGAATGAAGTATTCCCTCGTTACCAGAGATCTGATCGCAGATTCGACTGAGTGTATGGCTATTGCTCATCAGTTTGATGCTCTTGTAATGGTTCCCAACTGTGATAAAAACGTTCCGGGACTGCTCATGGCGGCAGCCCGCATCAATGTTCCTACTGTATTTGTTTCCGGAGGCCCCATGCTTGCAGGTCATATCGGAGGCAAAAAGCGTTCACTTTCTTCAATGTTCGAGGCAGTAGGTGCTCACGCAGCCGGTACCATGACCGAAGCAGAGGTTTGTGAATATGAGGAAAAGGTATGTCCTACCTGTGGTTCATGCTCGGGTATGTATACGGCAAATTCCATGAACTGCCTTACAGAGGCACTTGGAATGGGACTTCGCGGCAACGGTACCATTCCCGCCGTATATTCCGAAAGGCTTCGCCTTGCAAAGCGTGCAGGTTATGCGGTAATGGATATGTTTAATAAAAATATCCGTCCCAGAGATATCATGACAAAAGAGGCTATCGAAAACGCCCTTACGGTTGATATGGCACTGGGATGCTCTACCAACTCCATGCTTCATCTTCCGGCTATTGCTCATGAGATCGGTTTTGATTTTGATATTTCCTATGCGAATCCGATTTCGGAGAAGACTCCTAACCTTTGCCACCTGGCACCTGCAGGCCCTACATATATGGAGGATCTTAATGAGGCAGGCGGTGTATATGCGGTAATGAAGGAATTGTCCGATCTCGGACTTCTTCACGAGGATTGCATGACCGTTACCGGTAAGACAGTGGGAGAGAATATTAAAAACGCTGTTAATCTCGATCCCGAGGTAATAAGACCTACCAGCAATCCCTACAGCAAGACCGGCGGTCTGGCTGTTCTCAAGGGTAACCTTGCACCTGACGGATCTGTGGTAAAGCGTTCTGCTGTGGTTGAAGAGATGATGGTCCATGAGGGACCCGCCAGAGTATTTGATTGTGAAGAGGATGCGATCGCAGCCATCAAGGGCGGCAAGATCAATGAGGGTGATGTGGTCGTTATCAGATATGAGGGACCCAAAGGAGGCCCCGGAATGAGAGAGATGCTCAATCCTACATCCGCTATTGCCGGAATGGGACTGGGATCATCCGTTGCTCTTATCACAGACGGAAGATTCTCCGGAGCATCCAGAGGTGCATCTATCGGTCATGTTTCTCCAGAGGCCGCTGTAGGCGGACCTATTGCCCTTGTTGAAGAGGGAGATATCATAGCTATCGATATTCCCGGACTTTCTCTCAACCTCAAGGTTTCAGATGAGGAACTGGCAAAGAGGAAGGCAGCATGGCAGCCTAGAGAGCCCAGAGTTACAACGGGTTATCTCAGAAGATATGCATCAATGGTTACATCAGGTAACAGGGGAGCTGTTTTGGAGCTTCCTTCAGATAAGTAAGGAGAGTAATATGGCATATGTATTTCCGGATCTTAGTGAATCCGATGATCTTATAGTTCATCTTGAACTTGATGACGGCACAGAGGGAGATTACATGGTGATCATCATGTTTGAATGTCGTGATCTTGCCATTGCAGGATTTATTCCGGCAGATACCTCTGATGATGTGGATGAGGCCGAAGTGTTCTTTATGGAGATGGCTAATTATTCCTTCGATGAAAGGGATGGAGAGATCGAGTTTCAGCTTGAAAACATAGATGACCCCGATCTTTATAATGAAGTAGGTGAGATGTTTCAAGAATTAGTGGAAGATATGGGGTAAACCTATATATTTTTCACGTTGTTTTGAAGTCTCATTATTGATATAATGCGAAAAGTTGCAGTTTAAGATTACTTGAAAGGACTATCTTATGCAGATGACCGGAGCACAGGTCATAATCCAATGTCTTTTAGAGCAGGGAGTGGATACGGTTTTCGGATATCCCGGAGGCGCCATTCTCAATGTCTATGATGCCCTGTACGAACGCAGGGATGAGATCAAACATATCCTGACCAGCCATGAGCAGGGGGCTTCCCATGCGGCTGACGGATACGCCAGGAGCACCGGTAGGGTTGGTGTGTGCTTTGCCACCAGCGGTCCGGGAGCTACCAATCTTGTTACCGGAATAGCTACGGCCTTTATGGACTCTGTCCCCCTTGTGGCGATCACTTGTAATGTTGGGGTGTCGCTTCTCGGAAAGGACAGTTTCCAGGAGGTTGATATAGCCGGTATCACAACTCCCATTACAAAACATAATTTCATCGTCAAGGAGGCTGACAAGCTGGCCGATACCATAAGGCGTGCTTTTGAGATCGCACGTCGCGGTCGTCCCGGTCCGGTACTTGTGGACGTTACCAAGGATGTTACGGCAGCCAAGATCACATACTCCCCTAAAAAGATTGCGCCTGCAGTACGCAGTACGGATAATATCCGGGAAGAGGATCTTAAGAGAGCGGCACATCTTATTGCCAGAGCAAAGCGACCCTACATTTTTGCAGGAGGCGGTTGCGTGATATCAGGAGCCGACAGTGAGCTTGCTCAACTTGCGGACAAGATCGATTCGCCTATCTGTGATTCACTTATGGGCAAGGGTGCATATGCCGCAAGCGGGCCCAGATATACGGGTATGCTTGGTATGCACGGTACAAAGGCTTCCAATCTCGGTGTTTCGGAGTGCGATCTTCTGATCGCCATCGGTACCAGATTTTCCGACAGAGTTCTTGGTAATCCCAAGCGCTTTGCAAGAGGAGCCAAGATCATCCATATTGATGTGGATCCCGCCGAGATCAATAAAAATATCATCGCGGATTGCGAGATCATAGGAGATGTTAAGGAGGTTCTGACAAGGCTTATTCCCATGATAAGTCAGGAGGAGCATCCGGAGTGGACAGAGCATATCGATTCTTTGAAAAAGAAATATCCGTCTGATTTCAAGAGTACGGATAAGTCCGGAGGCGGACTTACAGGGCCTTATGTGATCGATCATATCTATAAAAAGACCAAGGGAGATGCCATCGTATCTACCGAGGTTGGACAGCATCAGATGTGGGCAGCTCAGTATTACGGTTTCAAGCATCCGAGACAGTTTATTACTTCAGGTGGTCTCGGAACCATGGGATACGGACTTGGGGCTTCCATTGGTGCAGCCATCGGTAATCCCGGTAAGCATGTGATCAATATCGCAGGTGACGGATGTTTCCGTATGAATATGAATGAACTGGCTACAGCAGTCAGGAATCATCTTCCGATAATTGAGGTTGTCATCAATAATCAGGTTCTGGGTATGGTTCGCCAGTGGCAGGAGCTCTTTTATCATGAGCATTATTCCGAAACCATACTTTCACAGGAGATTGATTATGTTAAGCTGGCAGAGGCTATGGGTGCTACGGCATTCAGGGCTACAAGCCGCAAAGAGTTTGACAACGCTTTTAAGCAGGCTATGGATTCGGATACTCCGGTTCTCATAGAGGTATGTATTGACAAAGATGATAAGGTATGGCCCATGGTTGCACCCGGGGCACCTATCAGCGAATGTTTTGACGATACAGATCTTGATAAACACTGATCAACTAGTAAGGAGGATACTACAATGTCGAGAGTCTACAATTTTTCAGCAGGTCCTGCAGTACTCCCTGAGGAGGTTCTTCGCGAAGCCGCCGCAGATACGTTGGACTACAAGGGATGCGGAATGTCCGTTATGGAGATGAGTCACCGATCCAAGATGTTTGATGATATCATTAAAACTGCAGAGTCTGATATCAGAGATCTAATGGGGATTCCCGACAATTATAAGGTGCTTTTCCTTCAGGGCGGTGCGAGCCAGCAGTTCGCAGCAGTTCCAATGAACCTTATGAAAAATAAAAAGGCCGGATACATACTTACCGGTCAGTGGGCTAAAAAAGCCTATCAGGAAGCTAAGCTTTACGGCGAGGCAGTTGAGCTTGCTTCTTCTGCAGACGAGACTTTTTCTTACATTCCCGACTGCAGCGATCTTCCCATAACAGATGACATGGATTACGTTTATATCTGTGAGAACAATACCATTTACGGAACCAAGTTCAAGACCCTTCCTAATACCAAGGGCAAGCTTCTTGTTTCTGACGTATCTTCCTGCTTCCTTTCAGAGCCGGTAGATGTATCTAAGTACGGAGTTATCTACGGCGGAGTTCAGAAAAATGTGGGTCCTGCAGGTATGGTCATCTCCATCATCAGAGAAGATCTTATCACAGACGAGTGCCTTCCCGGAACACCTACCATGCTCAAGTGGAAGACTCAGGCTGACAATGATTCACTTTACAACACTCCTCCCTGCTGGACTATCTACATCTGCGGCCTCGTATTTAAGTGGCTCAAGAACAACGGTGGTCTCAAGGGAATGCAGGAGAAAAATGAAAAGAAGGCTGCTATCCTTTATGATTTCCTTGATAACAGCAAGCTTTTCCGCGGTACTGTACGCAAGGAAGACCGCTCACTCATGAACGTTCCTTTTGTTACAGGTGATGAGGAACTTGATAAGAAGTTCGTTGCAGAGTCCAAGGCTGCAGGCCTTGAGAACCTTAAGGGTCACAGAACTGTAGGCGGTATGCGTGCTTCCATTTACAACGCTATGCCTATCGAAGGTGTAGAGAAACTTGTGAACTTTATGGCAGATTTCGAGTCTAAGAATCTGAAATAATTAATATTTTACGCAGACTAAATAGCCACGTTGCTTATATGTATCCCGAGTGACCCTCGTTTTTAGTCGTTACTTACGCGGCGTATTTTGCCGCGTTATGTAACGTGACCAAAAAACAAGGAGCGGGAGCGTGTCACAGGGGATACATGTAAGCAATGTGGCGATAGAAGCAGAGAAAAACAGATCAATGAAAGGAAAGTTCGATGTATAAATACCATAACTTGAATCCGATAAGCTCAAAGGGTCTCGAGAAATTCTCTACAAGTTACAAGCAGACCGAAGATGTTAACGAGGCAGATGCGATCCTGGTACGTTCAGCCAAGATGCATGACATGGAGTTTTCTGACAAGCTCCTTTGCATTGCGAGAGCAGGTGCAGGTGTTAACAACATTCCCCTTGAGCGTGCAGCTGAGTCAGGAATCGTAGTCTTCAATACTCCCGGAGCTAACGCCAATGCAGTTAAGGAGATGGTATTCACCGGAATGCTCCTTGCCAGCAGAGATGTGGCAGGTGGTGTGAGATGGACACTTGATAATGCTTCGGATCCGGATATCTCCAAGAACATGGAAAAGGCTAAAAAGCAGTTCGCAGGTACAGAGATCGCAGGCAAGAAGCTGGGTGTTATCGGTCTTGGAGCTATTGGTGTTTTGGTTGCCAATGCAGCAACTCACATGGGCATGGAGGTTTACGGATACGATCCCTATATCTCCGTTAATGCAGCATGGAGCCTTTCAAGAAGCGTAGTACATATTTCAGATGTTCAGGATATTTTCAGAGAGTGCGATTTCATCACAGTTCATGTTCCGCTTCTGGATTCCACCAGAGAGATGATCAATCGTGAAGCTATCGAACTCATGAAAAAGGGCGTAGTGATCCTTAACTTTGCAAGAGATCTTCTGGTTGATGAGTATGCGGTTGTAGATGCTCTTGATTCAGGTAAGGTTAGAGCTTATGTTACGGATTTCCCCAATCCCATTACAGCCGGCAAGCCCGGAGTTATCGCTACACCTCATTTAGGAGCTTCCACAGAGGAGGCAGAGGATAACTGTGCAGTGATGGCAGTTGATGAGATCAGAAATTTCATTGAGAATGGTAATGTAGTACATTCAGTGAACTTCCCTGACTGTGATCTCGGAAAGTGCACAACAACCGGTCGTCTTACCGTTATCCACAAGAACACCAAGGGTATCATCGCAAAGTATACGACGATCCTGGGTGATGCGGATATCAACGTGGCAGACATGTCCAACAAGACCAAGGGCGAGTATGCATACGCTATCATCGATGTAGACTCACCCATAACCGACGAGGTTGTTGAAAAGCTTTCCAAGTCCGAAGGCGTACTTAGAGTAAGGGTGATAAAGTAATGGCAGGTATTAAAGCGTTTAAAGCATTAAGACCTTCACATGATATGGCAGCGACAATTGCGGCGCTGCCTTATGATGTTTATGGAAGGACAGAAGCAAGAGAGTATGTAGAGGCCCATCCTCACAGCTTTCTTGCGATAGACAGACCGGAGTCCACACTTAGTCCGGATGCGGACATGTATGCGGATTCCACTTATGACAGAGCAGAGGAGCTTCTTTCTCTTTGGATCAGAGAGGGAAGCTTTATCAGAGAAAGCGAGGATTGCCTTTATCTCTATGAGCTTACCATGAATGGACGCAGCCAGACAGGAATCGTGGGTTGTGCTTTCGTGGATGAGTATGACAGCGGAGTTATCAAAAAGCATGAGAATACCCTCGCAGCCAAGGAGGAAGACAGGGTACATCATATAGATACCACAAGTACCCAGACAGGCCCTATTTTTCTGGCATACAGACACAGCGATGTTTTGTCCGATATCGTACTTGCCAATAAGGAGTCTGATCCTATTTATGATTTTGAGACTGAGGACGGAATCGGTCATCGTGTATGGAGGATCGCCGATCCGGCGGTAATAGCAGCTATTACCGAGGGTATGGCGGAAGCCGGTGATCTTTATATTGCAGACGGTCACCACAGAGCAGCATCCGCAGTCAGGGTTTCTCATATGAGACGGGATGCGGCAGGTGATTTTTCCGGTGAGGAGGAGTATAATTATTTCCTGTCTGTTATGTTTCCTGATGATGAACTTTTTATCATGGATTATAACAGGGTAGTTTCCGATACTAACGGCTATGATACGCAGGGCCTTTTGTTGGAGATAGAAAAATGCTGCGACAGGATCCGGGAATCTGAGAGTCCGGTTCATCCTGAGCATAAGGGAGAGTTTGCTTTGTACATTAGCGGAAAATGGATCCTTTATTCATTCAAGGATTCCATTAGAAGCGATGATGCTGTTGCCGGGCTTGATGTTTCTATTCTTCAGGAGCATATCCTGACACCGGTCCTTGGTATCGGTGATCCCAGGACAGATGAGCGTATTCGCTTTGTTGGTGGTATCAGGGGTTACGGCGAATTGGAAAAGCAGGCCGGTACGGATGGAGTTGCATTCGCTATGTATCCTACATCTATGAGCGAACTTCTCAAGGTTGCCGATGAGGGAAGGCTTATGCCTCCCAAGTCTACCTGGTTTGAGCCCAAGCTTCTAAGTGGGCTGTTTTTGCATGAGATAGAGAGGATCTGATATGCCTACGGAAGGAGTGATCAAAAACTTTCTTGATGGTCTGCTTTCGGACACACTGTCATTTTTCTGGTGCGTTCTTCTGGCGATAGTTGTTTATTTTGTTGGTGTGAGGATAGGGCGCCTTATCAAAAAGGCCATCATAAGCACCATGGAAAAACGTCAGGTAGAACTTGGAGTAAGACAGTTTACTTCGGCTTTATTGACCATAGCAATATACTTTGTCATGATCGTGGCTATCCTGAACCTTTTTGGGGTTCAGACTTCAAGCGTAGCCGCTGCAGTGGTTTCAGTACTGATGACGGCAGGACTTTCTCTTCAGGGAGCTCTGTCCAATTTTGCCGGCGGGGTGCTGATACTTGTTCTTCATCCATTCGTTGTGGGAGATTACATCAAAGAAGATACCCATGGCAACGAGGGAACGGTCATTGAGATCTCTATTTTTTACACCAGGCTTCGTACGGTTGATGAAAAAATAGTTGTTATCCCCAATGGCGTTCTGGCCAATTCGTCATTGACCAATATCACATCACAGGATATTCGAAGGATAGACTTCAGAGTCGGCATAAGTTACGATGATGATATTTCACTGGCGAAAAAGATCCTGACGGAGATCGCCAAGGAGCATAAGGGCAGGATCAAGGACAGAGACATGCAGGTCTTTGTTGATTCACTGGGGGATTCAGCTATTATCATGGGACTCAGGTTCTATGTTAAGCAGCAGGATTATTGGACTATAAGATGGGGACTTAACGAGCAGGTGAAATCTGCTTTTGATGAGGCGGGCATTACGATTCCTTACGGACAGATGGATGTTCACCTCCACAAGGAGAAAAAAGAAACAGAGAAAAAGGGGAAGAAATGAGAGAGATTCACAAGGCATATGAGCTCATAGGCAAGACGGGATTGGGCGATATCCATTCCGTGGGTTATATCTTAAAGCACAGAAAAAGCGGAGCTCATCTGGCCCTCATTGAAAATGATGACGATAACAAAGTATTTTATATAGGATTTCGGACTCCACCCGAGGATTCAACCGGAGTAGCTCATATAACGGAGCACTCCGTTCTTTGTGGTTCGGCAAAGTATCCTCTCAAGGATCCTTTTGTGGAACTGGTCAAGGGGTCTCTCAATACATTTCTCAATGCTATTACATATCCGGACAAGACGGTTTACCCCGTAGCCAGTACCAACAATAAGGATTTTGCCAACCTTATGGATGTTTATCTGGATGCGGTTTTCCATCCCAATATCTATACAAGGGAGGAGATCTTCCGCCAGGAGGGTTGGCATTATGAGATGAGCGATCTTAGGGGAGATGTTACCATCAACGGTGTAGTTTACAACGAGATGAAGGGTGCGTTTTCAAACCCTGATGAGGTTGCATCAAGAGAGATCCTGAATTCTCTTTTCCCTGACACAGCCTACGGAGTTGAGTCCGGAGGTGATCCGAAAAATATCCCGGATCTGACTTACGAGGATTTTTTGGATTTCCATCGCAGATATTATCATCCCTGCAATTCTTATATCTATCTCTACGGAGATATGGATATGAACGAAAAGCTGGACTATCTTGACAGAGAATATCTCTCCAAGTATGAGGCTATAGATCTTGATTCCGAGATAGCATTCCAGCAGCCTTTTGACAGTCCCCATACCATCCAAAAGTCTTATCCTATTGCTGCAGACGACGATACTGCAGGCAAAACTTTTCTTTCCTGTAATTACGTTGTGGGCACTACCCTTGATAAGGAGACGTATCAGGCTTTTGATGTGTTGGACTATGCTCTTTTGTCAGCACCGGGAGCACCCCTTCGTCAGGCTCTGTTAGATGAGCAGATAGGAGTGGATGTCAGCGGAGGATATGACAGCGGTCTGATGCAGCCTTATTTTTCAGTTGTTGTCAAGGGCTCCGATCCGGAGAAAAAGGACCGTTTCCTGGAGATAGTGGATTCCGTTCTCAAAGAGCAGGTTGAAAAAGGACTTGATAAAAGAACTCTTCTTGCGGCCATCAATGCTACTGAGTTTAGGTTCAGGGAGGCTGACTTCGGAAGCTACCCTAAGGGACTTATCTACGGTCTCAATATGCTTGAGGCATGGCTGTATGATAAAAAGTCACCGTTTATGCACATGCAGGTGTTGGAGGATCTTGACGAGCTTAAGAAAAAAGTCTCAACAGGATTTTTTGAAGATCTTATTTCCAGATACCTTATCTCCAATACACATAAGTCCGTAGTCGTACTTACACCGGAGCCCGGTCTTGCTGCAAAGCAGGATCAGTGGGTTGCTGAAAAGATGAAGGCTTTCAAGAGTACGCTTTCGGACCAGGAGAAAAAGGACATCATTGATTTCGCCAAGCATCTTAAGGAATATCAGAGTGAGCCCAATACTCCTGAGGAGTTGGCTACACTGCCTATCCTCACCAGAGATGATCTTGGAAGAGAACCCAGACCTATCCACTATGTAGAGCATGATCTGGGCGGGATCCGGGCACTTCATCACAATATCGAGACCAACGGTATACAGTATCTGGAGATGCTTTTTGATGCCACAGACTGCGATAGTCGAGAGACTTCGATCTTGGCATTTACAACCAAACTTCTGGGTCTGATAGATACGAGAGAGTACAGTTATCTTGATTTTTCCAATGAGATGAACCTTAATACCGGCGGTATCTTCAGTGATCTTTACTGCCCGGTCAAGGCTGACGGAAGTTACAGAATGTACCTTACGGTTCATGCCAAGTTCCTGTACAGCAGGATGATGGATGCGGTCAGACTTATCCGTCAGATGCTTCTCGAATCCAATTTCACCGATACCAAGAGGATCAGAGAGGTTCTTTTGGAAGAGAAAAGTCATATGCAAAGGAGGATTATGTCCTCCGGTAACCAGTTTGCAGCCATAAGGGCAAGTGCATCTTTCCTTGAGGGCGGTGTTATCCATGATTCAATATCAGGTATTGCTTATTATCAGTATCTTTCCGATTTTGCCGAGAATTTTGACGAAAGAATAGGAGAGTTTCTTTCTGAGTCCGAAAGGATACTTAGGAGGACACTTGTTGCGGATCGTCTTATTATGAGTTCGGCCGGAGATGATGATTCCTTTGCCAGGATGTCATCGGACATCGGTAATTTTGCGAAACTTTTGTATCCCGGACAGCCGGCAGGAGAAAGACCCGCTATCCGGGTTTCCGGAAACAATGACGGACTGGCTACGGCCTCGGCAGTCAACTATGTATGCAGAGCCGGTGATTTCAGACTTGCCGGTTTTGATTATACCGGTGTGCTGCATATTCTTAAGATCATACTTGGTTATGATTATCTGTGGACCAACGTCAGAGTCAAGGGCGGTGCTTACGGCTGCGGAGGAACCTTCCAGCGCAACGGTTTCTGCTATATGTCAAGTTACCGTGATCCCAAACTTCGCGAGACAGACCAGGTCTTTGAGAAAACTGTTGATTATATCCGCGCCTTTGACTGCGATGAAAGGGATATGACAAAGTACATTATAGGCACGATTTCGGGACTGGATACGCCCATGACACCTGCCATGGATGCTTCGCGTTCTCTCAGTGCTTATCTTACAGGTCTTCAGTATGAGACACTTGTTAAGGAAAGAAAGCAGATAATTGAGGCAATGCCTGAGGATATCAGGGCTTTAGCTCCCATGATAGAAGCTATCATAGATCAGAAGCATCGCGCAGTTGTGGGTAATGAAGATGCGATTAAAAAGGATGCGGATCTCTTTGATGAGATCATTCAGATAGGTTAAGTATGAATACAGACTTAAGATCCGGATTTGCTGCCATTATAGGCAGACCCAATGTAGGGAAAAGTACACTGATGAATCATCTCATCGGTCAAAAGATCGCCATCACCAGCAATAAGCCTCAGACAACCAGGACGAGGATAAGATGCGTTTATACGGATGAGCGGGGACAGGTTATCTTTCTTGATACGCCCGGAGTCCAGAAGGCCAGGAACAAGCTGGGGGAATACATGGAAAATGTCACCAGAAATTCCCTTTCCGGCGTGGATGTGATATTATACCTGGTTGAACCGGAGACTTACATAGGCGAGGGTGATAAAAGCATTATGGCCTCTCTTGGCAGATTGGATACACCTGTTATCCTGGTGATCAACAAGGTGGATTCCATTCCCCATGACAAGATACTGCCGGTAATAGATGCTTATCGTAATTGCCTTTCCTTTGCGGAGATAGTTCCGGTTTCCGCCCTTAGGGGACAAGGCTGCGATGATCTGATGGAAACTATTTTTAAATATCTGCCTGAGGGCCCCATGTTTTATGATCCCGATACAGTTACGGATCAGCCGGAGAGAGCGATCTGTGCGGAACTTATCAGAGAAAAAGCGCTTCATGCCCTTTCGGAGGAGGTTCCCCACGGGATAGCTGTAGTCATTGATCAGATGAAGCTTCGCAAGGGTAGAAGTCCGATATACGACATAGATGCGACTATAATCTGCGAGAGAGATTCACACAAGGGAATAATCATAGGCAAGGGTGGCGCCATGATCCGTAAGATCGGAACCAACGCCCGCTATGAGATGGAAAATCTTCTTGGAGAAAAGGTCAATCTCAAACTTTGGGTCAAGGTGAAAAAGGATTGGCGTAACAGTGACAGCCTGATCAAAAACTACGGTTACGACAGACAGACGGAGGAAGATACTTGAGTGCGGACGGAAGCCGCAGAGTCAGCGGTATGGTGCTTTCTTCCATGCCGGTTGGAGAGACGGATAAAAGGATAGTGCTTCTTACAAGAGAGGAGGGTCTGATATCTGCCTTTGTCAGGGGCGGAAGACGTCAGGGCAGTTCCATGCTTGCCTCTTCGACGCCATTTGCCTTCGGTGTTTTTGATGTTTATATCGGGAGAAGTTCGGTAACCGTACACAGCGCCTCCATAGATAACTACTTTACAGAGATAAGAGAGGATATCGATCTTGTCTGGTATGGGACTTACTTTTTGGAGATAGCCGAGTACTATGGTCTTGAGGGTGCAGACGAAACAGAGCGGCTTAATCTTTTATACGTTACACTATCTGCATTGGGTAAGGGTATAATGGATCCCGATCTTATCAGATGGATATATGAACTTAGGACCTGGGCTGTGGGAGGTGAGTATCCCAATGTTTACTCCTGCACAGGCTGCGGTAGGGAGGAAGAGTTGTCTTTCTTTTCGCCGTCTGCTGGAGGAAGCATATGTCGGGAGTGTCACGACAGCGGGGTAGATGCAGATCCTATTTCGGACAGTTGCCTTTATGCCATACGTTATATAATAGCCACGCCTCTTAACAGACTTTATTCTTTTAAACTAACAGAAGAGGTTAGAGTTGAACTTATAGATCTGCTTAAAAGATGGAAGAACAGATATGTTTCCCATAGGTTCAAGTCAGAGGAATTTTTGAAATTTGCCGGGAAAGGAGAATGAAATGTCAGATAATCTGGAAACGGTTGAGCAGGAAAGAGAAAGAATGAAAAGCGAGCGGAGCCGGTTGCGTAAGAAGCAGGCCATGAAGAGAAAAAGAGCAAGAGTTAAACTGTTGCTTGAGTTGATCTTCGTACTTATAATAGCGCTGATCGTTTTGCTCATCGTAAACCTGACCGGTGTGTTTGAAAAGAGATCGGATATTGATCTTCTTACTGTCAGATCGGATGGCAGTGTTATCTACGAAGAGGTAGGAGATACCGGAGACTATGATAAGGGCGAACTGAAGTCATATATATCTGACCAGATAGATTCCTTCAACAAGGAAAGCGGCAAGGGTGCAGTCAAGCTCGAGCGCTTTGCCTGGGGAAAAGGTAAGGTATATGTTCGTACCAGATACAAGAATACTGAAGTATACCAGTCATTCACGGGATATACGTTCTTCTCCGGCTCATCAACGGATGTGGCTATGGAGGGTATGGATTGTGTCAGCGGTGTAGTCAGGGTCAAGAAAGGGAAAAAGACAGCCGAGGCTATCGATTCCGGTGATCTTGACGGAGCGACGGTTCTGATCGTTGGAGAAAATACCAGCGTCTGCGTCCCCGGAACGATAATAGGAGTCAGTGATGTTGCGACTGAACTTTCCGCCAAGGATACGGTCAGCATCTCTTCGGTCAATGAGGATGAGGACGTTATCCTCAATACAGTCATCATTTATAAAAAGTAAAACAAAATAGTGTAAATATAAGGAGGACAAGAAAAGTGGAAAAAACAATGGACAAGATCGTAGCTCTTGCTAAGGCTCGCGGGTTTGTATACCCCGGTTCTGAGATCTATGGTGGTCTCGCTAATACCTGGGATTACGGTAACCTTGGAGTAGAGCTGAAAAATAATGTTAAAAAGGCATGGTGGCAGAAGTTCGTTCAGGAGAATCCCTACAATGTAGGTGTTGACTGCGCCATCCTTATGAATCCTCAGACTTGGGTTGCATCAGGACATCTTGGCGGCTTTTCCGATCCTCTTATGGATTGTCGTCAGTGTCATGAGAGATTCCGTGCAGATCAGGTTATCGAGGGATTTGCGTCCGAAAACGGACTTGAACTTGAAAAGCCTATCGATGCTTTTACTAAGGAGGAGATGGAAGCTTACGTTAAGGAAAAGAACATTGCCTGCCCCTCATGCGGAGGCCATGACTGGACTGAGATCAGACAGTTCAACCTTATGTTCAAGACTTTCCAGGGAGTTACAGAGGATGCCAAGAATACGGTTTATCTTCGTCCCGAGACAGCACAGGGTATTTTCGTAAACTTCAAAAACGTAGCCCGTACTTCCAGAAAGAAGATCCCCTTCGGTATCGCACAGATCGGAAAGTCCTTCCGTAACGAGATCACTCCCGGAAACTCCACCTTCCGTACAAGGGAGTTTGAGCAGATGGAGCTTGAGTTCTTCTGCGAGCCCGGAACAGACCTTGAGTGGTTCCAGTACTGGAGAGGTTTCTGCCGCGACTGGCTCATCTCACTGGGGATCAAGGAGGATGAGATGAGACTTCGTGATCACGATCCTGCAGAGCTTGCATTTTACTCAAAGGGAACAACAGATATCGAGTTCCTTTTCCCCTTCGGTTGGGGCGAGCTTTGGGGTATCGCAGATCGTACCGACTACGATCTCGGACGTCATCAGGAGACATCCAAGCAGGATCTTACCTACTTTGATGATTCCAAAAATGAAAAATATCTTCCTTACGTTATTGAGCCTTCACTGGGAGCTGACCGTGTGGTACTTGCTTTCCTTTGCGCAGCTTATGATGAGGAGAATATCGGAACTGAGGACAAGCCTGACATGAGAACAGTACTTCATTTCCATCCGGCTCTGGCACCTGTTAAGATCGGTGTGCTTCCTCTTTCCAAGAAACTCAACGAGGGTGCGGAGAAGATCTATACTGAGCTTTCAAAGTATTACAACTGTGAGTTTGACGATAGAGGAAATATCGGTAAGCGTTACCGCAGACAGGATGAGATCGGTACTCCCTGGTGCATCACCTACGATTTTGATTCTGAGGAGGATCACAAGGTAACCGTTCGTGAGCGTGATACCATGGAGCAGGAGCGCATTGCTATCGAGGATCTGCCTGCATACTTTGCTGAAAAAATGAGATTCTAAAGAGTTACTATTCACAGTAAATACCATACAAAAAGGGATACAAGCTAGCTTGTATCTCTTTTTGTATGGTATTTACTGGGTACAGTCACCTAAAACACATGACTGGTGTGCCGCGTAGCGGCAGTAGAGTCTCGTGCGGGAAGCCATGTGCCAGCTTGCTGAGCACTGGCAAGCGCACGTAGCGGACACCAGAAATGAGATTTAGGTGGCTGTGAATAGTAACATTACACAATAGAAGCCCAAAAAATGCCCGTATCTTGTGCTTGTGTGTACATAAGCGATTGTGTTACAATAGCGTTTGGCTGCTAAATGCGGGGTGACCGCAGGAGGCTTGATCATTCAATTTTTAGAGGAGGAAATAAGATGGCTAAAAAATGGGTTTACAAATTCAGTGAAGGCCGTGCAAGTGACCGTAATCTGCTGGGCGGCAAGGGATGCAACCTTGCTGAGATGACATACCTTGGTATGCCTATCCCCCAGGGATTTACTATTTCTACAGAGGCATGTACAGACTATTATGATCAGAAGGAGTCCATCTCTCAGGAGATCCAGGATCAGATCATGGAGAATCTTGCTTGGCTTGAGGAGTTCAATGGCAAGAAGTTTGGCGATCCTTCAGATCCCCTTTTGGTTTCAGTTCGTTCAGGTGCCCGTGCTTCCATGCCCGGTATGATGGATACCATCCTTAACCTTGGACTTAACGACGTTGCTGTTGAGGGCTTTGCTGCAAAGACTGGTAATCCCCGTTTTGCATATGATTCATATCGTCGTTTCATCCAGATGTACTCTGACGTAGTTATGGAAGTTCCCAAGAGCTACTTCGAGAAGATCATTGATGAAGTAAAGGACAAGAAGGGAATCAAGTTCGATACGGAGATGGACGTTGACGATCTCAAGGAGCTGGTTTCCAGATTCAAGGCTACTTATAAGGAAGCTATGAATGGCCAGGAGTTCCCTCAGGATGCTAAGGAGCAGCTGATGGGCGCTGTTAAGGCCGTATTCCGTTCATGGAATAATCCTCGTGCTATCGTTTACCGTCGTATGAACGATATCCCCGGAAGCTGGGGTACCGCTGTTAACGTACAGACTATGGTATTCGGTAACAAGGGTGAGACATCCGGTACAGGTGTTGCATTCACACGTAACCCTTCTACAGGAGAAAAGGGTATCTTCGGCGAGTACCTGCTTAATGCACAGGGTGAGGACGTAGTTGCTGGTGTTCGTACACCTCAGCCTATCTCAACTCTTGAGCAGGCTATGCCCGAGGTTTACAAGGAGTTCATGGAGATCGCTCAGAAACTTGAGAATCACTTCCATGACATGCAGGATATGGAGTTTACCATTGAGGAGAAGAAGCTTTACTTCCTTCAGACACGTAATGGTAAGCGTACTGCTCCCGCAGCTATCAAGATTGCTTGCGATCTCGTAGATGAGGGACAGATCACAGAGGAGGAGGCAGTTCTCCGTATCGAGGCTAAGTCTCTTGATCAGCTGCTTCATCCTACATTTGATGCTGATTCACTTAAGGCAGGCGAGGTTATCGGAAGCGCTCTTCCCGCATCTCCCGGTGCTGCAGCAGGTAAGGTTGTCTGCACAGCTGAGGATGCTAAGGCTGCAGGCGTTGGCGGAAGAGGAGAGAGAGTTATCCTTGTTCGTCTTGAGACATCACCTGAGGACATCGAGGGTATGCACGCTGCTCAGGGTATCCTGACAGTTCGTGGTGGTATGACATCACACGCTGCCGTTGTGGCTCGTGGTATGGGTACCTGCTGTGTATCCGGATGCGGCGACATCGAGATCGATGAGGAAGCTAAGGTATTCAAACTTGGCGGATATGAGTTCCATGAGGGAGATTACATCTCACTTGACGGTACTACCGGTAAGATCTACAAGGGCGACATCAAGACCAACGAGGCAGAGATCGGCGGAGACTTCGGTCGTGTTATGGGTTGGGCTGACAAGTATCGTACTCTTAAGGTTCGTACCAATGCAGATACACCTGCAGACGCTAAGAAGGCTCGTGAGCTTGGTGCAGAGGGTATCGGCCTTTGCCGTACTGAGCACATGTTCTTCGAGGAGGATCGTATCGCAGCATTCCGTGAGATGATCTGCTCAGATACAGTTGAGGAGCGTGAGGCTGCTCTTGACAAGATCCTTCCTTATCAGCAGGGAGACTTTGAGGGACTCTTCGAGGCACTTGAGGGTAACCCGGTTACCATCCGTTTCCTGGATCCCCCGCTTCACGAGTTCGTTCCCACTGAGGAGGCAGACATCGAGAAGCTTGCTAAGGCACAGGGCAAGAGCGTAGAAGAGATCAAGAATATCATCGAGGGTCTCAAGGAGTTCAATCCTATGATGGGTCACAGAGGACTTCGTCTTGCTGTTACTTATCCTGAGATCGCTAAGATGCAGACTAAGGCTGTTATCCGTGCAGCTATCAATGTTCAGAAGAAGCACTCTGATTGGAAGGTTGTACCTGAGATCATGATCCCGCTTTCATCTGATACCAAGGAGCTTGCATTTGTAGCTGATATCGTTCGTGAGGTTGCTGATGCTGAGATCAAAGAGCAGGGCGCTTCCCTCAAGTATGAGGTTGGTACCATGATCGAGATCCCTCGTGCAGCTCTTACAGCTGATGAGATCGCTACTCAGGCTGAGTTCTTCTGCTTCGGTACCAATGACCTTACACAGATGACATTCGGTTTCTCCCGTGATGATGCTGGTAAGTTCCTTGATGCTTACTATCAGAACAAGATCTTCGAGTCTGATCCTTTTGCAAAGCTTGATCAGGACGGCGTTGGCAAGCTTATGAAGACAGCTGCTATCCTCGGAAAGAGAACACGTCCCGAGCTTCACATGGGAATCTGCGGCGAGCACGGTGGAGATCCTTCTTCAATCGAGTTCTGCCACAAGATCGGCCTTGATTATGTTTCATGCTCACCTTTCCGTGTACCGATCGCTCGTCTTGCAGCAGCACAGGCAGCAATCAATGCACGTAATGAGTCATCAAGCATTGATCTTGAGAAGATTGCCGAGGATGTTAAGGCTAAAGTTAACAAAGTTGGCGTAGAGGCAGCTAAGAAGATCCTTGAGTTCACAAATGA
>JAEEGL013951380.1_pt1 | contig 20217 bp, 13 predicted proteins | sample 9134231 | NCBI WGS metagenome assembly JAEEGL01 (sample SAMN16246548, study PRJNA631951) | gut metagenome | biome: gut microbiome; feature: rumen; material: fiber-attached | host: Bos | place: Iran: Karaj | collected 2018-10
GATAATTTAATAAATCAAGAAAATTTATTTGAACAATATAATGTAATTTTAGATAATAAAGATAATATTTTAGGTTGTATAGTTAATTCAGATATAAATGAAAATAATAATTATGAAGCTTATTTAGATTTAGGGAAAATTTTATTAATTTTCTTTTTTAATGAATTATTTATTATAAATACTGAATTAAATTCAAAAGGAAATTATCAAACAAAAAAAATATTATTTAATGGAGAAGAAAACGAACAAAAAACTTTAGATTTTATTGATTCAATGAAATTCAAAATTTACTTTGATGAAGATATTGATAATTGTAGAAAGGAAATAATACAATTAATAATGAGATATGTTGAAAAATATAAAAAGATAAATAATATTGAATTTCAACATATTACATACAGTTTATTAAAAATGATTTATTTATATTATTATGACTTTAAAGACAAGAAACTTAAATTAAAATTTGATAATTTTTTCTCTGAAATATTAATTAATATATGTTCATTTCAAAAAGAACAAGAATTTGTAGAAATACCAAAACATTTTATGAAATATATTTTAAAAAGTAAAAAAGAAGAAGATTCAAATTTAAAAGAACAAATATCAAAAAAAATGAATTTATTAAAATCAAATCCAATATATGACTTTGAAACTGTATATGTTTCAACTTCTCTTCCAAAATATGAAATTTTAGAAATTGATGAAGTAGATATTAAAATTGGTTTATTTAATAAAAAAGAAATTTATGCAGGAGAAGAATTTTCTTTTTATGTAGAATTAGAAAATAAATTTTCAATTTTAGAAATTACTTGGATGATTGAAGAATATGATATTAATTTTTCAATTATTAATGTAATAGATAATAAAGAAATTTTAAAATTGGAAAATATTTCTGTTTTTGAAATTCCAGTTAAAATTATTTTATTTTTTACTTCCCCTGGAATTTTTAAAATTACTTTTGATAATTCTTATTCTTGGATTAATAGTAAAATTATTAAATATAAATATAATATTTTTATTCCTGAATCTCCTTATTCTTTATCAAGGAAAAATATTATTGGAAAATTGAAGAAATTAATAAATGAAACTGATGATTTAGAAAATTATAAAGAACATTTAAATAAAATTTTTTTTGTTAAACTTGATGATAATAATAGAGCTTTTAATGTTGGAAATGTAATCAATAATTTATTTAAAATTAATAAATTAAAAAATGATAAAAAAATATTATCATTTAGATTATATATTGATAAAAACAATTTGAAATTTTATGATAATAATTTAAATGTTTATGATTTATCACAGGAAAATTTTGAAGATTATATTGAAAAACTTGATATTGATTTTGATAATATTAATATTATAAATTTAATGAGTTTAAATAATGAAAATATTCAAATTAATAATATTCAAGAAATATTAGGATTTATTCCTGATTTTAAATTTGGAAAATCAAATCTAATAGAAAAAATTATTTTTTTTTCATTTAATATTGCAAATGCATGTATACTTTATGATTATTATAATCAAAATTTAAATCATGAACAAGTTTATGATATTGTTATTCATATTAATTATATGAATATTAATGGATATCAAATTAGTATTTATCAAGATTATGAAATTTTAAATAATACTATTAATTTAAAATGTGATAATAATGATAATAATATTGAAATAAATGCTGAAATTATATCAAAATATATTAATGATTCTAAAAATAAAAGCTTTAAAATTATTTTATCTTCAAATGATAATACTTCTAAAAAATTAGGTCAAATATTAGAAGAAAAAATCTCAAATGAACAAAAAGAAAATTGTAAAATTATAATTTCAGAAGAAAATTATTTAGATCAATTAAATGATATAAGTCAAATATTATTTATTGATGAATAAATATAAATTAGATATTTAATTTAAGTAAATTAAAAAATATAAAAATTAATAAGTTTTTAAAAACGAGAAAATTATTTTTAATTAGTAAAAAGAATTTTTAAAAAATGAAGTCAAGCAAAAATAAAATAATAGATGAATATGAAGGTTTATCAATTTCTGAAATTCAAAATAAAAAATTAGTAAATGTTCTAAAACATAAAATGTTTAAAGGATTTGAAATAACAAAAAACTCTAAAACTTTTTATAGAAAAAGACCAAAATGTTTAAGAATAATTGATTTTGAAGAACATAATTTAGAACCTTATGATGTTAATTATGATATTCAATATAAAAGACAATTTTTAAAAAAATTATATCAACCAAAATTTGAAACTCCATTTATAATACAAAATTATTCTCATAAAAATGTACCTAATATAAAAAAATTAGACAGTAAAATGAATAAAAAACAAAATATTTTTTTAACTGATCCTAAATCAAAAACTAGAAAATATATTTCTGGAAAGGAAATTGATAAAAATAATAAAATAATAAATGAAATATTTCCAAATATAGAAGAAGCAAAAATGTATTCTAATATTCCTTTATTATATGTTGAACGTTCTATTTCAAGACCAAAAACTTCAAAAGAAAAAATAATATTAAGTGAAGGGAAAGAATATGGTGAATATGATGGATTAACTGAAAATCAATTTATATATAAAATTTCACATAATAATATTCAAATAGATCCTAGTTTAAATTCTTTTCAAGCAAGTCCAAGAATAAAAAAAGGATATACTGGTAGAGATATTAAATCTGCTAATTTAAAAGAGTTTTATAAAAAATTATTAAATCAAGATGTGAATAATTCAAATTTATCAAGAAATCATATAAATAATAATAATACTCAAAGTAATGATATTGTTAAAACTTTTCATAATATAAGTGAAGCTATTAAAAATAATCAAAAAAATAATAATATAATTAATAATAATAATTGTAGCACAATTAATTATCAGAATAATAATAGTAATATTAATTATTTTAATATTAATAATAAATCATTTAAGGATGTTACTAATAAATCTTCTGTTGCAAATTATAATAATGATAATGATTTAGGTATTCAAGTTACTATTAGTAGTTTAAAATTGGATAAAAAGAGTGAGAGTGACTCAAAAAAAAATAATTTAATTGATAATAAAAAATTTAAGGGTAGTAGAAATATTAAAAAAGGAAAAAATAATATTTTTCAAAATAGTTTTATTAAAAGAGAATTTCCTACTAATATAAGTGAATTTTATTCTGTCTGTCCTTCATATGATAATGGACATATATTATTTAATAAAAATGATTATAGAAAAAAAGAACTAAAATACATAAATGAATTTAATAAAAAAAGAAATGAAAGGTTTATAACAAATCAATTATTAATTGATGAAAATTATTATAAACAATATTATAATAATTATTTAAAAAAAATAACAACAGGTACAATAGAATAAAGATGATTTATTTATTTATTAATTAATATATATTTAAAAATAATTTTTTTATTTTAAAAAACAAAAAATGAATTTAAAATTTCCTTATTTTCCATATTATTATTATTTGACAATATTACCTTTATACACTGATATATTTTTAATTTTTATAACTTTTCAATTATTTTATGTGAATAATAGTTTGAATCCAAATATTTTAAATTCTAGAAAAATAAAATTTTTTATTATTCCTATTTTTTATTTTAATACAATAATGATAATTATATCTCATATCTTATGTACAATTACATCAAGTGCAGTAATACATAATAATAATAAAAAAAAAAATGAAGATAATGAAAAATTAATAAATGATGAAATTTGTAAAAAATGTAATTCTATAAAAAATATAAGAACACATCATTGTTCTGAATGTAAAGTATGTATTATAAAAATGGATCATCATTGTCCTTGGATTGTAAATTGTGTAGGTGAAAAAAATAAAAAATCATATATTTTATTTATTTTCTATGGAGGAATAAATAGTTTAATAAACTCAATAGTAATATTTAAAGAATTTTATTATGTTGCTAAAAATTCAAATGAAATTAATCAAAAAGAAATTATTAATATTAATGGAATTTTAAGTCAAATTAAAATTAGTGGATATTATACTTTACCTTTTTTTGGTTTTTTTTGTAGTTTATTTTCATTTATTTTTTGTTTTGGATTATTAATAAATCAAATTAAAGGAATTTATTATAATATGACAATTGTAGAATTATATAAATATACAAATAAAGAAAAATGCCCTTTTTATAATAAAAATTTTAAACAAAATTTTAAAGAAATATTTAGTAATAACTATCTTTTTTGGTTTATTCCAACTGTTAATTGAAAAGAAAAAAATTGATGTTAATTTTTTTTATTTAATATATAAAGAATTAAATACATAAGAATTGTTTTCATAAAAAGAGTTGGCATATTTAAATATTTTTTAATCAAATAAATTGAAATATTTAAAAATTATTTCAAAAATATTTTCAAGATCTGAATGATTTAAAATAGGAATATCTAAATTTTTATAACACTTTATTTTTTATTAATTTCAAATAAATTGATTTTAAAAAAAATTAATTAAATTAAATAAAGAATATTATAAATTATTTATTATTTGTTTAATGAATAATATTTTTTTACAATAATAAGAATTTTTAACCATTATTTTAGAATAATATAATTTAAATCAAATTATAATTCAATATGTATCAATTTTAATTTTATAATTATTTTACAAAAATTTTTTTATATAATTTTTCAAATAAAATGATTATAAAAAATAATTTTAAATAATAAAATAAAACTTGAAAACAATAAAAAATCTATCCCTTAAATATAATATATGAATAAAATAACTATAATAATAAAATTAAAAAGTATTGAAAATGAAAAAAAGCCCTGAAAAAAATATTAAATATAATAAAGGTCATTGGACAAAAGAAGAACATAAAAAATTTATAGACGGACTATTAACATATGGAAATGAATGGAAAAAAATTCAAAATTTGGTTAAAACAAGAAATTTAACTCAAATTCGTTCTCATGCTCAAAAATTTTATTCAAAATTTAAAAAAGATATAGTTGAAAATTATAATAAAGATTTTATGAATTTATTTGAAAATAAACCTTCTAATAATAAATTAAATGAAATATTAGATGAAGAAAATAAAAAAGAATATCAGTTTGAAAATAAATTAACTGAACAACAAAAAGAAAAATTGTCGGCATTGATTTCTAAATTTTTAAATGATGAAAATAGTTTAAATAATAAAAATGAAAAAGAAATTAAAACAAAAATTTTTACTTTTGTAAAAGAAAAAAAAAGAAAATTTTCTAATGATCAAAATCTTACAGAAAATCCTTTTAATATTATTTTTCCCACTGAAGAAACAAATGAAAACAATGAAAAATCAAATGATTCATCTTAATTTTCTAATAAAGAAAATTTGTAAATAATAATTAAAAAAAAAATAACATTTTTTGAAATTATTTTTATCTTTTATTTAAATATTATAATTATTGGTCAGAATTATTAATGAATAATCCATAAAAAAGAATCATTTTAATATCTCTATTCCAATTATTATATATTTCACTTTTTGGATTTTGTATCAATTCTTCTGGAAAATCTGCATTTCCTTTTTTTAAAAAATATTCCATTATAGATAATAATATTATACTTGGTGAAATTATTTCAAAATCTTCATTATTATATTTAACTTTTATTTCATTTTTATTTTCTTTATTTTCTAAAACAAAACTTTCTTTATTTATTATAATATTATCTTTTTGAATTTCAGTGTCATCATTATTATAAAAAGTAAAATTTCCTTCTTCATAAATAAATTGTTTAATATCTTCTTCTTTTTTAATTAAAATATTTTTTTTATTTTCATTTTTTTGTAAATTTTTAAATTCTTTATCATATCTTTCATTTAAATCACTTACACCAAAAGGTTGAATATATCCATATTCTTTTGTTTTTCCAAAAAAATTATTTTTTGCTTTTGTATTCATATATTCATATGTAAAAGATAATTTTTGAATAAGATACAATACAAAATTTAGTTGTTTAAAATGTTGATATGAATTTTCAAAAAGTTTTAAAATATTATCACAAACTAATTGTAAATTATTTTCTGTTTTATTAGGTTATATTATTATAAAACCATTAATTAAAAAATATGAATTAATAAAAACATATAAAGCTTGTGATATTAAATATTCATTTAATTCTTTTAAATTTAAAAAATTTAATTTTTCAAAAATATTAAAATTAATAATTTCTGAATAAAATGGTGAAATTTCTTTTTCTTCATTTCTATTTTTTTCTAAAATTGCATCTATATTATTTAAATTGGATAAATTTATTATTTCAGGATGTTGATTATCAATTTTTTTTTGTTTAAAAGTTTTAATTTCTTCTCCTCTTGAATTAAGTACACAAAAATCATTATTAATTTGTTTTTCATTAGTTTCAATTTTTGGAAAATTAATATGAATAATACATTCATTATTATTATCTTCTTCTGTCTTTTTTAAATTTGAAAAATCCCAATTATTAATTTTTTCTAAATTTAAAAGATTAATTAATTGAGTAATATATATATGATCAATAGAATCATGATTAAATTTATTTTTTATATCATTAAAACAATAAGAAGCTAAGTCATTAAAATCTCCACTTATTCTTCCTGTATTACATTTTTCAACAATTTCTTTTTTGAAATTAAAATTATTTTGACTAAATATATTTTTATATTCAAAATAAGGTTCAAATGAAAGTAAAAACATTGAATTTAATTCAAAAATATTTTCAAGAATTTGATTTGATAAAATATTTAAATTTGAATCATAATCATAAAAAGAAGAATTAACATTATTATTTTCTTTTTGAGAATTAATTATATTATTTATATTATCATATACTTTATTAAAATCATAATTATTTAATTTTTTCAATTGACTAATTAAAAAAGGTTCAATTTCAACAGAAGAAATATTAATTTCTTCTTGATTAATATCATTATTTATATTATTATTTTCTTTTTTATATACAATTTTAATTTGATTAAATTGACCTGAAGCTTGTTGTGCCATAATTCTTTCAATTCTCTTTTCATTAAATTGAATAATAATAAGTGTATTAACTGCTTTTGATCTTTCTCCAACATCAAATAAAAAATCAGAAGTATTAAAATTTAAATTTTCAGAATATGCATAAAGAGAAAAGCCTTTACCACTTGGACTAAAATATTCAGAAAATTTTAAATTTGAACATGGTGTTATTAATTTATAAAAATTAACTGAGTCACTTGCTTCTAATGGATGACTACATAAGTAAATTATATGAAAAATAGAATATAAAACTTCTATTTTATTACTCATTATTAAAACTCTTTGACGAAGTAAAAATTCTTGTACTAAAAATAATAATTCTTCTAAAGTAAATATTTGAAAAAAATAAAATAAATTTATATCACACATTGGTAAATAAGATAAATAAGGTAATTTATGACTTTCAATAAAATTATCAATTTGAATAGTATTAATTGAACGAAATGAAATTTCACATTTATTAAAAATTTCAAATAAAAAATTATCATAATTAAAATCAATTTTATTTTTTGTATATTGACATATTTTTTCATTTAAATTCTTTAAAACTTTATAACAAAAACTTAAACAAGGTTCATAAGTTACAATAATCATAGCTTTAGCAATTATAATATTTGTTCTTATTCTCTCCCAATAAATATAACAATTAACATACCATTGAATATCACCAAAATGACCTTCTCCTGCTTTTTTAACAATAAAAGAATGAAAAAAGCCTTTTGGTAAAATTTCATTATTATTATTATCAAGTTTTATTTTTTCTTTTTTTATATAATTATAATAAAGAGAACGATTAATATCAAGATTTTGATCTTTTATATTTAATTCTTTTAAAAAATTTATATTTGATGGGAATATTGTTGTTGATAAATCTAATAATTTTTTTTCTGTAAAAAGTTTATATTTTTTATCATCTTTTCCTGTTATACAAAATGAATCTAATATTTCTGGTTTTTTTGAACGAATTTTATAAAAATTATCTACTGAAGATAAGTTAGATGTATTTATTCCATATATGAAAAAATATCTTAATAATTTTTCTGTATTATTATTTTTTATTTTTTCTTCCATTTTAAAATATTTATAAAAATTAATAAAATAAAAATAAAATAAAATAAAATAAAATAAATTACAATAAAAGAAAAAATAAACAAATAATAATAATTTAATTTTTAATTTTAAAAAAAATTTTTTGATTTATTCTTTTTCAGAATTAATTTTTTCATTACTTTCTCTATCAGAATCATTATCTTCTTTTTTTTTTTTATTATAAAAAATTGCCCAAACAATAATTTGTAAAATAGAAAAAAAAATACCTAAAGCATTAGGAATCATAATACCAGTTCTATTATTATAAAGTCCATAAATAAACCAACAAGTAGCACATGCTAAACCACAAAATGAAGAAACAATAGGAAGTAAATCATATTTTTGTGTTTGATAAACTTTATAAATTTTTTCTCCAGGAGCAGCATACATTAAAACATTAAAAACAGTTGCAGTATTTCCAACATGATCATTAATACATAAAGCATAAGCAATATAAAAAATTTCAACTACGAAATTTAATGCTATTATATTATATATTATTGAAGTAAAAATTTTCTCTTCTGATAAATAAATTAAATATATTATAATAAAAATAAATGTTATGAAACAACCTAAAAAATTTGTTATGTAAAGCTGAATTAAATTGTCTCTTAATCCATATACTCCCCATAATATACAGTTAAAAAATGACATTATTAAAAGTGCTCCTGGGGTGTCTTTATATGTTATTTCGTTTTTTATTAAGGAGGAAAATGGAACTATTGGTGATAAATAAAATATTGTTGCTAATACTGTACCTACCCAACCAAATATTTCTCCTATGATATCTCCCATTTTTTAAATTTTTTTTTTAAGTTTATTTTTATTTTTTAGATTGTATTTTTCAAAATTTAATTTTTTTTTTTTTTGAAATTATTTATTTTTATTTTTTTATTTATTTAGATATTTGATTTTTAATTTACTTATTATAATTATTTATTTTTTTTAAATGTATTTTTTATTTTTTTAAAGTTTAATAAATGAGTGATAATAATAAAGAAGAAAAAAAAGAAGAAATAAATGAAAATTTATTAGAAAAAAAAGAAGAAGATAAGGCAAAAAAAGATAATTCAAATAAGATAGATTACTTTAAAACAGATATTGAAAAAGATGAGAATTTATCAAAATATATTGATGTAGACAATAAAAAAAAACCTAAATATCGTTTAAATTTTTCAAAAATTATAAAATCATCTAAATCAAAAAGTTCATCTTTTGACAAATATAGTGAAATAGAATATAATTGTAATATTTGTTTAAATTCATCACTAATTGATATGGCAAATAAAATTAATGCATTTAGTTTATTATCTTATATAAATTTTAATAATGATTTTTATGATAATTTATTTTATATAAATAATAGAATAATTAAATTATTAGGTAAAGATAAAGGAATTGAGGCATTTATTTTTATTAGAACTTTATATAGAGCATCTAAAATTTTATTAGAAAAATTTAATAATTATTTTCATTCTTATTATTATGCAAATTTAGCAATAATAATTAAAGATAAATCTAAAATTGATCATGATTCTATTAAACTTTTAAATAAACTAATTTCAAATTTAAAAGAAGTTACTGAAAAATATATAATCAAAAAGAAAAATTCATTTTCTAATCCTGAAGAATTTAATTCAAAAAAAATAAATTTATTAAAAGAAATTCTTAATAATATTGGAAAAGATAATTTTAATAATGATGATAATTTATATTATGTAATAAATAAAAATTGGGTAGATAGAGCATGTAATTTTTTCAATGAATATGAAAGATTAATTAATTTAAAAAAAGATGAAGAACTTGCTATTTTTATTGAAAAAAGTTTTAATTTTAATAATATATATTATCAATATATTGGAGAAGAATTACCTAATTTTACAATTCCAGATTCTGATAAAAGTTTTCCTTTTTTTCCAGGACCAATTGATAATTATTCAATAAGTGTTTATAAAGATTTTTGGTCTGATTCTGAAATGAAAAATATACAAAATAATTATTTTATAAAAGAAGGTTTAGAAATAAATAAAAATTATTATTTAATTAATGAAACTACTTGGAATACTTTAAATGAAATTTTTCAATCTACAAATAAAATTAGGAGAAAAGGAAATGATAATGATTTAATGATTTTAAAATGTATTATTTTTGAAAAAAATTTACAAAAAAAAGAATATATTAATCATTTAAGAAGGAAATATATTCAAATTTCAAAAAAACAATCAGTTTATGATTTAAAATATAAAATATTAAAATCCATAAATAATGTAAAAAAAACATATAAAGAATTAATTTTAAAATCAAAACAAAAAGATAATGATTATAAAGAAAATTCATTAACAGATGAAAAAAGTAATGAAAAAAATGATAATATAGAAGAAATTAATATAAATACAAAAACAATAAATTTTTTTGAATGTTCATATGAAAAAAAAGATATTTTATCAGAAATGATTATTGCTTATTCAAATTCAATTCAATCAATAAAATATGATATTAAAAAATTAGATATAAATGAATCACTTTTAATGGAAGAATTTCCATGTAATGGTTTAAGAAAAAATAATAATTTACTATTAATAGAAATAAAAGATGAAAATGAAGAAAATTTCTTAAATGAAAATGATAATAAATGTTCAGAATGTGGAAATGAAATAGATAAAGAAAAAGAATTTAAATGTGAGAAATGTAATTTAAATAAATATTGTTCAGATCAATGTTCAAAAATAAATAAAATTCATAATCAAATTCATGAATATTTAGATAATTTTTTAATAGAAGAATTTTCATTAATAAAATTATTTCAAAAAAATATAAAAGACATAGTAAAAGAAGAATCAAATCATGGTTTATGTGGTTTAATAAATTTAGGAAATACATGTTTTATGAATAGTGTAATTCAATGTTTATCAAATACAGAAGATTTAACAAAATATTTTTTATTAGATTTTTATCAACAAGAAATGAATTTAGGTAATCGTTTAGGTTCAAGTGGATATTTAGTAGAATCATATTCACAATTAATAAAACAATTATGGAATGATGAAAAAAAAAAAATAATAGATCCAACATTTTTCATAAGTCAAATAATAAAAAAATTAAATCAATATAGATATAATAATCAACAAGATGCTCATGAATTTTTATCTTTATTTATTGATAATTTACATGAAGATATAAATAGAATAAGTAATAAACCTTATATTGAATTAAAAGAAAGACAAGAAAATGAAGATGATGAAAAAGCTTCTTATAGATGGTGGAAAAGTCATAGATTAAGAGAAAATTCTATTATTTCTGATTTGTTTTATGGACAATTAAAATCTAATATTAAATGCTTGAAATGTAATAGAAATTCTATTACTTATGATCCTTTTATGTTTTTAGGATTAAGTCTTCCTATTAGTGCTTTTAAAATTAAATTAAAATTTTTTTATATGCAAAATTGTTATACTATTGATTTTCTTATTTGGGGAGATTGTAAAATTTATGATTTAAAAAATAGGTGTTTTGAATTAAATGTTTTGAAAGAATTAAATATTGAAAAAAATTATAATTTAATTGAAGCTGTTGTTTTAAATAAAGAAAAAATTATTATTTCTATTGTTAAAAATAATGAAGATATTGTTTATAACTATTTAAAAGAAGGTAAAGAAATTTGTTTATTTATAAAAGATTCTTTGGATTGTTTTAATATTTATTGTTATCCTGTAAAATTAATTATTGAAGAATCAATGTTTTTTGGTAAAAATTTTAAAATAAATTTTTTATCTTATCCAATTGGAATATCTGTTACTCATAATACAACAATTACCAATTTAAAAAATATTATTCACACACAATTAAAACATATGTTAGATACATCAAACATAGATAAAAACGATTCATTTAATTTGTTAATTTATCATAATTATAAAGAAAAAGGTTTTTCTTTTAATATTTTTAGTACTAAACCAACATGTGAATTTTGTCATCAAAAATTTAATCAATCATCTCCATTTTGTTATTTGAATGAACAAATTAATGATAATGAAATATTAGGAACAATAATAAATAAATTTCAAAATAATCGTCCTTTAATATTATTATTTCAAAGTGATTATTATAAATCTGAAAGTGCATATATAAATTCAGATATGATAATTAAAAACTATATTCCAATTGATTTAATAGAAAATGCAGAAACAACATCATTATATAATAGTTTAGAATTATTTCAAGCAGAAGAAAAATTAAATGATAATGGATGGTATTGTAATAAATGTAAAGTTCATACTCAAGCAATAAAAAAATTAAATATATATCGTGCACCAAATTATTTAATAATACATTTAAAAAGATTTAGAATAAGAAATGGAATTAAAGGACAACAATTTGGAAGAAAAAATGAAGTTTTTATAAGTTATCCAATTAATAATTTAGATTTATCTGATTATGTTATTGGACCAAATAAAGAAAAAGCTTTTTATAATTTATATGGTGTTGTTGAACATTTTGGTGGCTTATCTCAAGGTCATTATATTGCAAAATGTAAAAATTTAGGTAAATGGTATCAATTTAATGATAGTGAAGTTGAGGAAATTAATGATAATATTGTTACTAAAAATGCTTATTTACTTTTTTATAAAAGAAAAGGATTGGAAAATGAATTTTAATTATTTATTTATATGATTTAAATTTTTAAAATAATTTTTAAATTTAAATAAATTAAGTTTTCTTTTATTTATAATTATATTTATTTATATCCATAAAATATTATTTATTTTCCTTTTTTTTATCATCATTATTTAAAAAATAATTTTGAAGTAATTTTAAAAAACTTTTTTTTCTTATTCTTAAATTTTCTAAAATTTCAGGACTTATTTTTTCAATAAATTCATGTTTAATAGAAATTTGACATTCATAATTATTAATTTTCCAAAAATTATATTTAATAATTTGTTTAGCAACAAATGGTTTACCATCAATTAATTCTACAGTTAAAACCCAATTTTTAACTCCTTCTTTTTTATCTAATTGAATAACTTTAATATTAAAAATTTCTTTATTTTTAGAAACAACTGTAAAAATTTCTCCTACTTTAATATTCAATAAATTTATACGCAATAAATTTATATTAGGAAATAATTTATTAACTTTTTCACCATTTGTAATAAAATAAAATAAATCTTCCATTTTTGCATTAATAATTGCACTTTCATATTGAAAAAGTTCTAAAGAAGATTCGTCTAAAAGTTTTTCTATTTTTTTTAAAATATCAACATATTCATATTTAAATTCGCCAAAATTCATATAATTATTAATTCTCTCTGAATTATATTTACTTTTTATTCTTAATAATGAAGTATTATCTTTTGTAACTTGATAAACAATACTTTTAATTATTATTTTTTCATTTAATGAAGTATTTAATTCCCAAGTTATTTTTCTTAATTGAGAATAATTTAAAACTTTTATTACTTTACCAATATAAGGTAAAATACCAAAAATTCTTCCTTCAAATTCATTTCCAGTTGTAAAAGAATCTTTACCTTTTGTTACTATTGGTGGAAAATGCTTTCTTCCATTTATTATACTTATTCTTAAAAAATTTCTTGCAACTAACCAAACTCTGTCTATATTATGATGGAGATGGTAACTTTTATCTATATTATATTTGTATTTTTCTTTTTTTTTTGAATTTAACATTTTTTTTATATTTTCTTTTTTTTATAAAAGATTTATTTTAAAAAAAATATTTTAAAAAAATTGTTTTAATTTTTTGTTTAAACTTTTTTATTAAAATATTTATATATTTCAGGAAATTTTATTGAATTTTTATTGTTTGTTTGGTTTTTTTGTTTTTTTAATTCTTCTATTTCTTTTTTTTTTAATTCTTCTTTTTCTTTTTCAATCTTTAACATTTTAACTGTATTAGTTAAATCATCACTATCTTCTTCTTCATATTCAGGTTCTTCAATAATATCTTTTCTAAATTTAAAGAAATTTTTTTGATTAGTATTAAACATTATATCAATATCATTTTCTTTATCAATTTCATTTATTTGATTATTATTATCATCAATATTAGTTTTGAATAAATTTTTTTTATTATCTTCTTTACTTTTCTTTAATACATTATTAAAATTCCATTCAGTAATTTTTTTCTTTATTATCTTATTATCATTAAGATTATTAAGATTATTATATAAAGTATTTTTTAAACTATTATGTTCTTTCTTTTTTTCTATATCAAAAGGAAATTCATTTAAAAAAGAATTAATTCCATTATTATTTCTATATTCCTTTAAAATATTTGGCCATTTATTTGAAGAAGGAATTTTATAATATTGATTTTTATTAAGAGCATTAAATCTTATTTCTTTATTTTGAAAATTTTTAATTGGATTATTCCAAGGTGAATTTTTATTATAATTAGAAAAAAAATTTTTTTTATTTCTTGCAGTCAAATTTCTTTTTTTTTTTGATTTTTGAATTTCTAATAAATAAATATATGCAGGATTATTTTTATCAGGAATAAAAGATTTTTTTCTTGATGTTTTACTTGTTTTTGAACTTGTTTTTGATTTTGATGTTGTTGCTGAATTTATCTTTTGATCATAATGAAATCCTGTTCTATAATATTTATCATTATTTTCAAAATTATTTTTTTTTATTTTATTAAACCATTCATTTTCTTTTTCTTTTTCATATTCTAAGTCTGATAATCTTTTCTCCTTTGATACTTCATTATTTTCATTATTTTGAAAACTGTTTTTTTTATTTTTATTCCTATGATTTATTAATTTTTATATTTACTTTTCAAAATATTCCATTTTTATTTAAAATAATGAAAATTATTAATTTAAATTTATTTTAATAAAAGAAATAAAATTAAATTAAATATTAAAAAATTAACCATTAAAATTAATAATTTTAGAAAGAGGTAATTTTGGAAAAGAAGAATCTCTTCTAAAAATTGCTTTTTGTTTTGTATTATTTTTATTTCTATTTTTTCTTAATATTGTACTATTACATGTAGAATTAATACTTATTGTTTTTTTTTGTTGAACATTATTATTATTTCTCATTATATTATTATCAATAAAATTATAATTTTTATTAAGTGTTATATTAGAACAATTATTTGATTCTTCTTTATCAATATTTGCAATATTATAAATTGTACTTTTATTAAATCTTCCTGGTGAAGACATACTTGAATAATTTAAACTATTATTTTTACCATAAACACTTTTTGATTTTTTTCCTCCTAAAATATAATTATTATATGGTGTCATTGCTTTTTTTATTTTTTGATGGAAATTTTTTCTTATATTATTTGGATTTAAATTATACGATAAATTATTAATTTCATTATAAGATTCTAAAACAGATTGATATATTTTATTTTTTTGATTTATATTTTGATTATTTAATATTCTTTCTAATGGACTTGAAATATTAAATTGTGATTTTATTAAGAAAACATGCTTTAAACTTTCTATTAAATTATATTTCAAAATATTATTTTCTTGTTCTAATTTAATAACATAATTAGATAATTTAATTATTCTATTCCACAAATAATTTATAACCTGATCTTTAATTTGACTTTGAATTATATTTTTCATAAAATAAATTAATCATAATAATTTTTAAACCCAATATGAATATTTATAATATATTCATATAAAAAAAAATAATTTTTTTAACCAATTTAAAAATAATTTAAAAAATAATTAATTACTCTAAAAGATCCAAATAAAAACATTTAAAACCAAAAAAAAAAAATAAAAATGGTAAAAACTCATCAAAAAGAACACAACATACATCATTTTTTAATAGTAGGTCGTCACACACCAACAGATAAAAATCCAAATCCAAAAATATATAAAATGAGAATTTTTGCAGATGATCCAGTAAGAGCAAAGAGTAAATTTTGGTATTTTCTCAAAAAATTAGACAAAGTAAAAAAAGCATCAGGTGACATTTTAGCATGTCATGAAATTTTTGATAGAGATCCTTCAAAAGTAAAAACTTATGGTATTGTTTGTACATATAAATCTAAATTTGGTTATCATAATTTATATAAGGAATTTAGATCTACTTCTTTAAATGGAGCTGTTGATCAATTAACTAGTGAAATGGTTGGGAGACATAAAGCACAAAGAGAAAGTTTAGTTATTGTTAGAACTACTGTTATTAAAGGAAATATTGAACATGAAGCTAAGAGAAATTATATTAAACAAATTATGAAACATGATATGAAGTTTCCACTTTTACATAAAAGAATTAGACCTGCTCCTGCTTTTAGAAAAGTTTTTAGACCTAGTAGACCTTGTTTAATTGCTTAAGAAGGTTTTTTTTTGACTTTTTTTTATTTAAAAATAATTAAAGTGATTTTTTTTTTATGTTTTTTTTTATTTTTTTGTTTATTTATTTATATTTGTTTAAATTAATTTTTTTCATTAAAAGTAAAATAAATTATTAAAAATAATTTTTATTTTTTTTATTATATAAATAAATATTATATTTTTATATTATTACTCATAAACAGTTGAACTTATAGAAGCACTCATAAAAGGTGTTCTTCCAGTTAAACTTTTATACATTTCTCTTACATTATAATCATCTTTATAAATTTGATCACAAGTAATTTCATGTATATATTTTTCTAATTCAGGAGCAGTTAAATTTTTACTTTCTTCTATAATTTCTAATTGATTTCTTTTATATAATTTTTTCTTCCCAGGACAATCTGCTAAATTCTTTTCAAAATCAATTAAACTTTTACCATCAATATGTAAAGTACTCATAATTGCCAATTCATTAATAACATTACTTCCATTTGGTAAAACTGGTAAATATGGATTTTTTCTAAATGTTTTAATATAATTTTCATTAATAATAGGTTTTCTACATTTTAAAACATAATTTGGACTTTTTTCAAAAAATCTTCCCCAAAATGGTTTATCATTTGTTCCTATATTAATATAACAATCTCTATTTCCTATAAAATTTTTAGGTCTTCTTAAATCAAAATACCAATTATTATCTCCTAATTTTATTTCTTTTGGTGTTTTACCTACTATTGTATTTAATACTGCTTTTCTAAATAAATATGAATCTACATTTGTCATTAATAATTGATCTTTATTCTTTTTTGTTTTTTTTACTAAATAATTTTCCATTGTTTTTGACATATTATCTAATACATCAAATTCATTTAAATTTTTTTCTTGATTTTTTAATTGCTCTCTTATTAAAATTGGTATTTTATTTAACATTATTTTATTTTCTTTTTTTTTATTTCTTATAGTATGATTTTTCATATCTGTATAATAATTTTGTAAAATTTTACTATCTAATATATCACAAGTATCTATTTTTTTTTTTAATAATTGACCTTGAGTTTCTGTTGTTTTTGAAGATTGATTTAAAATTTTTTTTGTATTTGATTTTTTTAACAAACTTTTTTTTAAATAATTTGCATTTCCTACAAAAGAATAAGGAACTAATTCATTATTTTCATCATATCTTGGTCCTCTTGGTTTTCTTCCTACATATATATTTGAATCTGTGTTTAAAAAATTACTTTCATTTCCAAAAAATTTATTTATCTCATTTAATATTTGATTTTTATTTTTATGATTTTTTATTGAACTTATATATAAAGTTTTTGGTTCAGGATTAAGATTGGTGTCTAAAAAATTTATATGTGGAGAGGTTGTCATTTTTATTAATTTATATTTTTATATATTTTTATATTTTTGTTTTTTTTTATTAAATTAGTAATATAACATAAATTATTTTTCAAAAATCTTTACTTATAATTAAAATCATAGAATTTGGAATTTAAAATATAAGAAAAGAATTATTAAATAATATATTTTTCAAAAATAAAAATGATTTGGAAAAATAAAAAAAAAAAATAAAAATAAATAAATTAAATTTATTTAACAGATAAATAAAATTTAATTATGTTTCCATTTCAAAATAAAAATATATATATAGAATATTTACTAAAACTTAATTATATATTATAGAAATATAAATATTTATGAATTAACATTTAATCAATAGAAAATGCAGATTTATTTAAATAAAAACATTTATATAAACCTATAATCAATATATTTATTCATCAAGTAACATTTCAGAATCTTCACTTTCACTTATTGTTTTTTTAATTAAAACTTGGTTAATAATATTATCTACCTTATTTTTAAAGTCTTCTAAAACAGCTTGCTCATTTATATACTGCTTAGAAGTTCCAAATTTTTTTTTCATTCTTTCGTTTAGTAATTTATAAGAGAAATTTTTTTCTATCATACTTTCATGATTTAAATTGTTAAATATTAATGGTGATAATGTTGTATTTATTTTAGAGGGAGTTAATGATAATGATTGTTGATTTGATTTATTTGGTATATTTGAAGAAATAATTGAATTTTCCTTTTTGTTTTTTAAGGAATATGGCTCTTCTTTATTCAGTTTTTTATTTTCTATTTTTATTACTGACAATTCATCATTTGATGAATTACATATACATAAATTTATAAAATTAGTTAACATTATCTTTGTTTTTTGTTTTATAAATTTATTTGTTTTATAATTATTTTTGATAATTTATAAGATTTATAATTGATTATTGATTTATGTAAAAAAAATAATTTTTAATTAATAGTGATTATAATATTAAAAAATAAAAAAATTATTTGTTCTTATTTAAATTTTATTTATAATATTAATTATTTTCAACAATTGAAATTTCTTTAGAAAACACTTTAATAAAAATAAATAATTGAATAAAGCATTAACTGCATAAAAATTAAAAACTCTTTTTATTAAAAATCAAATTTGAATTAACACTTCTAATGTATATATAAATAAAAATAAATATTATTATTTATAGAATCAATATTATCAAAATTAATTTTTTTAAATAATAAAAAAATTAAATTAAATCAAACACAAATAATAAATCACAATAAGTAAAAATTCTATCAAAAATTAATAAAATAAAATAAATATAAAAAAATCAAGAAAAAAATGAATAATGAAAACTCAAGTCTAGATAATTCCCAAAGTCAACAAACCGAAACAGCAAAATCAGAAACATTCCAAAGTGAAAATTCTTCAGACGAAAATAAAAAAAATACAAAAAATTCAAAAGAACAATTAGATAAATCGAAAGACATACTTTTAGATAACTTTGTAATATTATCTGAAATAGGAAAAGGTTCATTTGGAAAGATATATTTATCATATAATATGAGAGATAATACAGAAGTAGCAATAAAGAAAGAAATAAAAAAAAAATTTACAAAAAAATCACCAATTAAAAATGAAAGTAAAGTATATCAAGAATTATTAAGTATAGATTCTAAAAATGATTTATCAGGTTTAAATTTAATTCCTCAAGAATCATATCAAGGAATTCCTAAATTTTATGGAATTGGAGATTGTAATGATTTCTATTATTTAATAATAGAATTTTTAGGTCCTAATTTATCAGAATTGCTTAAATATTGTGGTAATAAAAAATTTAGTATTATTACAGTTTGTTTACTTGCTATTCAAATGTTAAATAGAATTGAATTAATTCATAAACATAATTTTATTCATAGAGATATTAAACCAGAAAATTTTTTAATTGGTACAAATGAAAAATCAAATATTGTTTATTTAATTGATTTTGGTTTATCTAAAAGATATAGAAATATAAAAACTCATAATCATATTCCTTATAGAGAAAATAAACCTTTAACTGGAACTGCAAGATATGTTTCAATAAATACTCATTTAGGAATTGAACAAAGTAGAAGAGATGATTTAGAAAGTATTGGTTATCTTATTATATATTTTTTAAAAGGTAATTTACCTTGGCAAGGATTAAAACATGGTAAAAATCATTATGAAAGAATTAAAGAAAAAAAGTTACAAATTCCAACTGAAATTTTATGTTATAGTTTACCTGAAGAAGTTACTGTTTATCTTAATTATTGTAAAAGTTTAAAATTTGAAGACAGACCAAATTATGATTATATAAGAGGATGATTTATTAGATTATTAGGAAATTCTTCTGAAACTTATGGAATTATGA
>JAEEGL011914868.1_pt1 | contig 20216 bp, 15 predicted proteins | sample 9134231 | NCBI WGS metagenome assembly JAEEGL01 (sample SAMN16246548, study PRJNA631951) | gut metagenome | biome: gut microbiome; feature: rumen; material: fiber-attached | host: Bos | place: Iran: Karaj | collected 2018-10
AGGATTTGTAAGAGCGGGAGCTCAGAGCAACAGAGTTGAAAATCTTTTGTCTGTGCTTGATGAGGAAGAAGAAGCGGTATACAAAAGAGCAAGAAATGCAAAAAACGAGTCACATCCAAAGAGTTCAACAGCTCAAGAATACCATAGAGCGACGGGATTTGAAGCTGTTTTCGGATGGCTCTATATGGCTAGAAAAAATGAACGGCTGAACGAATTGTTCAACTTATGCTACCCCGAATTGAATAAGAAATAATACCATAGATTTTTTGGGCGGTTTAAAATCAATCGAGGTGAATAAACCGCCCTTTTTTCAGATTCAAAATCTTAACACTGCATCATCAAGATAATCTTAAGAGCATGATGATTAAAAAAATAGTTGTACTAAAAGATAAAATAATATCAAGAAAAGATGAAAAAGGAATAATCTATGTAGGTATTGAAGATTTTCTTCTAAACAACAAATATACTGATTAATCACTTTTTTTCCATAACAAACAATGGTGAAGTATTTGTTCTTTCATATTGAATTTGCTATTTTTAAGTGGTATTATTGTGGACGTTTCGAAATATATATGTATTAATGAAAGGCAAATATATGAGTGTTTTACTCGCCACCGCATTTGCACTGTTTGCGGGGCTTATGATGACACGTCTGTTCAAAGTCATGCATTTAAAACTGCCTGACGTAACAGCGTTTTTAATTGCCGGCGTGCTTGTTGGTCCATTTGTGATAGGGAAAATCGGAGTACCCGGTCTTGGTTTTAATTCAATGGAAGAATTGTCTCAAGTAGGCATACTTTCAAGCGCAGCCCTCGGTTTCATTGCTTTTGATATAGGAAACGAATTCAGGCTTTCGCAACTCAAACATACAGGAAAAAGTGCGGTTGTTATAGGAATAATACAGTCTGTTGCTGCTGCTGTGATAGTGGATATAGTGCTTGTGGCACTCCATTTCATACTAGGTCCAGATGTTCTTCCTCTTCCGGTAGCAATAGTTCTCGGAGCAATTGCGTCAGCTACAGCGCCCGCTGCTACATTGATGGTCGTCCGTCAGTATAAAGCAAAAGGACCTTTGACTGATTTGCTTCTCCCTATAGTTGCACTTGATGATGCAGTCGGCCTTATAATATTTGCTGTGTCTTACGGAATAGCGCAAGCTATGAATGGTGGAGAACTGAATGTTATTTCCGTAGCTGTCAACCCACTGCTTGAGATAGTACTCTCTTTGATACTCGGTTCTTTGATGGGCGGTCTATTGACTTTGCTTGAAAAACTGTTCTTCTCAAACTCAAACCGTCTATCTCTGACAATTGCTTTCGTTCTGATGACAATAGCACTGACAGGAATCGAAATACCTTTAGGAGGCGGAGTAAAGATTTCTTTCTCCACACTTCTTGTCTGTATGATGCTCGGAACCGTATTTTGCAATTTCAGCGAGTATTCGGAAGACATTATGAAGAGATCCACAAAGTGGACTGCTCCGTTGTATGCAGTGTTCTTTGTAATCTCAGGTGCTCAACTTGAGCTCAGCGTATTTGCTTATCCGGCAATACTGCTCATAGGGGTTGTATATATCCTGTTCCGTTGTGTAGGAAAATATTGCGGCGCAGCCGTAGGTTGTTCTCTGATGAAGAGTGAACCCAAAGTAAAGAAATATCTGGGAATTACTTTGTTCCCACAGGCAGGTGTAGCACTTGGGATGGTAGTTTCTTCTCAGGGACTTGGAGAAGAAATGGGTTCAATGATCAGAAACATTATTCTTTTCAGCGTCCTCATCTATGAACTCGTCGGTCCGCTTCTCACAAAGATGTCTCTTGAAAAAGCAGGTGAAATTGAAGAAGGAAAAGGCGATGCTCATAACAGAAGCAGATTTGCGAAAAAACAGATTTAAATATTTGTAATAAAAAACGCACTACATTTTAGACCATGATCTTGATTGTAGTGCGTTCTTTTATTGTGTTTTTATAGTAGATTTTTCAAATTAGTTTGAAATATCTCTGTCGAATTCTTTTCCTGACAAGAATTTATCTGAATCAGAATACAATTTCTCTATTATAGATATTCTTACAAGTACAGGTTCTTCAGATGTTGTTACATCTTGAGAAATCTGATTGATTGAACCATCGGATTCTATTCTGTATGTTGTTGTTGTTCTTGTTACATACATTGCGTAATATGTCTGATTTAGCTGTTTTACAGTCTTTCCATCTCTTGTGATGGTATTGTATATGTCAAAGAAGTCATATTGGTAGTCTGTTGTTACAAATTCGCCTGTTGTTCCGGCTGGCAAATATGTTGTTACAACCAATGTATTATCTTGGTCATATGCATAGTTTGCAGGCTTTTCGTTTCCGTCAAATGAGTCTACTATTTTTACAAAGAATCTTCCTGCTTTTTCACTGTAATATGCCTTGTCATAATGCAGTGTAATGTCGCTTCCGCTGACTTTAACATCTACATTAGAGCAAACAATGTTTCCTCCGGCATATCTTACTTGAACAGATTTTCCGTCACTTCCCTTTTCAATATTTCCTTTTTTGTCATACTTGTAATAAGTATTTGATTGGTCATTCGGAGTGGAAGCCGCGGTTATTCTCTTAGTTGGATTAGACGCAATCTCATATGTTGAAGCATAATCTGTTGTTATACTTCTTGTTATGAGAACATAGTACAAATCTCTGAATTTTTCAAAGTCACCGTAATTCTGAGTATATGTATAGGTTCCTGAAGTAACTTTCTTGAATTTGTATTCAACTATTCCGTCTACTTCTTTTCCTGTTTCATAGTCAATTCTGGTAACTTTTCTGTCAGGATTTAAAGGATCACTCAAAACACAAACATATGATCTTTCATCTCCTGAAATTGAATATTTAATGTTCTTATATGTGTTGGAATAATCTATGAGTGCAAAACTATCAGTGCTGTTAATATAATCAAAGAACAATTTTCCGTTTGTGAAATCTGCAACCGTGTATTCAACAAAAGGAATTACTTCCTGAGATATTATTCCTATCATCTTTGTGTTTGGACAATAACAATAATAATATGTCTTTTCGTTTATTACGGCGGGTGCACTGAGGTACAAAGATGTATATGTTTCTTCTACGTTTTCATCATCCAAGTCACTTGTTGTGTACATGATAACTGCGTAGTTCTTTTCCACATCATCTTCATTTGTGTATATTCCGTACTTTTCACACTTTTCTATTGCTCTTTCGTCATAGCCCAAAATAGAATCTGCAGTTAAATAAGCTAGATTATCTATGACGTTTGTCTGATATGAATCCTCATTTAGAATATATGCTGAAGGATATATCATAATGTAAGAAGCTGTAGCTGCTGTTTTTGTTGTCTCATCAGCTATTCCTGCTCTCACTATAAGCGAATTCTTGTCATCTCCGAGGCTCTTTCTGTACAATCTGAAATCAGAAATGTCAGCTGCACTGTTTCCAAGATATTTGACAATATCCGTGCTGCATATTACAGCGGATTCGGATAACATTACTTCTGATGTTGATGTGTTGAGAATATATATAATGTAATATTCTTTTCCATCCACTACATTTCTTCTTCCATCAGCCATGATGTAGTATCCGCCTTTTGATGGAATGACAGTTCCAATATAATATCTATAAGAACTTCCATCGTTCAGAGTTACATTGACATATGATGGATTTGATTCAGAATCAAGGCCGTATTTTGACAATTCTTCTTCAGTACATGTGTCAGTTACTCTCCAGCTTGTTCCATTAGGTCTTATTGTGGATATTGACGTTGAACCAACTACAACTGTAGATATATACTGAGCATCAATTTGAATATCTGTGTGATTTCTGATTTCAAAAGTTGTTGAAGCAGAAATTGCCATTATTGCATAAACAGCATATGTGCCATCTTCATTCTGCCTGTCTGGCATTATGTAGAATTGGTAGCCGTTGTCATAAGTTGTATATGAACCGAGATAAAAAACATATGTTTCTTCTGAATCTATGTACTTTATCTCTATTCTGTTGTCTTTATCCAATCCATAAGATTCCAGATAAAACTCTGAACATTCTTTATTAACTAGATAAGAAATCGAAGCACTTGTATTCTTCAAAGTCAATGACGTGTCGTTTTGTATATCCATTAAAGAATTCTTTTCAAGATATATATTCCCGCCATTGAAAGGAAATTTAACATAGTTCGGATCAACAAATGCATCCAAATAGTAGTGATCGGATTTGTTTTTGATTTCTATTGTCTTGACATCTTCCCTTGTTATCGGCTGATAAAGCATTAATGTTTTTGAAGATGTGTCATAATACTCACCTTCATATACTACATCAGGCGATTCAACAACTGTTTCAGCCGGTTTAACAAGAGAAAAATACAATATGAGGCCAACTGCCAGAACAACAATTCCAACTCCTGCTATAATCAGATTTCTTACCAGAGTGTTTTTCTTTTTGGATGTGTTGTTGCTCACGAATGGCGCCTCCTTATCCAAACATAAACACCTAATCCTATCATAATTACAGGAATAATTGTCATTGTAAGCACTGTCCATGTTGTAGCATCACTTGTACTTACAGTCAGTGCATCTTTATCAAACAACTTAAATGAAATGCCTTCAAAACTTACATACTGATTGCTGTTTATAAGAGACAACATTGCATAGAAAATGCTCTGGTTAATCTCGTAGTCACTGGTATAGAAGTCATTCGATCCAAAACAGAACACATAACTTGTCGTATTGTTTGTATCATTTACATTCCACTCTATTGCAGCTGCTCCTGCAAGTGCTACTCTTGTAGTGTTTCTTGTTCCGAATTCGTCAACATACTCTGCTGTGTCGTAAGACGGAATAAGTGTTTGAGAAGTAAACTTAGTTGATGTGATAGGATGAACAATGGTGTTATCCGGTTTTATTATTACTGATTTAGGATTGTTAATAACTGAAATAGGTGTACTGTTGCTTGTAAGAATTCTGCTCATGAACGAGTTGGCAAAATTGTATTTGCTGTCATTGTTGTTTTTGACCGCATCTAAATCAGCCAATACTTTAACACTTCCTGATCCTGCTACTGAGTGAGCATCGTCTGTTACTGTGTAACCAAATCCCAATCCCCATTCTGAAAGCAATTCTTCTAGTTCATATAAGTAATTCGGGGTAGAAGAATTTTCCATCACTACAAGATTTCCGTAGTTTCCAGATAAGAATTTTCTGATCTTCTTTACTTCGGAAACCATGCCCGATTCATCTTCTGAAGTAGGAACAACAAGATTATATATTGGTGAATTGATAATCAAAAGATCTGAATTTGCATACTCATTTTCTTCGTATGGGAAGTCTTCTAAGGCCAGGTTTATTTCTTTAACTTCATAACCAGCATTATATAGCAATGTTTCAAGCGCACCATTTTCATCGAAAACAGGTTCGCCATGTCCCTGAAGCAAATATGCAATCGGTTTTTCATAATAATTTACAAGTCTTGCAACAGCAGACAAAATTGCCACTTCGGCATTGATGCCGTAAACGTTAGTCTGTGAGCCTGAATTTGTAAATGAATAGAAACTTGTTATAGCATATTTTTTATACGTTCCGAATGCATTGTTGAACTCTTTTTTAGAGTTTGGGTCAACAACAGTATGGTTTTCATCTGTCAATTCAATAACAACATCGGTTGTGAAAACTGCATCCGTTGAGTTAATCTGGAAAGGTCTTGCATCAGCAGGATTCTTTGTTATATCCAGTGTGACGAGTTTGATTGTGTCATACTTTTCCACAATTTGCTGGATAACTTTGTAAACCATCATGGTGTATGAACTGTATGCTTCAAAAGCATCCTTGTCCATCATCAAAATAATGTTGAGATACACTTTATCCTTGCCTTCAGGTTCTACAAGATTCTTAAGTTCTTTCTTGAACTCATCTGTCAACTCATACAAGTTTGATGTAGTAAGGTCTGTGTAGATATTGAATGTTACGCTGAGAGAAGTAACTATGATGTTAACAATTATGAAAACTGCAACTACGAGAGCAATTACGATAGTAGATGTTGCACCGTATTTAAGCTTTTTATTGTTTTTATTCTGCACATTTTTATCCATATATCTTCACCTCCTCACATCCATCTGCGTCTTTCAAAGACTTTTGTTGAGAGGAATAAGAACAATGCGGAAATTGACAGGAAGTAGAACAATGAACCGTAATCCATTATTCCGTTTGCAAAGTTTCCGTATCTTGCTGAGAATGAGATATTTGACAAAATAGTTCTTATAAACTCACTGTTGATATATGTTCCCAAATTGCCTATCAGGAGCAAAATTACAATTACAACTATTGTTCCGAGTGCGGCAATAAATTGGTTTTCTGTAAGTGATGAAATAAATATTCCTATTGAAATGAATGCCATTCCGCAAAGAAGCACAGCAAATACAGAAGCAAAATACTTAGCTGTATTCGGTGTTCCGTACATTGTCAAAGGAATGTAGTAAATGATACTTGATACTATAAAGCTTGAACCGAACAATGTAAAAGCTGCCAGGAATTTTCCTAAAATAACTCCCAAAATGCTCGGAGCTGATGTAATCAAGAGCTGATCTGTTTTTAATTTCAATTCTTCTGATACCAGTTTCATGGTAATCAACGGAATCGTTACTATAAACAAGTAAAGTATTATTGTGAAATAATTGGCTACGTTTGCTTTATCTCCTGCTTGTACAGTGTACTGCATAAACAAAAAAGCACTTACAAGGAAGAAAATAGCATAATAGACATATCCGACAAGTGATGTGAAATATGAACGCATTTCACGCTTATATACTGCCCACATATTTTTTTCTCCTTATTTTTTGTCACTCTTTGTTGATTTTTCAACTGCTTCAGCTGCCTTCTTTTCATCATCTTCATCGACAACTGAAATGAAGATATCTTCGATATTACCGCTCAAATAGTCCATTGATACAATAGGCCAACCGGCTTTTGCCATAGCATAGAAAACAGGTTTTCTTACATCGACGTCATCCTGGCTCTCTATCAGATAGCTTGAAACTCCGTCTCCGAATGAGTTTTCAACTGCAACAAATGAAACACCTGGAATCTTTTTGAGTGTTGACAGAACTTGCGATTCCGGACCATCAACTTTTATATCCAGCTTTCTCTTGCCCTTGATTTCGGATTCAAGATTGTCTGTCTTTGTATCAGCAACAAGTTTTCCTTCATTTATAATCAGGATTCTGTCACAAATTGTCTTAACTTCAGACAAAATGTGAGTGCTGAGAATAACAGTGTGATCTTCACCGAGTTTCTTTATGAGGTTTCGTATATCGATTATCTGTCTTGGATCAAGTCCGTTTGTGGGTTCATCAAAAATGACCACTTTAGGATTGCCTACAAGCGCTCCTGCTATTCCGACTCTCTGTCTGTATCCTTTTGAAAGATTTTTAATGAGTCTTTTTTGAGCGTCTGTAATTTTTACTACCCTGCAAATCTCATCAATATGTTCTTTCTTTTTCAGAGTACATTTCTTAAGGTCATATATAAATCCCAGATACTCATTGACTGTCATTTCAAGGTACAAAGGCGGAAACTCCGGAAGGTATCCGATTTGTTTTTTTGCTTCGGTTGGATTTTCCAAGATATCGAACCCATCAATTTCAGCCGTTCCCGATGTGCTTGAAATATACCCTGTTATTATATTCATTGTTGTTGTCTTACCGGCACCATTAGGTCCAAGAAATCCAACAACTTCGCCATCGTTTACTTCAAAACTGATGTTGTCAATTGCGTATCTGTCACCATACTTTTTTGTCAAGTTAGTAACTTTGATCATTTTTTATCCTCCAAAGAATCAGGATTTTTTTCTATTATTTGCATGCCTTTTGGCACTATATTAATACTCATAGCCTGTCCAGAGCCTCCGAACTCACCATCTGCAGTCCACTCCGGATAATCTCCTTCAAAATAGAAAGTGACATTTTTGGCTTTGGTTCTATATATGAGACTGCTTTCGGATGAAGTCATAAAAGCAGTTATTGCTTCTGTAAATTCAGCAATGTTTTTTGGAAACTTTATAAGTGTTATATCCAATAGTCCATCTGTAAGCATGTCCGGATTATTATTCTTAAAAACCTTTAAACTTGCAATGGATTTTGAATTGCTGGCTAAACCGCAAACAAGATTTTCTTCAATTGTCTCGTTTTCAGTCACTACTTTGACTCTATACGATTTAAGCGATGTGAGTTTCTTTAAAGCTTCCGTCACATACGCTACTACTCCGAACATTGCCTTAGCTTCCTGTGAAGTCTTATAGCAAACATCCATAAATGATCCGAATGCGGCAACATAAGTAAATGCCATACCTTCTATCATTCCATAGTCATATCTGACCGGGATGCCATTTTCTATAATATCCAAACACTGAACAGCGTTAAAAGGAATATTGTGTGAGAAAGCAAAGTCATTAATTGTTCCAGTAGGGATATATCCAATCGGAATATCTGCTCCGCTTTTGACAAGACCATTGAGTACTTCGTGCAATGTTCCGTCTCCGCCACTGCATACAACCGCATCATATTCTTTACCACATTCAGACAGAGTGTTTATGATATCCTCTCTGCTTTTTGAAAGATATGTGGTTATGTATTTGTACTTGGTGCTCAAAGTGGATATTATGTCATACATCCAGTTTTTTGCTTCTCCATCGCCCGAATTAGGGTTAATTATCAAAAGAAGTTTGTTGTTCATTTTTTTCACCGATTATTGTTTGTAAAAAGAAGATTATACAAATCGTCTGGTGTTTCGAAAAAATAATCTGCATTATCTCTCATGTATTTTTCAATCTCGGGCAATCTGAGCGATGACCAACCGGAATACCCGAATTTGACTCCTGCTGCTCTTGCCATATCAAGACCTGGTTTTAAATCATCAACAACTATAATATCTTCCTTTTTAAATCCATTTTTTTCAATAATGTCCAATATTGGAAATGGACTTGGTTTAACTTTGCTCTGATCAGAATTCCAACCATATATCACATCGGGATGAAGGACATTCCATGCATCATAATCTCTTAGTATTATGTTATCAAAAGAGTGGGAAACCACACATTCAATTCCGCCTTCGCTCTTTTGCTTTTTTATTATCTCTGGAACACCGTCATAGAACTCCGGAACGTGGTGCAATACAAAATCGTTCCAAGTCGTCTTTTCAAACTCCATCTCTTCGTCTGTCATGTGGTAAATGACCTTACATGTATCAAAAAAACCATTTGAAAAGTTGTATTGAATAAACTCATCCAAATCTATCTTTACACCAGGACGTATAACTTTGAGAGTGTTGACAAATGAAGGATAATGTATTTCAGGAGTGCTCTTGACCGATGTATCATCGTGATCGAGAACTAAACATTTAAAATTTGTCATATAATAAGTCAGCCACGTGTAGTGGTACTGAAAACCTTTCTAATCGCGCGCAATATTTCGCGTAATATTTATATTATCATAGATGAGTAGTAAATTCAATATATTGCAAGGCGCCCGAAAGCCGAAAAAAGCTTGTTACAAACCGATTTTTATTGACTACATTTTGTTAAAATATTACAATATTACCAGAGAATATTTGACACAAGGAGGACATAAAAATGTCAACATTCATCATAGGTATTATCGTTCTTGCAATCGGTATTATCGTATCACTCAGTTTAAGAAAAATGAAAAAAGTTTCTTTTGCAAAGAACAATTCAGGAACATATACTGAATCCGAATCCAAACCATATGCAAAATTTGCATGGATTCCTCTGGTAGCATCCATACTCGTTTTCGCAATAGCAACAGTATCTTCTTGCTACACATCAATAGAAACAGGTCATACAGGTGTCGTAACAGTATTTGGTAAAGTTGAAAACAATACTCTTGACGCAGGTATTCATGTTAAAGCTCCATGGCAAACAGTCATTCAAATGGACAACAGAGTTCAAAAAGCTACAATCAACCTTGAATGCTTCTCTTCTGACATTCAGGAAGTATCGTGCAGATACACTATGAACTATCAGATTAACAAAGCAAATGCTCAGGAAATATATAAGACAGTCGGAATTGATTATTACGACACAGTTATTACACCGAATGTGGCAGAATCAGTTAAAACGATTATGGCTCATTACACAGCCGAAAACCTAGTCGGAAATCGTGATTCATTAGCGCTGGAAATTGAAGAATTGCTTGGACAACAGCTTGAAAAATACAATATTGAAGTTGTTTCAACAGCTATTGAAGATATGGATTTCACTGATGAATTCACAAATGCTGTAGAAGCAAAACAAGTTGCAGTACAAAACAAACTTAAAGCAACTACCGAACAGGAACAAAAGACAATGGAAGCTCAACAACAGGCAGCAAGAGCTAAGATTGAAGCTGAAGCATCAGCTCAGGTTGCTCAAATTAAAGCTGAAGCTGAAGCAGAAGTAGCAAAGATTCAAGCTCAGGCAAACCTTGAAGTTGCAAAATTACAGGCTGACGCAACTGAGTATGCAGGTGAAAAAGAAGCTGCTAAAAACAAAGCCATTTCTGCAGAATTAACTGAAGAATTGTTGAGATATTATCTCATTCAGCAATGGGACGGAAAATATCCGGAAACATATGTGGGAAGCGATGGCGTTGCAAACATAATTTTAAATTCCGGTAAGGAAAGCACTAACAAAGAATAATTATTTGAAAGGAAAGATTTATGAAATTTTCAGAAATACCATATGAAAGACCTGATATGAAACAGGTCATGGACAACATTGATGAACTTACAAGTAGATTTTCAAGTGCGGCAAGTGCTGATGAACAATATGCAATACTGAAAGAATTTGACAATGTTACAAAGCATTCAGCTGCAATGTACACAGTAGCATCAATAAGATACTCCATTAACACAAAAGATGAGTTTTATTCAAAAGAGCAAGATTTCTATGATGAGAAAATGCCGTATTTTTCAGAAAAAACTCAGCAGTTTGAAAATGCAATTCTTGAGTCAAAATTCAGACCTGAACTAGAAAAAAGACTCGGAAAACTTCTTTTTAAGAGTCTGGAAATAAACAAGAGATGCTTCTCTCCTGAAATAATTGAGGATCTTCAGGAAGAGAATAAACTTACATCAGAGTATCAAAAACTCTATGGTTCAGCAGTAATTGAGTTTGACGGAAAGAAAATGCCCCTTCCGATGCTCGGAGTATACAAGGAAAGCCCTGACAGAGCCGTAAGAAAAGCTGCTTTTGAAGCAGATGCCAACTTCTTTGATTCTAATAGACAGAAGTTCGATGAAATATATGATGCACTTGTAAAAGTACGCACAAAAATGGCAAAAAAACTCGGTTATGACAGCTTCACTCAAATGGCATACGACCGCATGGGAAGAAACTGCTATGGTCCTGAAGAAGTTAAAAATTTCAGAGACAACATAGCAAAATATGCTGTTCCCGCTGTAAATGAAGTCAGAGAACTTCAGAGAAAGAGAATCGGAGTTGACAAAATTCACCTCTACGATAATGGTTACACATTCAAAACAGGAAATGTTAAACCTCACGGAACGCCAGAAGAAATCCTAGCTGCCGGACGAGAAATGTATCACAAACTCTCATCAGAAACATCAGATTTCATAGATCTTATGTACGACAACGAGCTATTTGATGTTCTTTCAAAAGATGGAAAAGCACCCGGCGGATATTGTACATTTATAGATGAATACAACTACCCATTCATTTTCTCAAACTTTAACGGAACATCAGGTGACGTTGACGTTCTGACTCATGAAGCAGGCCATGCTTTTGAAGCATACAGATCTTCACTTATTCTGAAAGACAGACTCATGATGGAACACAATGCAACTATGGAAACATGTGAATGCCATTCTATGAGCATGGAATTCTTGACATCTGATTACCATAATCTGTTCTTTGGCGACGATACCAAGAAATATGAGCTCTCTCATGCAGAAGACTCTTTCTGTTTCATTCCTTACGGATGTATGGTTGACGAATTCCAGCATGTTGTTTATGAAAACCCTGACATGACTCCTGATCAGAGAAATGAGGTATGGGAAGGACTAGAAAAGAAATACCGTCCTTACCTTGACCTTTCAGATCTTCCATTCTACGGAAGAGGCGCAGGCTGGCAAAGACAGCTTCATATCTATGAAAGTCCATTCTATTATATTGACTACTGCATGGCTCAGACAATTGCATTTGAGTTCTGGCTACTGTCAATGAAAGACAAAAAAGATGCTTGGAGCAGATATCTCAATTTCGTTGATGCTGCTGGAACAAAATCTTTTGAACAGGTAGTAAAAGATGCAGATTTGTATCTTCCTTACGAGCCGGACGGCATTAAGAAGATTTCAGAGAGCGTTCTTGATTGGATAAAAACGCATCAGATTAACGAATAATAACTGATTATTCAAAATGGCACAGATCGAAAATCTGTGCCATTTTTACATTTCTATTACTTTTTGTGGTAAAGCCTTTTGCTTTGATAATTAGGTTCACAAGTTAAATTCATGCCTAGTTTTTTGAATGTTGTCTCATCAACTCTGGACAGAATTACTGTCGAGTGGGCCTCGCAATTTTTAAGTTTACTCAGCTGATTTACTGCCTTTTCCGCATTGTCATCTGTCAATGCACATATGGATAAAGCAATTAATATTTCATCTGTGTGTAATCTTGGGTTATAGTTGCCCAAATAATCAATTTTAAGCTTTTGAATTGGTTCGATAACCTTAGGAGAAATAAGCGATACTTCATCCCTTATGTGAGCCAACTCTTTAAGTGCATTAAGCAAAGCCGCTGATGAAGCTCCGAGCAATGGAGATGTTTTTCCCGTCACTATCTTTCCGTTTGGAAGTTCAATCGCAACAGCAGGAGCATTTGTCATTTCGGCTTTGTCCAAGGCAGCACTTATAACTGGTCGTATCTCAGTTCCGATACCCAACTTGCCCATTATGATTTCAATTCGGCTGACTTCTTCTTTTGCTCCCAATCCCTGTCTTACCGAACACAATGTTGCAAAATATCTTCTTACTATTTCCTGAGTTGCAGCTTCTTTAACTGCTTCATCGTCTACGATGCAATTGCCGGCCATATTAACACCCATATCAGTTGGGCTCTTGTATGGAGATTTTCCATATATTAGCTGAAATATTGCATTTAATACTGGGAATATTTCAATATCTCTGTTATAGTTAACAGCTGATTTTCCATAAGCTTCAAGATGGAAAGGATCTATCATATTGACGTCATCAAGGTCCACTGTTGCTGCTTCATATGCAAGATTAACCGGGTGATGAAGAGGAAGATTCCAAATAGGAAATGTTTCAAACTTAGCATATCCGGCCTTGATTCCTCTCTGGTTTTCCTGGTAAAGCTGAGAAAGACATGTCGCCATTTTACCGCTTCCGGGGCCCGGAGCCGTTACAACTACGAGTTCTCTTGATGTTTCAATATACTCATTTTTTCCATATCCGTTTTCGCTGACTATTAGGCCTGTATTTGAAGGATAGTCAGGAATAATGTAGTGTCTGTACACTCTCATATCCAATCCTTCAAGTCTCTTCTGGAACTTGATTGCAGCAGGCTGTTCGGCAAAATGAGTTATGACAACTGAACCTACATAAAGACCAATATCTCTGAAAGCATCTATAAGTCTCAAAGTATCCTGGTCATATGTTATGCCTAAATCGCCTCTAACTTTGTTCTTCTCTATATCATTTGCAGATATAACAATGACGATTTCGGCTTTATCCTTGAGTTTAAGGAGCATGTTGATTTTTGAATCGGGATGAAAACCGGGCAGAACTCTTGATGCATGGTAATCATCAAACAGTTTTCCGCCGAATTCAAGGTATAGTTTTCCACCGAATGCATCGATTCTTTCCAGAATCTTTTCCGATTGCATTTTTAAATACTTTTCGTTATCAAACCCGATTTTGAACATACATTCCCCCAAATCAAAAAATACAAAGAAAATATACTACAAGAAATGAGCAATATCAACAATTAACTATGATTTTTTATTTATTTTTTTGATGACCCTGGAAATAACCTGTTGAATTGTTCCCATTACTAAAATTCCAAGAGCAATAATAGCTGCAAGTGAGATTGTATCTGTTATGGCAGAAGACGCCAAATTTGATTTTATAACAAAATAGTATGCTGCCCTGTAAATGTATATTCCTGGAACGAGCGGAATAATGCCTGCTATCAAAAATGTTATTACAGGAGCTTTGAAAATTCTTGCAAACATGTATGAAATAAATTCAACTATTAATGTGGCAATAAAAGTATTCCAGAAAATATCAACATTTGCATAGCTGAGCAGAATGAATATAACCCAGGCAACACAACCTGTAGCACAGCTGTGGATGATAAATTTTATAGGAATATCCATGAGGAAAACAAATCCGATAATTGCAATTATTACTGAAATTGCACCATATATGACATCGACAAGTACATCTCCTCTTGTCATATCCAATACAAATCCGAGTTCTTCGTTGGAAATACCTATTGTGTTTGAAACGAAAAGACCTCCGGAAACGCCTATTGCTATGGCAACTGCAACCATTGCTGCTTCTACTGTTCTTGAACAAGCAGACAGATAATCGCCTGACAAAACATCTCTTACAGCGTTAGTAATTGCAACTCCCGGAACTAATGGCATCAAACAACCGGCGATTATGTATTGCGGTGAGATGCTTATGTTAATCTTAATTGCTAAAAATGGGAATAATACACCAAAGAAAGCAAGAATAAAGCTGCAGAGAGCAATTGTCAAAAAGTCTTTTTGCAAGAGTTTTTTGAAATAGATCAAACATACTCCCAATAGCAAACCTATTAGTAATGCTGCAATGCCATCCAGTATTGAGCCGCCAAAGAAGATGCTGAATCCGCCGGAAGCAAGTGATGTTCCTATGAGTTTAACCCATACAGGAAAACTCTTTTCTTCATCAATTTCCTTCAATTTCTTGTAGGCATCATCAAGACTTACAATACCGGAACAAAAGTCTCTAGATACTTGATTGACTTTATATATTTTGCTTATGTTTACATCACCTGAAAATGTTCTCTTGTTCACGCAAATGGTCATATCTTTATCATCAGATAATGTGACAGTAATTCCTGTCGGAAGCACAAAAGCTTCAGTTACCGGAAGACCGGATGTTTTAAGAATTCTCGCAACCATGTCTTCTACTCTGCTTGTCTCGGCGCGTGATCCCATCATAATTACGCCCGCAAGCAGTGAAAAATTAACCAGCTCTTTGTAGTATGATTCGGTTTTAATCTCTGTTTCCATGGATTTGCCCCACTAATCTTTTCTCTTCATAAGGATATATTTAAAGAAATGGTACATTAAAAAGTATGCGCCTACCAAAACAGCTGCACCGCCCAAAAGGCAGAGAATAACCAGCCATACATTTACTTTGCCTTCTGAAGAATTCGAACTTGTTTCAATTGATGTAGTTGTTTCTACTTGTTCTTTTGATGTAACAACATCTGTTTTTCCGGCAGTTGTTTCTATTGTACTTTCAGGTAATTGAGTAGTCTCAAAAGTGGATTGTTTTTCGGTTGAAATAGGAATCAATTGAGTTGTTTCAACAGGATATGTACTTTCTTTTACTTCTGTTTCTGTTTTTATTTCAGAAGTTGTTTCTGTGGTAGTTTCTGTTGTGGTTATTTCATTGGTTGTCTCAATACTAACGGATTCTGTTACAGCATCTGTTGTTTCAGTATATGATGTAATCAATTCTGAATAGCTGATTGACTCAATATATGAAGTTGATTCAATAACAGTAACATAAGTGATTTTGCTTGTTGATTCGGTTGTGCTGATTATTGATGTTGAAACAGGTTCATATTTTTTTCCGCCATTTGAATAAAAAGCATCTCTCAAAAGATTGAATAATACATTATGTCCTTCTTTTGTAGGATGACAATCAAACAATTCAATAAAAGTCGTTCCCTTTCCTGTATTGAAGTATTCTTCATGTCCGTTCATAGAAGTTACATCAACATAAATGATTCTGCTCTTGTCGCAGACACTTTTTATTTGCCCATTTTCTCTTTCTATTCTTTGACCCACGAGTTGACCCATATATCCGAATGACAAATAAGGATTATATATGTTTTCAAACAAAACTATACAATTCGAAGGTACGAGAGATAACACTGTAGATACTATTGTTTCAAGGTTAGCCATCGAGTTTTTGAACACTTCATTGATTGCTTCTTCTGAACCATATAGCAGTGTCATGATGTTTTCTGCACTGTGCATCAAATCATTTCCGCCAATGGATATTGTAACAAGGGAAGCTGAAGCTAATTTGCTTTTAAAACTTGATGTTTTAAGTTTAGATAACAAATCTGAAGTTGTATCACCTGATTTGGCCAGATTTAGCACCTTGTAATTTATATCATTGCCCAAAAGTGTCGGATATGCTTCGTTTTGACTTGAAAGGCCATATCCGGCTGGAATTGAGTCTCCTAAGGCAACATAAACCGGTTGTGTGCCCGTAGCAGCAAAAGTCTTAGTTGGAATAAGAACACATGCACATAATGTTATTGCAAATAATATTGACATTATTACCTTAAATTTGTTTTTAAACATATCCCGCACCTTTTTTAAAGTCTATTCAATGCACTTTTTATTTCGGAAAAAGAAAAGCCGTATCTTATCAATGCATTAACATTTTTAGAAGCTCTTTCCTTACTTGAAAAAGAATCACTTTTCATTGTCGCAGTTATTCTTTTTTTGCAGATTTCTACAAAATCTACATCAAGAGTGTCCAAAACTTCATTTATAACTGTCTGTTTGTATCCTTTTTTAAAGAGTTCGTTCTTAATTCTGTTTTTGCCATACAGTTTTATCTCAGCCAGATCCTTTGCAAACAATTCTGCTTGGGACAGTTCATCAATAAAACCATTTTCTTCAATGTACGATGCCGCTTTTTCAGATATTTCTCTGGAAAAACCTTTTCGCACTAGCTTGTCTTTTAAGCCTTTTTCAGAACTTTGAGAATAATACAGCAAATCCAGACCTTTATTTATTGCTGAAGTGAGCTGAGACAGATAGATTATATTATCCATTTCCTCACTGCTGAGCAAAAAAGGACTGTCTATTTCATAAGGATATCCCAATTCTTCGAAAAAAGAAGAAGCGATTGGTAACTTATTCTGCTTTAATTCTCCATCTTCACAATACTTTATTGTACAAATCACAATCTCACCATTCATTGATGGTGAGATGTGAATTAAATACGAATCTGTTATCATTTGTCGTCAGAAATGTCTATAACTCTTAAATCAAGACTTTCATCTTCGCTCAAGAGTTCATCATCTTCTTCAAGTTCTTCATCTATTGAAAAATTCTGATTGACTGTCAAATCCAAATCATCGCTCTTGGACTTAATGAGTTTTTCAAGTTCTTCGCAAAGAGCACTGTCCTGAGAAATATAGTTAATAGCGTTTTCTTTTCCCTGACCGAGTTTTTTGTCGTTGTAGAAGAAGAATGAACCGCTCTTCTTAATAACTCCGAGTTCAACACCGAGCTCAAGTATTTCGCTTGTTTTTGAAATGCCCTTGCCGTAGATGATATCGAATTCTGCTACTTTGAACGGAGGAGCTACTTTGTTCTTTACTACTTTAGCCTTTACATGGCTTCCATATACATCTGAACCTTTTTTGAGGTTGTCTGTCTTTCTTATGTCAATTCTTACAGAAGAATAGAATTTCAATGCTCTTCCGCCTGGAGTTGTTTCAGGATTTCCGTACATAACTCCAACTTTTTCACGGAGCTGGTTGATAAATATAACAACACAATTTGTCTTTCCGATAATACCGGAGAGTTTTCTCAATGCCTGTGACATTAGTCTTGCCTGAAGACCAACGTGTGAAGCACCCATTACACCATCAATTTCCTGTTGCGGAACAAGAGCTGCAACTGAGTCAACAACTACTGCATCAACTGCACCGGATCTTACGAGTTCTTCTGTGATTTCAAGTGCCTGTTCGCCTGAGTCTGGTTGTGAAACCAAAAGGTTATCTATATCTACGCCCAATGCTTTTGCATATACAGGATCCAAAGCGTGTTCAGCGTCAATAAATGCTGCATTTCCGCCTATTTTTTGTACTTCAGCGGCAATGTGAAGAGCAACTGTTGTCTTACCTGATGATTCAGGTCCGAATATTTCAATTATTCTTCCGCGCGGTACACCTCCGATTCCCAAAGCCATATCCAAAGTAACTGAACCTGTAGGAATAGCTTCTACATTCATATGAGTGTTTTCGCCGAGTTTCATTATGGTGCCTTTGCCGAAATTCTTTTCAATTTGTGCAAGGGCTGTAGCTAAAGCTTTCTTTTTTTCATCCATGCTTACAGGAGCTGCTTCTGTTTTCTTTTTTGCTGTTGCCATATGACTTTTTCCTTTCTATCATTCTTCTTCATCAAAAGGCTTTGAAGAAATATTTTCAGTAGATTCTGACGGAGCAACTTTCATTTCATCTTTTTCCTCAGCTTCTCTGATTTCTTTTTCTTCTGCTTCTTCTGATTTAGCAATTGTAAAGTTTACGATGTTTTCTCCCTCTTTTACTTTCATTACTCTAACACCGCTGGTTGTTTTTCCTGAATATACAGGAACATCAGCAATGTGCATACGAATAACGATACCTTGATTGCTTATGATGAGGGCATCATCATCTTCTGATACTGTCGCAATACCTGCGAGTTTTCCTGTTTTAGCTGTAATGCTGTGACAATTTACACCGCAAGTTCCACGTGAGTGAGCTGTGAAATCCTTAAACTCGTTACGTTTACCATATCCGAGTTCTGTCAGAGTAAACAACTTCTTATCGTCGTCTACTATTGTAGTTCCTACAACAACATCATCGCCTTTAAGTTTAATCGCTCTCACGCCTCTTGCTGTTCTTCCGAGGACTCTTGCCTCGTTCTCGTTGAATCTAACAGCCTTTCCGTTTCTTGATGCTATGAGCAAATCATTGTTACCTGTTGTGTGTTTAACAAACAGCAATTCATCGCCTTCATCAAGATTAATTGCAATCTTACCGCCTTTTCTCTGATACTCATAATCCTTTATATTGGCACGCTTGATAACACCACGTTTTGTTACCATTACAAAGTAATCTTCATCATCAAAATTAGGTATAGCAATAATTGAAGTAACTGTTTCACCCTCGTTCAATTCAATAAGATTTACAAGGTTTGTGCCTTTAGCTGTACGGGAAGACTCAGGTATCTGATATGTCTTCTTCATATACACTCTGCCAAGATTTGTAAATAAGAGCAGGAATGCATGTGAGTGTGCAATTATCATGTCCTTAACGCTGTCTTCTTCTTTTGTCTTAATGCCGATACTTCCCTGACCGCCTCTGTGTTGAGCAACATACTCGCTAGCAGGGATATTTTTGATATATCCGCCTTCGGTAAGAGTCAAAACACATTCGTGTCTGTCAATCAGGTCTTCATCAACTATGTTATCTATAGCGCCGACAATTTCAGTTCTTCTGTCATCAGAGTACTTTTCTTTTATTTCAAGCATTTCTTTCTTGATTACTTCTTTGACTTTTCCATCGTCAGAAAGAAGCTCTCTGAGATATGCTATGTATTCATTCTTTTCTTTTAATTCTGTCTCAATTTTGATTCTTTCAAGACCGGCAAGTTTGCCCAAAGTCATCTCTACTATAGCTTGAGCTTGAACTTCTGTAAGTCCGAATCTGGCTACCAAAGCGTCTCTAGCGTCAGTAATAGATGAAGATGCTCTTATTGTTTTGATAACTTCTTCGATATTGTCCAAAGCTATCTTCTGGCCTTCAAGGATATGAACTCTGTTAAGTGTCTTGTCAAGATCAAATTGTGTTCTTCTCTTGATTACTTCTTCCTGGAAATCAATATAGTGATTGAGTATATCTTTAAGTCCAAGGAGTTTTGGCTCGCCGTTAACAAGAGCTATCATGTTGACGCCGCATGTACTTTGGAGTTCAGTATATTTGTACAGCTGATTTAAGATAACTTCGCCATTGGCATCGTGTCTGTATTCGATAACTATTCTCATTCCGGCTTTACCAGATTCATCTCTGAGTGCGGTAATACCTTCGACACGTTTGTCTTTGGCCAAATTAGCTATACTTTCAACAAGAGAACTCTTGTTTACCATGTATGGTATCTCTGTTACAACTATGTTG
>JAEEGL014129095.1_pt1 | contig 20216 bp, 7 predicted proteins | sample 9134231 | NCBI WGS metagenome assembly JAEEGL01 (sample SAMN16246548, study PRJNA631951) | gut metagenome | biome: gut microbiome; feature: rumen; material: fiber-attached | host: Bos | place: Iran: Karaj | collected 2018-10
AAGAAGCATCGTTCGAGCCACCTGCCTTAAGTGCCTCAAACATTTTCTCCTTTTCTTCGGAAGCCCTCTCATCATACTCATGTCTTTCTCTGATCCTGGCAACAATATCATTGAGATCGCTGATCTGAAGATTCTCCGTACTCATTGCCATCTGCATCAGAGCTTCATTTATGATGGCAGGAGTGTCTTTAAATTCTTTTCTAAGCTCTTTGATATAGCCGGCATTTGCGACAAGATTCTTTTTCAGGGAATTGGCAACTGCCTTGATACTTCCTGTTGGAAGGAATTCCATGTCGCCTATGTCTGCTTTTCCGGAGCTGATATTCTTTAATATGTTTTCCTTAAAATACTGAATTTCCTTGGGTTCAAGAATGCTGGTTATCTCCTTGCTCTCAAGGAAAAGATCACCCATGATCCTTGCAGTAAAGCCGATGTCATGACGAACGCGCTTATTGGACAGACTCTTATAGTAAGTCTCAAAGGTCATGTTTGGCTTTGTGAGGTCAATCTTTGTATTGTTTTCCTTTATGATCTTTTCAAGCCGTTTCCTGAACTCTTTGCTGCTCATGGTGCCCATATTGCTCTTGAGTTCGCCGATCTTTATCCAGTTCTCTTCCTTGAGCACGAGCCTGTTGTTCTTGGTGACAGCGTTAACTATCTTCACAGAAGCAAGGTTATCCAAGTACATGTCTGCTTTCATGCGAAGCTCAGACATCTTCTGGGAAACAATACCGGAAGCTGTGCCATCCTTGGAAAGATATTTTGCAAGGTAGTCTCGCTCTGAGCTTGGAACCTGGCAGACATTCATCACGTGCGAGATTCTGCTCTCAGCCTCAAATTCCTCAGATGCAAGGTACTTGAGCACCTTAATGCTCTCTCTTACCTTGTATGCGATAGTGATCTCACCACCCGTCAGATAAGCAACACCAAGTTCTTTTCTGATCTTCTCTTTAACAGATTCCCTAGTAAGCACGGAATAGCCAAGTTCATCAACGAGCTGATCAATTATCGCCCTGTTATCCGCGCACTGATCCCTATAGATATCCATTCTGACATTAAAGGCATCATCACTGGAATCCACAAGGAGCGCATTTATTTCATCCTTGTTCCAGAAGCTCATATCATTTGCATCGATAAGAAGCTCTGAAACAAATCTGTCTTTCCTTTTCTGGGTTCTCTCAAGGAGTTCTTTATTCTCTTCCTTATAATCCTTAAGGAGCTTGCCGACGTGAGCCCTGAACTGTGGCAGATCCTCAAATATAAGCTTTTTGCTCTCTTCATCGGCATCAAGTTTTTCGGATATGTATTTGCTGAGCTTTCCCTTTAAAGAACTAAGTCCAAGAGTAAGCTGCGGATTCTCGTCGCAGACCATGGACATAGTAATCTTATTGGCAACAAGACGCCTGTTCTTATCAGCAACAATCCTTGCAAGTGTTTTCTTGTCCTTGTCCATAAGCTTCTGGTCAGCCAGAAGTTTCATGAGAACATCCTTGTACTCCTGACCGTTTTCAAGCCAGTCGTCGATAAGGGCTCCTTTGTCCTTTTCGCTAAGCTTATTCTCATCTAATATATCTTCTATTCTTGCTGCATCCGTCTTATCTTCAATTTCCCTGAAGCGCTTTGCAGTCTCATTGGCAAAGCTCTTAAGCCCCGTCATGATATCCATGATACGGCAACTGATCTTATAGCGTTCTTTGCCATAGTCGGTTGCATGGAACATCTTTTTGTGAGTGACCTGATAATACTTTGCTGTAGTCTCTGCAAGTCTGAATACGTCATTATAATCAAGGTAAGCCGTTCCAGCCTTTTGAGCCTTTTCAAGATTCTTTTTAAAATTGACCAGCGCTCTGAAAGCATTCTCCATTTCCCTGAATGCTTTGTGCTTGGTGTGGGTATCTTTTTCCATCTTTTCAAGAATCTCGGTCATGGAGAGATAGTCTATCTCATCCGGCTCGACAAAATCGTAGTCCTTGTCCTTGTGCTCAACCTTGAGTCGCTTATCATACTCGAGGATTGCGTCTCCCATGACCTCTCCAAGGGTCTTTTCTTCTTCAGCAAAAAGAGGCACCTTCTTTTTCTTCTGGGTATCATTAGTGTTGAACTTCTCAAGCTCCCTGTTTATGACGCCGGGCATACCACCGTTTTCTTCATGTTTCTGCTCAGAGACCTGTATCTCACTGCTTTTTTGCTTCTGAACCTGCTGCTGTAATTCCTTATCTCCGCCACCCATGCTATTCACCTCACAAGAAATAATTAGACTTCAAAAAGAAGCATTGTAACATCGTCTGCCTGATTGTCCTGCTGAAAAGCAGATATCTCTCCCCAAAGAGCTTCGATAACCTTCTCTCCGCTAAGGGATGTATCTCTTCCCAGAGTTTCAAGGAGTCTGTCTGCTCCAAATAGCTCACTTTCCGTATTCATGGCCTCAGTCACGCCGTCGGTGTAGAGGAATATCTTATCTCCCGGCGATAGCGTAATCTCGCGCTTTGTAAATACAGAATCCTCCATTGCTCCCATAAACAGGTCATGCTCTTCGAAAATATAGGAATAGCGATCCTTTGCTTTTCTGTAGACTACAAGGTCCTCATGACCTGCATTCACATATGTAAGCGTCCTGTTCTTTATGGAATAGATGCAGGCAAATACTGTGACAAACATCATATCCTTGTTGTTCTCACAGAGCTGATTGTTTGCCTTTTGCATCGCAACTGAAATATCATCAGGAGCTTCTTTTAACATATTCTTTATAACAGTCCTTGATACGACCATGAAAAGCGATGCAGGGACGCCCTTATCCGAGACATCTGCTATAACAAGAGCCAGCCTGTCTTCATCTATCATAAAGAAGTCGTAGAAATCTCCTCCTACTGTCCTTGCGGGCTTCATTATAGGTGTTACATTAAACCCTTCGAATTTAAGGCTCTCTCTGTCAGGAAGCATATTTGCCTGAAGCCTTGCTGCAATCTCTATCTCTGTCGTTATACGCTCTCTTTCCTTGGTCTCATTTTCGAGATCATGCATATACTCATGGAGCGTTATCTCCATGGATTCCAGCGCATCTTTAAGGTCCCTAATCTCATCATTGGTCTTTATCTTTAAGTCCTTAAAGAAATACTCTTCTCCCAGCTTATCCTGGGCTTCCGACCAGTTGTTTACTGCCTTGGACAGCTTTCTCACAGGTCTTATGACAAATTTCTTCATGGCGATTGAAATCACTATCCATGCCATGATAGTCAGGAATGCAAAGATGACCACATAAATAGCAGTGAATATCAGGTTGAAGTAATACAGCTTCTCATTGTGCGCATCCATGAACATGTAGGCTCCGAGATTATCCCTCTCCTCACCTTCAACAGGAACCAGAACCGTAAATCTCATGATGTGACTGTCCGAATTAACGACATTATCATAGGTATATAAAACAGCGTCTCCTTCAGCAGTTGCGGTTATCAGATAATTAAAGTCAAACCAATAACCGCAATCATTATCGTATACACCTCTTACAACAACTGCCCGCTCTTTTTCCTTGTCCAGAATACAGAGTCCGCAATTTTTTACTTCCTGATTTCCCTCCTGGATCTTGTCAAAAACAAAATCGATAAGGTTAACATCTATGTCGTCCTCTACCTCATCAAAATCGGGAAAACGCGAAAGATATTCCGGTGCATTCGGGTCCTTTTTCTCATTTTCCGGAATTGATACATAAATGTCCCTTATGATGTCAGCAGCCTTCCTGGAGTTTTCTGTTCCGATAACTGCCAGTGATGTCTTACCGAGGTAATACATACGCTCAATCTCTTCAGTGCTCGACTCGACATTGAGAATGAAGCGCATGGCGAAGACGGAGAAAATGGCCATAGCTACAACCAGCCCGGTAATAGCCAGGTTAGTCTTTAATCCAAGCGTTATTCTGAATTTTCTTCTGATTTTTTTCAGAGAAGGCTTCGTCATCACTTTTTACCGTTCTTTTTCTCATCTGCAAGCTTTTTAGGCATGTTGAGATTTCTAGGCATGTAAATCTGCTCGTTGAAGAATGCTCTCTCAAATGCATGTTCCTTGAGGTTCTCAGGCTTATCGAACTCGACACCGTTTACATGTGCAAGATTAACAGGATTGTCGAGATTGATCTGCTTCATCTTCTTGATCTTTGCATCGACATACATGTCGCCTTCAACGTTGTAAAGGTTCTTGCTGAGACCAAATTCGTCTGCAATGTCATTGAGATTTTCTCTATTTAGGCACACCGGAAATACCATTTCAAACTGTCCGCTGGAAAGAATCTCTGCAATAGAAAGATCCTCTGTTTTATTGAGTTCTTCTCCTGTATTCAGCGAGTTAAAGCACTTGAACGCCTTCTTATCTGCATCTATTCCAACGATTGAATAGTAATGTCTTCTGTACAAAAGACTTATAGGCGCACCGGTCTTCTTCATTTCCCTCTGGGCCTTGAGCAGGATATAATCGCCAAGCTTTTCACTCATCTGCTTGTCCAGAGTTATATCCGGAGTAGCAAACTTATTAAAGAATATGCGCTTTTCTGCAGTCTTAGGAATCTTATCGATTACTGTATCAGCAACTGTGTAAGGATTTCCCATCCTGTTGTTCTCAAGGAATCCAAGAATATCTTTAGCTTCCTGAGTAAAGTTGATGTGACCTGCGTTATCATTCTTGGTCTCATTGAGCTTAGGCCTTACATTCGGATGAATCTTCAGGTTCTTCTTGGTAAGGAAGGTATCCTGTGTAAACTTCTTGGGCGCTCCGGCTCCGATGTCCTTCTTGTTGGCCTTAAGGTATGTATTGATAACATATGTATGTGATGCAGCCCAGCAGCTGTTGGAGTTTTTCTGGTGCTCTGTAAATTTATAGTCCTCAGGCTTAAGGTCTTTTCCTGCCTGTTTTTCATCAGAATCAAGGAGGCTGAAGCTTGTCAGCTGCTCGTTATAGTTCGTAAGCGAATCCTTAACCCTGGTAATCACCTGCTGCCTCTCGTTATTTATTTCCTTGCCGGTCTCAAATGCATTGAGTACGGTCAGAACCTTGTAAAAGAGAACCGGATTGACCTGCTCGCCGTTTGCTGACAGATAGTCTTTTCTCTGAATCCAGTACTGCTTGAGATAGAAAATAGTATCAATATCTGTGGCTCTGCTAAGGAGGTTAACGATCCAGAGGTAGTCTTTGCTGGTCTTGTCAACAGCTATTGAAGGATCCTTGTCCTTATCCTGTATTACAACCTTGTTATCTCCATAGATACCGTTCTTAAATCCGTCACCTTTGAGTTTGTCGGCAGTTGCACCGATTCGCTCAGACAACTTCGTATCGCTTAGCTTCTTTTCAAAGACTTCTTTATTGTCAGTGATTTCCTTTGAACTCTCGGCACTTATGAGATTAAATATGATTGCCTTTGCATATTCGATAGGATTCTTTGATTCAATGTCAAACTTAGGCACAGTAAAATACAGCATATCAAAGAGGTCTGCTTCGTAGTTATTGAATTTGTCGAGTTTTCTGTCCTCTCTCTTTAAGACTTCTTCCTTTTTCTCTTCCTTATCCTCTTTTTCTTCCTCGTCCTCGTTCTTTAATACTTCATTCTTTATTACTTCATCTTCATTCTTTATTACTTCATCTTTCTTTTCTTCTTTCTTTACCTCTTCATCTTCCTTCTTATCTTCCTTCTTATTTTCCTTCTTTACTTTCTTTTCTTTCTTTTCGCCATTCACTCCTCTGATGAGTTTTAGCTGCTCCTCTAATTCTTCATCCTCATCATATTCCTCATCCTTTTCTTCCAAAATCTCTTCGTCAAGCTTAAGTTCCTTATCTGCTTCCTCTTCCTCTTCCTTCTCTTCTATGATAGGAGCAATATTTTCATCAGGCTGAAGGATATCTTTAAGGCTCTTTTTCTTCTGAACCTGCTGCCTCTCATCTTCAGGAAGAAATGCCTGCTCGTCCTTTTCTGCATCCTGAGCCATGAGTTTTGCCAGATATTCTCCGTATTCCTTAGTATGGGCTGTTCTTGAAAGATCGGAAGCCGCTTTTTTCTTCTTGAAGAACTCGACAAGAAGCTGCTCCGGGCTCTTGCCGCCTTCATACTTTCCGTCTTTGAACTTGGTAGTCTTGTAAATATAGTCTATATAAGCCTTTTCATCATCTGTATACATATCGGTGCTGGTATCGCCCACCTTGATGCGCTGGATGATATTTGAATACTTGTACTGATCTATCTTGTCACACAGTATCTTAAACTTAAGATTTGCACCTCTCTTAAGTTCGATAAAGCGCTTTTTATCCTCTGCAGCCACGTCATAGTTCATGAAAACCGAGTAATCATTGCCCTTATTGTCGCATTTAACAGCAAGTGCGCTGGCAACACCTATGAACTTGCTTCTTACAGCATAGGCATCCTTAATAAGCTTGTTGACTTCTTTTCTTGAGAGCTTCTCAAGAGATGTTGTATTGAACTGTTCGAACTTCTCATCAACTTCATCGCAGATGGCACAAAGATTGGTCTTAAGCTTTGCTACAACAGCCTGCAGCTCAACGTTGCAGTTGTCAAAAGCCTGAGCCAGCTGCTTGGGCTTCATGGCAAGGATATTCTTTCCCTCAGACTGCAGTAACCTGTAGAATATCTCAGCGTTCTTGCCTCCCATGTATTCCCTGATCTTGCGGTATTCCTCGCCTTCCTTGTCTTCTATACTGCTAAGGAGCTTTTTCTTTACCTGATCATAAGGCATTAAAGAGTGACCGATCGTCGAGAGACTATCCGTTACTCCGTTTGCAGCGCTTTTGATCGAAGCATTGCCAATTACAACAAATCCGTCCTCGGACTGTTTCATATCCTCAGCAAAAAGATTGTCCTCATCAATCTCATCGATCTTTTGGTTTTCATTAAGGATCTCCGTCTGATTTTCCATGAGGATTTGCTTGCCGAGAGTCGTGAGATCTTCACCGAGGGCAACGTTTCTTAAGGCATTCAAATAACCGCCTGCCCTATCTATAAGATCAAGCTGTTCCTGCTTTCTGTTTTCTATATATTTCTGGAGTTTTTGTTTGAGAATAGGCCTTGCTGTAAGCTCACTCTTTCTTCTCTCAAAAACATCAGCAGAGTCAGCGATTTCTTTATCAATAACAGTTATGGCTGCTGCAATCTTTTTGGCATTCTCAGCAAGATTATTGTACAGATGCCCTCTTTTGCCATCATCCGCATTATTATCAACCTTGCCATCAAGGAACTTAACAGCCTTCAGGATATCTGTCTCTGCTTCACCGGGATTGTTGTTTTCTTCCTCGTCGTCCTTCTTTATAAGCTCACGTGCCTGCTCCCTCCAGTAAACGCTGTTGATTCGATGAGTGCCGCGATCCTGCTTGCTCTTCATAATATCGACGAGAGCTTTTGTAAGTTTCCCGTGCCCCTCTGTATATCCGGGATCCTTATCTTTCTTTTTGGTCACCAGAAGACCATTATCAGCATACTTTACGCCATAATGATCAAGACTATAGGTAAGATCTGCATCCATAGCCTTGTAAAGAAAAGTTGCATATTCGAAATTGCCAAGGTCGATTGCCTTTCCCTTGGAATCGGTTCTATGAAGAAGCCCCTGCATCATTTCAGTAACTTCATCTTTGACTTTAGGAGTCTTGGTAAGATTGTCGATAGCTTCAAACTTGTCGCGAAGCTGTTTGATCACTTCAAATCTCTGTGGAACGGCATGCCTCTCAAAGAGCTTTGGTGACAAAGTCTCAAAGGAATAGATGGCGTCCATAACAGCATCTTTAATTGCATTAACAGGATCTTTGATTGCCTTCTGAAGATACTCTTTGTAGGCATTAACAGAATCCTCATCAAAAGTACCGGTATCAGAATAACCGTCTCCGTTTATCTTGATCTCCGGAGCAAGGGCCAGCAGATCTTTCTTATGCGCAGCAAGCAGCTCATTTTCATCTTCATCATCTTTAAAGGCTTCACGCTGCAGCTCTCTCTTTTTCTTCTCAATACGAATAAACTTAAGCGTGCCCTGCATAAGGTCATCAGCATAAGTCCCGGGTTTTTCTACGGTATCGAGGCCGAAGGGATCCTTAGTTCCCAGTCCTACCACCTGTCTTATCTTTTTCTTCCAGAGATTTTTATTTGCGACAGCGGTCTTTCTGCGGGTTCTGCGGTCAAAATAGCCCAGATTGTCGTTCTGTATCAGAATTTCCTGCTTATCCGGGATATTGGCTCTGTAGATTTTCTGCCCGCTGTATTTATCGCTCCATTTTTTCTTGTAATCAGCATAAAAATCCACCTGATTCTCAAGCTGAGAAACAATGAAGTTATCTTCATAGGCAGACCTTTGGACCTTGAACGCATCCAGTTTTTGCTGCTCCGGCGCTGTTACCTTGATCTCGGTCTGTTTCTTTAGGATCTGAATCTGTTCTTTTCTTCCATTTTCAAAATCTACCATATATATGCCCTCTGCAATTTGGAAAGTCATCCTAACTACAATTTTATACGATGAGCCAGCAGATTAAGCGCTTTTCAATCATTAAAAAAGTATTAAAAATCAGTATACAAGATGGGAATACTTGCCAAGAGTATCACTGGTAAAGGAAAAGCTCGCTCCCTTGGAAAGCTCCATCTTGATAGTGCGCATGAGATGGGTCATGGTAAGCTTATCCCCGGATGCTGCGGCCTGTGAACATGCATTCAAAAATACTGTCTTTATGATACTTCCGGTAAAGTCTTTAAACTGCTCCGAAAGATATTCGATATCGATCTCATCGTGAGGAATCCTGTCTGTGATAAGGCTTTCCCATATCTGTCTTCTCATCTCGGTATCAGGATTGTCGAAGTGTGCCACATATCGGATTCGTCTCATAAATGCAGGATCGATATTGCCCTTGATATTGGTAGCAAGCACCACTATTCCGCTGTAAGCCTCTATCCTCTGCAAAAGATATGAGATCTCATTGTTGGCATATTTATCCTGTGAATCCTTGACTTCACTTCTCTTTCCAAAAAGAGAATCCGCCTCGTCGAAAAAGAGCACAACATTTGCTTTTTCAGCAAACGCAAATATCCTCTCAAGGTTCTTTTCCGTCTCACCGACGTACTTATCAACCACATTTGAGAGGTTTACCTGATAAAGATGAATTGCAAGTTCCCCTGCTATTGCATTGGCAGACATTGTCTTACCTGTTCCGGGAGGTCCGCAAAGAAGAATGCTGACCGCGCTTCCGTAGCGGTAGCTGTCCTTAAGTCCCCACTCGTCGAATACTCTGTAATCGACTTTTGCTGAGGAAATAGCACCTTCAATAATGGCCTTAAGCTCCGGCTTTAACTTGACATCCGAGAGCATAGTCGTAGAATAAACGATCCTTCCAAGCTCAAGTCTCTTTGAAAGACCGGTTGCAGAAAGAGAGAGCTTTGAAAGCGCAGTATTTTTATCCTGCCCCTCGCTCTCCTCTATACTGCCAAGGCCTCTTATCATATTCATTGTCTCGCTTGCACTTAAGCGATAGCGCATCGCAGCTTCATTTGGGTCGATATTAAGGTCAAAGAGCTTCGTAAAGCCCTCCCATATCTTTTTCCTCTCATCAAAGCCTATAGACTCCGGAAGCTCAAGAATAAGACTCTCTCTACTCTCCAGCCTCTTTATTATGGGCTTTGAAGTATCGCTGCAGATAATAAGCGGTATATCCCACTTAAGAAAATTTAAAAGCACATCCCTCTCAAGCATCTCAAGCTTGTGCTCATCATCATTTCCCGTAATTTCATTGGTTATACCATAGATGCATACACCGGCATTTAGGAAAACCGCTTCACGCACAAGTTCATTCTTTATGAGCCTGAAGTGCTCCGTTCCGTTTCCCGTGATGTCCAAAAGGTCGATGAATAAAAAATCCATCCCGATTTTTTGTGCTATATGCTTGGCAATAAAGCGCCTTCCACCTGCTCCTGAGAGCTGAAGCGCTCTTCCTCCCCGCTTAAAGAAATCTGTTCCGCGCTCTATATATCTCTCATTTACAAATGCATCGTGGATAGGTGCCGAAGCTGAATAATACTGGCAGTAGGTTGACATCCTGCCAAGTGACATATCGCTCTCAGATAAAAAAGACACTATCCTGTCGTCCATTTTGATCTCCTGATAGAGCATTGGCACTTTTTCAAGCTCCAGATTAAAGATGATGCTCATGGGATAGGCATAGCTCATTATCTCCCTCTCGTCAGGAAAGCTTATCCCTTCCAAAAGGTAAGCGAGCTTAAGACATACTCTGCTGCCAAAGTACTCCTCAAGAAACATGTCGAACTCAGGATAATAAAAAGAAGCAATAGCAAGGTCCATCAAAGACCTCACCACCTCTCCTTCTCCAAGAATACTTAATAGATAAAAATATCTGCCTGCCTGATTGTCAGCAAGGCTTCCTACGCCTTTTGAAGCGGCAGCCATTATCATCTCCTGCTGCTTTGCCCAGGCTCTTATCGCAGCATCGTCACACTTCATTGCCGCATCAAAAAGCTGAGGATACTTCATAAGAGTATCCTCAAAGCCTTTTTCTTTTAAATATGAATCACATCTTAAGATGATCAGGGAAGCATTGGTTTCCAGAAAAGATATTTTATTCTGCATACGGCATCTCTTTCTCAAGCTGGTCAAGCATGCGGTTGATCTCATCAATTCGCTCGTCCAGATTGTTGAAGTCATCGATCTTCTTTAAGTAGTCCATGTAATCCTCTATTGTGATCTTTGTCCTGCCATCACTTACAAATAAGATGAGATCAACAAACATATCCAGCTGCTCAAAAACCGAAGCAAGGAAAAATCTTAAGTTTTCCCTCTCAGCTTCAGTCGCTTCAGGATTTATGGGAATTCTGTATCCGTAAAAGACCTGCTTAAGAGGCTTGTAGAGGCAGAAATTCCCAAAAGAAGGGTAATCTCCGGACGCAATGACTACATTAAGATCATTGATAACTTCTGCGACTGCTCCAAAATGCTCGGGATCAATATCTTTTGCCAATGTAAAGTTGAAATGAACAACCGGATAAGGATCATCATCGCCATTAGGAAGTCCCTCTACTGCTGCCTCCACAATGGCAGCAGCCTGGCTGACACCAAGGTCATAGACAAAAGCACGATGTAATCCATCCTCGACCTTACTTTCTCCGCACAACATGTTAAGGTCCTCTGTAATCCAGCTATTCACGGTATTAACCCATTCAGAGTAATCCATATAGTCCCCCTTCCAATACTATTTTTCTCAAGATATGGACTCCATAAGCACACTTCTCCAGTTCTTAGGAGCTCCAAGTGCCTTCATAAACCTTGCAAGACTTACTCTTTGTGCAAAATCCTCGCCACTTTCATTTTCTTTTATCTTGTAGTAAGGTGCGATAACATCCTTGGCAAGTGCAAAGCCTGCGAGATCATTGTTTGCCGCCGACTTATGAAGCAGGCAGTGTGTATCGATAGCCGTGAATACTCTTACAAGGTCTGAAATATAGTGTCTGTTGTTGATTCCGGTCTCTTCCTTAAGGATGTCGCTAAAGTGCGGCGTCTTATCCAGGTCTCTCTCACCGAGCATCATCTCTACATTATTGGCTCTTCCGAAGGCACCGATACCTTTATTGACAATAATTCCGATAAATGAAACAACCTTGCTGGCAAGCTTAAACGGCAGGCTTAAAGGATTTATCCAGGATTTCTTATCTCCCATTCCTGCGAAAGAAGCAAATGAGTTGAGTCCCTTAGATACTCCTGTAAAGGCACTGTTAGCCTGATCTCTCGAAGCCCTGAATCTTGCGAGCTTTAAGAAGTTCTTCGCCTGTGTATTTTTCTTAAGAGAATCAGCCTCAGCTGTATCCTCAGCTGACGCATTTAGATTGATTCCTTTAAGTGTATTCATAAGTGTCTCAAGCCTCTTATCGCTCTTTGTTATCTGCGATTTTTCCACGCCTGCAACTATTATCTCGACAACACTCTTGACTGCAAGAATAGCGTCCTTCACGCCACCAATAATGCCCTTTACCGTATCAGATGCAGTCTTGGACATGATGTACTCGGTGAATGTCGCAGCGGAGTCAATAAAGTCCATACAGGACTCTCCGATTGAGACAATAAATGGTATTATGCTCTCACCTTTGTTCCTCTTTCTCATATCTCCCCAATCTCTTACGATGGAAGAGATATTTCTGACCATGCTGATCAGAGTATGTACCAGAAGACTTGCCTTAGCTCCGGCCTCTGCAGCACCAAATATCGCAGCGACAGGCATGATAGCTGTTGCTCCAAGGCCCAATGCGCCAAAAGTAATACCCTTATCCTTGGTCTTGAAAAACTTTGATTTTGTATTTGCGGACTTTGCTGCTACTTCGCCGTACTTAACATACAATTTGTTGATCTTATCATCAGGGATATCTCCCCATTCTTTTGCACCGCTAATAGCTGTTCCAGCCAATCCGCCAAGTGTTCCAAGCAGACTTCCGTCAAGAAGACTCTGACCAAGTTTGGTCATGGAGAAGAATCCGGACCTCTTAGCCATAAAATCACCTGTAACATTTTGATCGGAAATGGTTGCATCTTGATCATTGTAATTCATGTACAGCTGAATAGTTGCTTTATTGATATGTCTGAAGTAATCCGATCTTCTTATGGCCGTACGAAGTCTCTCATCCTTGGCAACCTTGGCAAAGTTAGGGCTCTTCCAATAGGATGCTTCTTCCTGATCGGTCATTACATTCTTATTGGCCGAAATAAACTCTCCGCCAATATAAAAGCCGTTGGTTCTCTGGCTGTTATTCTTACTCTTGGCGTTATAGATCTTGGCTGACTTCTGTGAGAACAGGAATTCGCCGTTGGTGCCTCTTTCATCTGCAATCAGCCCCATCTCCGACATTCCGCGTTTCTGTGCATCATCGGAACCTGCAAAGCCGGCATCTTCAACAAGTCTTCCCTGATCGTTCATCTGATTTTTGGCCTTATAACCAGTGAATCTGTTGTCAATCTTGAATCTCACACGCCTTACGGGCTGCTCTCCTGCCTGCTCCTCAGAAAGAGTTTTGACCTGAGAGCCGTCAGCATTAGTTCCAAAACCTTCCATTGCTACCATGGTATGGTGTTTAAAGTTACCATCCATGTAGTTCCTTGAACCGTCATTTATATTTTTACCTACAATTTCGGAAACATCATCAGCAAACGGGCTTGCTTGAACCTTATTCGGCCAGGCTCCCGGATTACTGTATCTTCCTGTATACTCAACGATATCTTTTGCGTTTGTATTTTCCGCGTTGGCATTATCATCATTTGAGCGCTTGAAATTTTCCTTACCGGCATCTGTCAGATTCTCGCCACGACTTAGCATATAGTAGCTCTGGAAGAGTCTGTCATAATTCTTGTATCTTACTTTATAGGTGCCCTCACGGTACTGCTTCATATAATCGTCCCAGCTGTCTGAAACGACTTTGATCTGTGATGCAGCACTTACTGCGCTGTTAGATGCTTCAATAAATGATTGACGCTTTCTCTTTTTTGTTACAGAGGCAAAAGAAACCGCTCTAAGAATAGCGCTACGTGGATTATTACGATATTGGTTTATTGTGCGCTCCGCATTGTTCATCTTCTGGGTAAGAAGAGCCTCCGAAGCAGGCACTCCGGCTTTTAGTGCAATAATACCGGTGGTTGCTTCAGCTGCACCCTCAGGTCCTGATATAGCAAGCGCAGTATAATAATCGGCCTTTGCGGAATATGCTTCCATAATCTTGGCGCGAGCACGCCTAATAGCAGGATCCATCACATTTTCCTTGTGCCTCGTATGCTGATTCTGCATATCAACAGCATCGGCCTGTGACTGCTGATTCTCCCTCTTCATCCTGACCAAAAGGGTTGCCCTTGCGCCTCTGGCAGTTTCATCTCTCTGAAGCTTCTCATCGGATGAATAGGCTTCTTCACCCTTGTCCATGAAAGATCGGCCCTTTGTTATAAGGTTTTTGTTGGCATCTACATTCAGGGTATCATTTAATGATTCATTAGAAATCAGTCCGCTTTGGAACTCAGCTTTTTCGGGAGCTTTTACTTTTTCTTCTACTTCTGGCGGCATAGGCTAATCCCTCCTATATTGCTGTGAGATCAAGTGTTGCGCACACTTCTCTTTGTCCTTTTATCCCCAATGCACCCTCAACAAGCTTAGAAACATGACCTTCCGGAAAATATCCGGTAATAACTGCATTTTCCGGAAGTTCTTTATTTATCATCTGACAGAAGCTGCTCAGTAAGAAAAGTGGTGCTTTCTGTCCTGCTGTTCCCACAAAGAAAAGCGTTATATCATACGCCCCTGCTTCAGGAAATCTCTTTATCAGGTCGATAGCCGGACCTGCTGAAACATTTGGTATCTCGACGATAAGAGCTCCCTTTGGCTCCTCCTTCTCCATATATGCCAGACTGTAGGGAAGCATTTCCTTGGTTGTACAAAGCTTCATTCCGGTCAGATCTATGTACTTTTTGAGCATCCTGTCCAGGCTCAGTTTCTTCTCCGGTGGAAGATACTTAAACCTGAGAGTTCCGGTTGAAGATATGGTTGCGACCTTGCTCTTTTTTATATCCTCCACCCGGAATCTGAAATACCCGTAATCAAGTACCCTTTCCTTAAAGCCAAAACGCTGCGACAATTCCCTGAGCTGCTGATAAAGGTCAGGAAGATAATACATGGTCAGATTGTTATAGCCATCATCACGAAGCCTTATAAAGAGCTCCGCAAGCATCTGATCCATTACCCCCAGACCGCGGTATGCCGGCAGGATATACAGATAGCGAAGATCAACTGTATCTGCATTTTCTTTGAGCACTACTACTCCTATTGCTGTCGCACTCTCGCTGATACCATAGAAAAGATATCCGTCTTCCGCAGTAGACTGTTTCTGGAGTAGGGGCGGTATGAGCTCCAGGAATGCATATAAATTTTTAGGGTTAATAAGCTCTATCTGCGCCATTAAAATTCCTTTTTAAGAAAGAAATCATCATCTTTCTTCTTTGGTAGTTGTAGTCCCGGTAAAAACAGTATTGTAATACATAAAACTGCACTGATAACTCCTATGAGTATCAGATAAAGCCTTACCTGTCCCCTGAGACCAAAGAGATCAGGTATGCTGAGTGAAGCCTCTGAAGATATTATTGACTCGTTGTCGGTAAGCTTCTGGTCATCCTTTACTATGATTGATTCGCTCTGCGTCGCAAGCGGTATCGATGTAAGCACAACTGAGAAAGCAGAGGCATGGCTTAGGGTAAAGTCTGCATAGCCGTCAGGTGTTACAACAGTAGTTCCCTCAAGAGACATGTCTTTTGACGACTCTTTGTAGTGATAAAGATTTGCATACAGTCCCGAATACTCAGCTCCCACAGGGAATTCAAGAGTTGCAGGGAAGCCAAACTCACCATCGTATGCAATCTCAAATTCAAAATGAGGGTTGGCATCCGTTACGTCAGAAAGGATATCCTGTGGTATGCGCTTGCTGCCGATCTTTACACTGAGATCCATTTCGCTTGCAATATTCTCAGGAATATCTTTACCATTGATCACCCATGCTGCATTCTGAGGCATCAGGAATCTGACTATAACAGGCTTTCCAGCCATTGCTGCAAATACATTTATAGGTATATAGCTAAGACCACTCATTTCAACTGCGATAGTGGCGTCCATATCTGCCTTTTTGATCTCGGAGACAATTCTGTCCCAGCCTCCGGTTGCTTCAAGGCCAACCTTTGTTGAACCCGTAGCATCGGAAATATAAGGAACTCTTGAAATCTCTCTCGCAAGAGGATCAGGATATGAAGAACTGCCGGTTGTTGCAGTGCCACTTCCGGTTCCCGTTCCTCCTTTTCCACCGGATGAACTACTTGGTGTACCTGAGCCTGCTATTCCGGTTGGCGCAGGAGTAAGTGTGCTTGAAGACTTATTTGCACCTGCTCCGGCTGCTGTGCCAGCACTGCTACTGGAAGAGCTGCTGCCTCCTGCTGCTGAACTCTTAGTTCCTTCTTTTGTTACAACATCACTGACATTTCCAGCTCTGTCTACAGCTGCTGCATAGAAGTTGTATTTCCATTCCTCTGAAATGTCGCTGAAGGTAAACTTCGCACCATACTGTCCGTTCTCACTGATAGTTGTCTCAAGGTACAGACCATTGTTGAATATCTCATCTTTGGAAGGAGTATGTGAATTGTCAATCTCCATCGCCATGAGCTTAAATCTGTTGATACCACTGAGTTCGTCAGTACCTCCAACTACAACAATTGTCTCTTTTCCGGAATCAGACTTTGTAATAACGATGCTCGACAATGTAGGAGCCTTGGTATCGTAAACAATCTTTCCGGTTGAAAGATATGTCACATTACCTGCGTTATCTATGATCTTCGCATAGAGGTAATTGCCCTTATTCTCAGTAAGTGACAATGTAGTTGTGTTTGTGTAGGTATTGTAAGTACCCTTTTCGTTGGTAATTCCACTCTCAAGGTCATTAGCTGCTGTATAAAGCTTCTCGGAAACATAGTAGTTGATCACAGCTATACCTGAAGTCTCATCAGTTGCAAGGATTGATGACTGGCTTGTCTTATTTGTGTAGAAGGCCACGGAATCAGTAGTCTTAAACTCCTTGGAAGTATAACTCTGAATACTGATGATACCTGTAGGCGCCGTCTTATCAATCTTTACAGTAATGTCATAAGTCTTTACCACACCTGTCGCCGAACTCTTGAAATCAAGAGTCTTGGTTGTGGTACCTTCCGCAGTGATCTTATATTCTGACAGGAACTGGTTCTTTCCGGACTCTGATATTGTGTAGCCATCACAGGTCACGGTCACATCTGTGTTGTACCAGTCCTTGAGATCTCCGCCGTTGTAGAGAACCTTAATCGTGATCTCCTGAGCATAGCCAACCTTGGACTTAACCTGACTGTAATTGCCGGCTTCATCCACTGCCAATGCATAGAAGACATAGGTCTTATTGCTGTCGAGATTCTCAACAGTTCCAACACCCTTGTATGTGCCGTCAGCTTCTTTGCTTGCTGTGATCTTCATACCGGATGAAGTGAACTCGCTCTGGGTAGGTTCTGTATTACTGCTGCTCTGCTCCTTGGCAATAAGGTAAAACTCCTTGATTCCGCTAAGAGCATCTGTTCCGTCAATCCTTACCTGTGCTCCGTTTGAAACCTTGGAAGAATTGACCTCAGTAATGGAAGGAGCAACACTGTCACAGATAAGCTGAGGTGTCGATACATAGGAAGTATTTCCCACCTTGTCCACCAGCTTCATGTAAACATGATTTATCTTGTTCTCAGCAAGATTTACAGTATCTCCTGCTTTATACAGAATCCACTTGCCAGCAGCCGCTGTATCTACAGCCTGCTCAGTTGAGTAGAATTCTTCTGTGATAAAGTAGCTGATGCTGTCAACACCTGATAGGTCATCATCTGCTGAGAATGTCACTGAACCTGCTGTGTTGCCACATGATGCCTTAGAATCAGCTGTGATAAAAGCCTGTGAGGAATATCCTGATGCTGAGATAGAGCCTGTGGGCGCGGTCTTATCAATGTTGACAAGGATGGTTACAGACTTCGGAGCTGCTGCCGTTCCATCTGAGAAATATAGCAGCTTAGAAACAGCACCGGTTCCATCCAAAGTGAAACTATCCGTATAGGTACCGGCAGTATCCTCATCAGAAATCTTATATCCGGCTGCTGTAATGGCTACTGCACCAGAATACCACTCTTGAAGGTCTTCTCCGTTGTACTTAATAATCAGAGGCGTTGTGTCAACAAGCAGGTTAAGACCTGTGATTGTCCTTGATATGATCTCGTTAGTCTTATTGTTCTTGAAGAACAGCTGAACTGACACATTAAGAGCGCTGTCACCTGTCACGAAATCACTTGCGTTTAGTACCTTTGATGAAGCAAATGTACCGGTTTCTGAATTACTTACTGTATATCCATCTGCGGAAATTCTGACTGTCTGCTGATAGAAACTCTTCTTCTCAGGAACTCCATCGTAGAGAACTATAAGTTCACCCTGATTAACGGTAACACCCTCAATTACTTTTTTAATAACAATGTTGTTTGCGATATTTTGCAGATATACCGTTACTTTCTGATTCTTTCCTACGGCATCATACTTTATAGGATCCGTAGTAAAACCGGAATTAGTAAATGATATCTTATATTTGGAAGTATCCTGAGGAACAATCATCAGGTAACTCTCATAAGAGGCAGCCAGAGAAGCTTCTCCGTCATAAAGAAGACTCACATCACCAACAGTAATTTCGCCCGTTAATGTTCCCTGATAGTTTCCTGCACCTGTATATGTTGCAGTAACAGTGCTTGAAGCATTGAGCGCACTCGTCAGATCCACACTAACTGTATAGTCAGTAGTAAGAGCAAGATCCGCACTTACTTCTCCAACACTATATACAAGCCCGCCGTGAGGATCCGCAGTATTCTGCACAGCATCAATGCTGACCGGATTTCCATTTTTAAAAGTAACTCCGTCACTGAGATTTCTCTTAGCGATTGCAACTGTCCAAGTCTGATTTGGACGGCTGCTATCATCTATCTGTGTCCAAGGGTCGTTCTCATCAGCATTCACAGCTCTGTATTTATAGCTTACATATGCCTTAACGGAATAACTTCCCGCATCTGTTTTCTTAATATTTGAAACATCCGTAACTGCGTTATCAAGTTCATAACTTACAGTTATCTCAGAGATTGCATAATCACCAAAATCAAAAGATTCCTTACTTGTTCCTGCTCCTGCAAGAAGGTTCTGCTCCTGACCTGGAATGTAAGTAAGTTCGCTTGCAGGCTGAGGCTCAGCTTCCCAAAACTGGTCAAAAGAAATATTGGGAGCAGTCGTAGGTGCCGGTGCACCAAGAAGCATAGTCCTTAACATTCCAAGCATTGATGGCTTTGTTCCACCACAAAGTGTGCACAATCCATCCTCACCAAATGTACAGCTTTCATCTACGTCTATGTCACAGCCATCAACTATACATTTCTTTACATGCGTACCATCACCATTAGGTGTGTATTGGAAAACATGATCATGATCATAAACACTGCTTGACAAAGCAGATGTATCAGTACTAAGACCTGATGATGCTGAGCTTGAAGCACTTGAAGAACCTGAGCTTCCTTCTGTTGACGCGCCGGTTGAAGCTGCGCCTCCGGCTCCCTGAGCCGGTACTCCGCCTTCTCCTGTCGTTCCTGAACCTGTGCTTGCTGCATCGCCGCTCTGTCCTCCTGTTGTAGGATTTGCGGGCGCAGGAGTTCCTTCACTGCCACCTGCCGGTGTTCCCTCTGGATTTGGAGTTCCTTCCGGATTCGGCGTTCCACCTCCGTTATTTCCGCCTCCATCTGTTCCACCACTGGCATTTCCACTTCCAGGTGCAGGTGTTCCTTCCGGATTTGGTGTTCCTCCTTCCGGATTTCCACCTTCCGGTGCCGGTGTTCCTCCTTCAGGATTTCCGCCTCCTTCTGTTCCACCTCCGGCATTTCCACCTTCATCATTGCCACCACCAGGATTTCCTGCATCCGGATTTCCTGCATCCGGGTTTCCTGCATCCGTGCTTCCACCCGTGATAGTCGGGCTTCCCTCCGGATTATCCGCATACGCGAAAATTGAACCGATACCCGTAAACGTACATACAAGGCTCAGCACAAGAAGTCCCACAAAAACCTTTTTCGCAGTCTTTTTCAGATTCTTATAGTTTTCGATTATTTTCATAATACTCACCTCGTGACGCTCTCACTTAGCAGCGTCTGACGACTTCGCAGCCGCCCCTCCTCATTTTCCGGCTGTCAGAACGTGAACTTGCGAAAACCACGTTCTTGGAGCTGGCAGGAAAAATTTTTACAGCATGTCGGCGATTGGGAGCAATACCCACAGACGTTTTTTGGATGTGCTGGTATTGCCCCTGTGATAGGTGCCCAACTCGGTCTTGTCGAGTTGGTTGCACCGAACCACTTAGAATTACGGAACTGAGACTTAACATCGCAAGTGCCATTGCACGCAGCGATGTTCGCCTAAGGCTCAGTGTAGTGTTCAATTCTACGAGCAGGCATTTGTGCAAGTGTGCTTTCCTGCTCCAAGAACCGGTTTTCGCCAAACCCTACAACCCGACTTCCTCGGCGTAAGGCTCGAAGTCGGATTTTGTGAAGACTTTTCCGACCTTTACGAACTCGTACTTGATCGCATTCAGGTAATGC
>JAEEGL017110709.1_pt1 | contig 20216 bp, 19 predicted proteins | sample 9134231 | NCBI WGS metagenome assembly JAEEGL01 (sample SAMN16246548, study PRJNA631951) | gut metagenome | biome: gut microbiome; feature: rumen; material: fiber-attached | host: Bos | place: Iran: Karaj | collected 2018-10
CGCAGAAATGCAAAGCATTCAACGAAGTTAAATCGCAGAAGCGCAAAGCGACAGAATAATAAAATCAAATATGGCTACTTTCAAGAATGATCCTTTGAGCTATAAAGTAATTGGTTGCGCTTTAGAGGTTTATAAGACCTTTGGGTCAGGATTATTGGAAAAAGTGTATCAAAAAGCTCTCATAAAAGAACTTGAACTCAAGGGCTTAAAGGCTGAAATGGAAGTGCCGGTTAATATTATTTTCAAAGGAGATGAGATTGGCGAAGGATTGAAGTTGGATATTTTGGGAGAAGACCAACTCATCATAGAGCTGAAATCTGTTGAAGAGCTAAATGCCATTCACTATAAACAACTTACATCTTATCTAAAACCTACGGGAAAGAAGGTCGGACTTTTGATAAACTTTAATGTGGATAATTTGATGGATGGGATACATAGAATTGTAAATAATTACTAATTGTTTCACGCAGAATCCGCTGAATTCGCAGAACGGCGGTCATCGCTTTCAGCGATTTCAAGAAACGCTTGCGTTTCCATTCGAAATAAGGATCCGGTAGGCTTCACACAATTCTGCGGATTCTGCGTGCCAAAAATAGCTTCTATATGGTTCAAAAATACTATTCTTATGGGAAATTCCTTCTGACAGGCGAATACCTCGTCCTGAAAGGTGCATTGGCTTTGGCCTTGCCGCTGAAACCAGGACAATCCCTGTCTGTAGAGACGCGGCATGGCACGTCTCTACAATGGGATACCTACAAACCCGACGGCCCTTGGTTTTCGGTAACCTTCAATCACAAAACCCTTGAAATCATTGACTGTGACGACCGACTAAAGGCTGAAAAACTAAAACAAATCCTTCAAGCCGTCAAACAGCTGAATCCCAAGGCTTTTGAAGGCAACGACTTGAATTTCACCACCCACCTCGATTTCGACCCAAACTGGGGCCTCGGCAGCAGCTCAACTCTCATTGCCAACTTGGCGCAATGGGCGGACGTGAATCCATACGAACTGCTGAAATTGACCTTCGGAGGCTCGGGCTATGACATTGCTTGCGCTACGGCTGAAGGACCAATTTATTATCAACTATCAACTACTGAATCGGCCCTTCGACAAACTCAGGGACCTAAGGTCGTTGAGCCCGTCGAAAAGCCGACTCCCTTGGTTGAACCTATAGATTTCAATCCACTCTTCGCCGAACATCTGTTTTTCGTCTATCAAGGCCAAAAGCAAAGTTCGTCAAAGGAAATCAAGGCGTTTTTGGAGAAGACAAATCCTGTTGATTTACAAAAAGATATTGAGGCCATTTCGGAAATCAGCCGTGCCGTTCCGAAATGCCAAAGTTTGGACGAATTCGCTATGCTCATACAATGCCATGAGCGCATCATCGCCCGCTGCATCGGGCAAGAAGCGGTTCAAAAACGTTTCTCTGGCTTCGAGGGCGTAGTGAAATCATTGGGCGCTTGGGGCGGTGATTTCATCCTTGCCGCAACGGAATGGAACGAAAATCAGGTGAGAGAATATTTCAAAAAATATGGTTTGGAGGTGGTTTTTGGGTATAAGGAAATAGCACTTGGTGAGTAATAAGTTGTAAAATTAAAACATAACATATTGAAATACAATTAGGTAAGTTATCAAAAATTTGTAATATCCATTGGACTTGAAAAAATGGCGGATTTTTTATATACTTTTGCCAGAAAGTTTTCGAAGACTTAAAACCAAGTTTCAGGTAACCTCTAAAATTCAATTGTTATGAACAAGTCAATCAAAACCATCATCGCCTTGACGACGCTTTTCATCATCGGGTTCCTCGCTTTGGAGGGATGCAACAAAAAGGAGGCATTACAGCCCAAAGTTTCCGACTTCTTCGTTTCGGGATGCAACGACATAGTTCTACATGAGCGCAGTGAAAATGACACAATTTATGTCACCACCGTTGACGAAACGAAGTTGAAAATCAGCACTACAAACACGCAATTCTCCTGTGGAGTGGACACCATCCGACCTGAAATCCAAACACAGGAGCAAAACATATCCATCGAACTATTCTACGAAGATTCGTGGGCCGATTGCTTGTGCGGGCGCCATTTGGACATCATCATCGAAAACCTGAAGTTGGGCCAAACCTACTCTATCAACATTAAGAAGGACGAGAGCGATTATTACCAGTTTGAGGTCACTTTCGGGCCTGACACAAATCTGATGTTCGTCCGCGAATAATGAGCTCAATCAGCGACTGCCATAACACGCATCAGGCAATTTCGGCAATCGAATTCGAGGCGGAAAGTGTTTGTACCATTTCGGATAAATAATGGCGTTGCCTTCTGCCCCGTTTCCTTGCTGCACATACCATTGGCATAGCGAATGCAATGGTGGCAAGTCATAAGGGCTGTAGGGATTTCATCTGGTTTTATGGCCGTCGTAGAGACGTTGCGCGCAACGTCTGTACGACATTCACGATTATTCCGATGATTTTCAACCATTTCATCCATCAATTTTGTCACCAAATCCCGTTTCATCTCGCCGATGGCCGAGGCAGGAATTAAACGCGGTTCTTTGAATTTCAATTCCAAATTGACGGGATTGAACACCGTGTCGCCCCATTGCAGGGCCTTTTTTTGGATGTTTTCTGTGGCCTTTTCGGGGTTGTTGGCGAGGATTTTGTCGCATTGTATGCCGGTAGAGACGCACGGCCGTGCGTCTCTACTACGGATAAATGCGGAAAATTCATATCCCGTTCCCGTTTCCGACAACACCAAATCAATGTCGATTTTGCGGTTGCCTGTTGAGGTCTCCACCTGTTTTTGCCATTCGAGGTCGAGGTTGCGGTAGATTTTTGCGCCACGATAGGCACCATGGGGTCGGTTTGTTGAGACGGTGACAACACCATTGTCAACAACTGCGTCTTCGCAGTTGTTAGTTTTTTTACCGACTGCGGGGACGCAGTCGGCGACAGTGCGAACCACATCGGCACGCAACCCCACCAATTCATTGTCCTGGTTCAAAAAACACAGGCCGTCGCCATTGTGCAGGGTCTTGTCGGTATCAATTTCCATACGAAGCGGATTGCACCAACTGACCTCACCGATGTATTCACCCATCGATTTCGGGGTGAAGGGCGAACCAATACCTTTTTGTCGCCCATTGATGAAATAATCAGTGAAACCCCGGTTGAAAGATTTCTCAGGGTTGATATCAAATGTATAATTGCAATGTCCGTATGAAGCCTGCTCCAAATCGGGGCGACGGCTGATAATTTCATCCAGTTTTTGGCGGTAAAAGGCCGTCACATTCTTCACATAATCAGCGTCTTTCATACGACCTTCGATCTTGAAACTCGTGATGCCAGCATCAATCAGTTCCTCCAAATGCGCACTATTGTTGAGGTCTTTCAAGCAAAGCAGATGCCGGTTCTTGATCAGCACCTTCCCGTTCTCGTCAAGCAAGTCCCAAGGCAAGCGGCAGGGCTGGGCGCAGGCACCACGGTTGGCACTGCGGTTGCCGATATGCTGGCTGAGATAGCACTGCCCGCTATGACTGACGCAAAGTGCACCATGCACAAAGAACTCCAACGGTACTGTGGTATTCTCCCGAATCTCCCGTATCTGCTTCAGGCTCAGCTCACGCCCCAAAACGACTTGGCTGAAGCCCAACTGCTCCAACAATTGGACCTTCTCCAACGTCAAGTTGTCGCACTGCGTGCTGGCATGGAGCGGAATCGGTGGCAGGTCGAGCTGAAGCAGCTGCATATCTTGCACAATCAAAGCATCGGCGCCTGCATTCCAGCAGTCATAGGCCATTTTACGGGCACGTTCCAACTCGTTGTCGTAAAGCAATGTGTTCAATGTCACATAAACCTTGGCATCATACAAATCCGCATAGCGGCAAAGGCGTTCAATGTCTTGTATGCTATTGGAGGCTTTTTCGCGCGCACCGAAGTCGGGCCCACCTATGTAGACGGCATCGGCACCATGGTTGATGGCAGCCATTCCGACCTCGGCATCCTTGGCAGGCGAAAGCAGTTCTATCTTCTTCGTTTTCATGCCGCAAAATTAAGGATTTTCGGGACGATGACGATAATTTTAGTATTTTTGCAAATTTGAACCGTATGAAAAGCCTAATGCTCAATGAAAAAACCAAGGATAAGGTACGATTGCATCTTGTTTGTTCTGCTGATGGTCTTCCTTTTCGTGCCCATCATCCAGGAATGGGGTGGTGTCTTCCCAGTGAGGCCCTTGAAAGGTTTCTTTGAGCCTACGCCCAAACCCAAGTTGTCTTTCGACAACTACCGTTCAAACACCTATCAGACACAAATCGAGAAATACGTCAGCGAGCACTTCGGGATGAGAGAACCTGTCATCAGGCTTTACAACCAATACTTGTGGTCGGCCTACAACAAGACTTACTGTCACTTCATCGTCCCAGGCAAGGAAGGTTATCTATATTATTCTTTAGCCGTAAACGAACATTATGGCCTTGAACTGTCGAAGCACTATAAGTCGAACGAAGAAGCAATGATAGACACCGATGCCGAACTGAGGCAGATGAACAAACTACGGTATGTATTAAAAGACTACGGTATTGAGTTTTTGGCCTTTATTGCGCCTGACAAGCCCGATGTCTATCCCGAATACCTTCCACTCCGCGATGCCGATACCACCTCTATCCATATAGATGATTATTTCTCTCGCCGTATGACAGAGACGGGCTTTCCTTTCATCAATATGACGGATTGGTTTGTCAATATGAGAGACACCGCCTCGTTTCCTCTCTTTCCCAAAACCGACTCCCATTGGCGCTATGCGTCCGTCTATGGTTTCGACTCGCTGTTCCGCTTTATCAATACATTGAACGGCGAAGCCAAGTTCCCCACCTTGCATATCGGACCGCCTATAGCTTACGAATCCGACAAGTTGGAAGGTGACGAAGAGACGCTCAATCTCCTCTTCCGTATTCGCGGCAACAAGACGCAATACAAGTCAAATATCACTGTAGAACCTGACAGCACCCACCGCAAACCCAAGGTGTTGTTTGTAGGTGACTCGTTTATCTATAGTATGGCAGAATTTATGCCAATCCGCGAGATTATGGAAGATCGGGAAATCTGGTTCTACAACAACACGGCTTTCGAAGGCTTCGACAATAAGACTGAGAGTGTGAAAGACATTGACCGACTGAGCCACATCCTCAACGCAGATTACGTGGTGTTTTACTCGGCAGGCCATCAATGGAGGGAAGCCACCTACAGTTTTGCTAAAGATGCGCTTCTGCAACTCTGTGTGTGCGATAGCCTCTTTGAATCCACAGCGACCACACTGGCCGACAAGTTCCGCAACCGTGATGGTTATGACAACCTCACCGAAGAGGAACTACACGAGAAAATGAAAAGGATGCTCAGAAATAACCCTGAACTCATTCCCGGCCTCGAAGGGGAGGACATGCCCACCATCCGTAACACCAAGCGCATTGAAAAAGCTATGTTAACCAATCGAATCAAAGCCGACAAAGACTGGCTCACCTCCATTCAAATGTATGCCACCAATCAAGCTATCAGCGTCGACGATGCCTTAAATGAAGAGGCTGAACGTTTGACCAATAACGAACCCCTCATACGCGACGAATTTGTATTCGACACGGCAGTATTCATCCAGATGAAAAAACAAGAAATCATTAAGAACTGGAGACCCAACCCTAAAATTATGCAGATGATCCAACAGAAAGCCAAGGAAAGGAATCTGCCTATTGACGTTGTGTTAGAACAAGACGCACAATGGATTATCGACAGACAAATCGAAGAAGGCAGCCTATTCCAATAACAAAAAACATTCAAACTATGGTATTCAGCAGCAACATATTCCTTCTTTATTTTATGCCGATTTTTTTCCTCGTCTATTTCATTATGCCGAGGACAGGCCGCAACTACTTCCTGCTGCTCGCTTCACTGGTTTTCTACGCATGGGGCGCACCCGAGTTCATCATCCACCTCATCGTTTCTGTCATCGCCAATTTCTACTTGGTTTGGTGGATGAACAAGACAGAAAAGCCAGGCCTAAAAAAACTGCTTTGCGGCATCTCCATCGCCATCAGCATCGGGCTGTTGTTCTATTTCAAGTACGGCAACTTCACTATGCAGAATATCAACTCGGTGTTGGGCTGGTTACATATTGAACCGCTGCAATGGACTAAGATTCTGTTACCTATTGGCATCTCATTTTTCTCATTCCAGAGCGTCACCTATACTTTAGACACCTACCGCAAAGTGAACGAGCCGATGAAACGGCTCAGCGACTATATGCTCTACATCGTTATGTTCCCACAATTGATAGCCGGTCCCATCGTGCGTTATTGCGACATTGCCGACCAGATTCGCAATCGCGAATCGTTCTATACAGATAGGTTGCATGGCTTTTATCGTTTCGTCATCGGCCTTTGCAAGAAGGTATTGATTGCCGATGTCATCGGATTTCAAGTCGACCAAATCTTGGGACCTTCCAACTACGATGTGCTGACCTCTGCCCAATTGGCCGACATCGCCAACAAAATCGCGACCATCGACTCCACCAGCGCCTGGATTGCCATCTTCGCCTTTACTTTCCAAATCTACTTCGACTTTGCCGGTTATTCCGATATGGCCATCGGCTTGGGCAGAATGATGGGCTTCAAGTTCCCAGAAAACTTCGACAACCCGTATGTTTCCACAACTATCTCCGAGTTTTGGAGACGTTGGCACCAAACCTTCAGTGTGTTCATCAAGAACTACCTTTACTTCCCCTTGGGCGGCAGCCGCGTGAAAACAGAAGCAAGGAAATACTTCAACCTATGGTTCTGTTTCCTCATCAGCGGTTTGTGGCACGGCGCTGCATGGAACTTCGTGGTCTACGGTGCCTTGCAAGGCATATTCATTTGTGCCGACAAACTGTTTTTGAAGGAATTCAACGAACGGTTGGGACGCATCCCAAGTGTGTTTTTCACCTTCCTCATCATCGTGCTGACCCGATGCTTTTTCCGTATCGAACGCATCGACCTATCGTGGATGTTCATCAAGCGTTTGTTTGCCTTCGACTTCAAGGCGTTCCACTTCGGCGACAACCCTCACCTCTATGTGACCATAATCGTGGCCGCCTTTTTCTCGTTCTTCACTCTCTCGAAGTTAGGGTTGAAGGTACAGAATAAAGTCTATTTCACGGAATATGGCCGCCGTCAGCATATCATCGCCTTCGTACTCAGCATCCTAGCCTTTATCTTCTGCCTCGGTGCATTGAATGCCAGCGGCTTTAGCCCATTCATATATTTCCGCTTCTAAGAAATCAAGAGATGAAAAAGAAGACAACTTACGATATGGTGCTATTCTGTATCCTAATGGTGTTGCTCTTTCTACCTATGCTGCAAGGCCGTTTCCACTTCTTCCCTTTGAAACCTCTGAATGGTGTAACCCAAACAGTAGAACAACCCGAACTCACAATGAGCTCTTATCTATCAGGAAGTTACATAAAACAGAAAGAAGCCTATGTAAGCAGACATTTCGGCTTTCGCGAACCTTTCATACGACTTTACAATCAGTATCTTTGGGACTTCTATAAGAAAAGTTACGTCAACGATGTAACAATTGGAAAGCAAGGTTGGCTATTCTATACCCAAAGCGTGAATGACTATTACGGCACCGAGTTGTATCATTGGCACGCCTCCGTCGAAGAAGCCAAAAAACAATTCGACAACGAAGTGAAATATCTCAATTGGGTAAGGACGATACTTAAAGAAAACGGCGTCGAATTTATGGTTTTTATGGCTCCTGAAAAAGGACAAATCTATCCCGAATACCTTCCTGAGGCAGAACGTGACAGTACCACTTTCAACGCATGTGACTATTTTGCCGACAGGTTTGAGGCCATACAGTTCCCTCACATTGAAATGACCCGCTGGTTCAAACAGATGAAAGAAAACGTCCCCTACCTGCTCATTCCACAAACTGGAGGACACTGGAACTTCTCATCCGTATATGCTGCCGACTCATTATTCCGATTCATGGCCGACCTCAAAGACATTAATCTCCCAAAAATCCATATCGGAGCACTTCATAAAAGCGACAAATACGCTTATGAAGCCGAAACCGACCTTGAACAATTGCTCAATTTGGTACGACCCATCCGCAAGCGGCAAGCATTGGCTCCCGAAGCTGACGTACTCATCGAAGCCAGCCAAGAGACCGTAAAACCAAAAGTACTCTTCATCGGCAATTCATTTCTCTGGCGCATAGCTCATTATCTTCCTTTAGACCAAATTTTCAGCCAAATAGAATTTTGGTACTACTATTCCACAGCCTATTATGGTGCTCATCTCGACCAAACCTGTAGCGTAAGTGAGCTTAACCTGCTGGAAAAATTACTTGATTTCGATTATGTGGTATGGTTCACGACAGGCAATCAGATGAATAAAGGCACGGCAGGATTCGCCCAAGATGCACTGATAGCCCTTGCTCTCGACGACAGCCTGCTGATGGCCCAAGCCCAGCCCATTGCCGACTCCCTTCGTCACGATTCGGCCACGATGAATATGCTCGACACCTTCACTGAGAAACAATTGCAGAGTGTTTTGCTTTGGAGAGCTTGCCAAGCCATTAAAATAGACCCTGGACTAATTCCTGAGCTGCGCGGTGACAGCCTATCGCTGAGAAACAGCGACATCCCCTATGCCAAAATCATCAAGGACATCCGAAAAGATAGTGTATGGATGGCCGCCTTGGAGGCACAGGCTTTCCTGCGCACGGCCACGATAAACCAAATGCTCCATGCAGAGGCCGACCGCATCATTCAAGGTAAGTCCCTTTACCGCGACCAACAAGCCGAAGTTTTGTTTGCTTGGCATTGTAAGCAGGAAGTTGAAGATCTATTGCCCAAAATGCTTAACGAGCCAAATACGATGGAAATCATTGAAAAGCAAGCTATTGAGCAAGAAAAAACCATAGAGAAATCGTTACGTGACAATGCGGAATGGCTTATCCGTCACAAATATAGCCTAGATACGTGTGAGTTACTCTACAATCCCGATGTTGAAATCCCCCTGCCGCCAGATTACGAATTGAAATAATTATTATCTTTGCAATCCAAATAAAGAATATGGTATTCAGCAGCAATAGTTTTTTTACTATATTTTTTGCCTGTATTCTGTGTCAGAAAAAAGCCGGCCTGATATCTCCAGCGGATTCAGCCCGTTTATATACTCTAGATTCTAGTGATGAATAACCATCGACACCATATTATCCAATTCGTTTGCATAATGGCACTACTCAGTGCTATTATGATGCAAGGCTTCACCCATACGGTGAAGACGAATCCATTGTGGGGTTATATTTCAGAAACTAAAAAAGTGGATTTTAGTTTCAAGACTTATTTCGATGGCTCCTATCAAGACTACCTAACTGAACACGCTAAGCAAAACACAGGTTTCCATGAGTTTTTTATCCGCAATTATAACCAAATCGCCTTCTCCTGTTTCGGCATCGTCACCAACAAAACTATTGTTAAAGGCTATGATAACGAACTTTACCTTAAGATATATCTTGATGAAACCACTGGGAAACGCTTAATAGAAGAGTATGGCAGTGTAGATAGGGCAAAAGCCACTGCTAGGAAAAACGTTGAAGCCACAAAAGCCCTCGTTGACACCTTACGACAATATGGCAAGGAGTTCCTATTCATCTTTGCCCCAACGAAAACTGCCGTCTATTCCGATAAAATGCCCAAAGAATACCGAAGGCAAATCTCTGACTTTTCATTGGAAGAATACTATATCGAACTCTTCAAGGAAAACAACATCCCTCACATTGACTTTTATAACTATTTCAAAGCTATCAAAGACACGATTTCCTATCCACTATATACGCGGTACGGCTCTCATTGGGCAGAGTCCACCATTCCGTTTGTTGGTGATTCTATCCTAAGAGTTATGGAAACCCTCAAAGGCTATAAACTGCCTTCTCTTCAATGTACCAATCTGAACATAACCACCGAATACAGCGACTGTGACCACGAAATGGAATTGGCCATAAACTTGCTTTTCCCATGCCGCAAGCCTGCACTTCCTCATCCAGTTTTGTCGTTGAGCGACACTATTGGAAAGGATTCTCCCAAGCTATTGGTCATTGGTGATAGTTATTTCGACCAGCTTATGTTCTCTCCTTTTAAGAAAGCGTTTCACCAATGGGATTTTTGGAAATACAACAAAACAGTTTATTCGTCCTACTGTTGGGATGTACCTATAGACAAGATGTCAAACATTCGCTCCACACTACAAAATGCCGATATCGTTATGGTTACTGCAACTGCACCTATGATATACAATTACATGTATGGATTCCTTGACTCTGCATACGATTTGATTCATGAAAGCGATTTGGATTGGGAAATGCAAATCCAAAAGATGATGAACACCATCAAGAATAATTCCCAATGGTATGATGCTGTAATTAGACAAGCCGTAAAGCTTGGCATTCCCACGGAAGAGAACCTGCGCAACAATGCAATTTATGTCATCCAAACTACAAAAAAAGCCGACTCATGAACGCTACCAAGTGTCATATCATCCAATTCGTTTGCATAATGACAATACTTTGTGCTATTATGCTGCAAGGCTTCACACATATAGTGAAGATCAAACCTTTGGAAGGAGTCGTGGCCAAAGAAGAACCTATAACACTGAATTTCAAAACCTATCTCGACGGCAGCTATCAGGACTACCTAGCCAATCATGCAAAGCGTAACACTGGATTTCGCGAATTTTTCATCCGAAACTATAACCAAATCTGTTACTCATGCTTCAATAAACTCACAAACGTCAACGTTGTTGTAGGTAAGGACGGTGAATTATTCACGCGAATGTACATTGACGACATAACAGGCAAACGCATCAAGGACTATTATATCACCATCGATAGTGCCAAGGCTGCGGCTCAACAAAACGTGGAAGAGACCTTGAGGTTGATGGACACTCTGCATAGTCACGGCACGCACTTCCTATTTATCTTCGCCCCATCAAAAGCATCCATTTATCCTGAATATCTTCCCCAACCTTATTGCGACCAACTTTCCGACTTCTCCCTGGAAGACTACTATGTCGAACTCTTCAAGGAAAACAACATCCCCCACATCGACTTCAACACTTACTTTAAGTCCATCAAAAGCAGTTTCCCCTATCCGCTCTACTCCAAATATGGCACACATTGGGCTTTTTCCACCATCCCTATGGTGACCGATTCCATTCTTCGTATGATGGAATCCATTTCTGGAACAAGCCTGCCTTCCATTGAAATCACCGACCTTAATATCACTACTGACTATTTCAGTCAAGACCGCGAACTTGAGGGCCAATTCAACCTGATGTTCCCCATTTCCAAGCCCGCCATTCCCAATCCTATATTCACCTTGTCTGACACCATCGGAACCGCCAAGCCCAAACTCCTTGCGATTGCCGACAGCTATTTCGTCGCTTTCGAAAGAACCCGCTTCCTCGATGCCTTCAACTCTTGGGATTATTGGAAATACAATGAATACGACATTTCTTCCAATCCCAAATACAATTGGAAAAAAATCGAGTACTTGCCCGAGGCCTATCAGATTCTGGAAGATGCCGACATCGTGATGGCCATCTCCACTGCACCGATGCTTTACGACTATTTGTTCGGGTTTACCACAACAGCCTTCAACCTTTTCGCACACGGACAGCCTTGCGACGAAAACAAAATTGAGATGATGATGAAAACCATCCGCAATAATCCTGAATGGTATGATGCTGTGATCAAGCAAGCCAAGGAACGTGGCCTTACAACGGAAGAAAACCTCCGCCTTAATGCCATCTATGTCATTCAATCGAAAGAAAACAACTCATGAGCGGCAATAAATACCATATCATCCAGTTCGTTATCATTATGGTAGTGCTTACCGCTTCCCTATTGCAAGGCTTTACGGGTGTCGTGAAAATGAGGCCTTTGAGTCCTTACGTCGACCATATTGAGGTCGTAAAGCAAGACTTGAGCTTCAAGACTTATCTTGACGGCTCTTATCAAGATTATCTTGCCCAATCCGCGAGAAAAAAAACAGGATTTAGGGAATTCTTCAGCCGCTGCTATAACCAAGTGGCTTTCACTTTTTTCGGAAAAAGTGCCAATAAGAATATTTATAAAGGCTCTAATCATGAATTATATCTGATTGCCAACCTTAACGACATCACTGGAAAACTGCTTTTGGAACGATACGGAAGTATTGAAAACGCGAAAGCTGATGCCCAGAAAAATGTCGAGGAAACTCTGACATTGATAGACACCCTGCGTCAACATGGCACAGATTTCCTATTTGTTTTTTGTCCTACCAAGACAGCGGTCTATCCAGAAAATATGCCCAAACCATTCAAAGAAAACATATCCGACTTCTGTTTGGCAGATTATTACATACAGTTATTCAAGAAAAACGACATTCCCCACATTGATTTCTACAACTATTTCAAGTCGATTAGAGGCACCTTCCCCTATCCACTTTATACACGTACTGGCTCCCATTGGGCAGAATGCACCATACCCATTGTAGCCGACTCAATTCTACGAAAGATAGAAGCCATTTCGAACTACCGACTCCCTACCATCAACTATATCGCCCCCAACCTCAGCTCTCATTACTCAGAACATGACAACGAACTTGAAAACCATCTTGACCTGCTCTTTCCCTTGCGTAAGCCCAAAGTACCCCAGCCCATTTTTGCCTTACAAGACACCTTAGGAAAAGACAAGCCCAATCTACTTGCTATCGGCGATGGTTACTTTGTCTTATTCGAAAAGACCTGTTTCCTTGATGCTTTCAAATCCTGGAATTACTGGAAATACAACGATGTGGTCATATCATCCAACTCACAGTACAACTGGAAAAAAGTGAAGTTTCTGCCTGAAGCCTATCAAACATTGGAAGATGCCGACATCGTAATGGCCGTTTTCACGTCAAATTACCTGTTCGACTATATGTGCGGCTTTACGAATACCGCCCAGGAACTCTTCCAAAAAGGCATCACAAGCGACCAAGAAACCATTGAAACAATCATCCAACGCATCAAAGACAATCCTGAATGGATGCAAGCCATTGAACAACAAGCCAAGGAACGCGGCATCTCCATAGATGAAAATCTGCATAAGAATGCCGAATACATCCTGCTGACCGAAAAAACAAGAGAATAATCAAACAAGAATTAAACAAACATTTAAATATCATGGTATTCAGTAGTAACATTTTCCTTTTCTTCTTTCTGCCTATCTTCCTGATCGTATATTTCGTGACACCGCAGAAGTTCAGAAACTACACCTTATTGCTATTCTCACTTGTCTTCTACGCTTACGGTGCCCCCGACTTTGTCTTCCTACTTGTTGGAGAGTGCATCGTCAACTATTTCATAGTGCGAGGTATGGCCAAATCCGAGAAGACAAGCACGAAGAAACTGCTTTGTGCCCTTTCCACCATTATGGCTTTGGGACTTTTGCTTTATTTTAAATACGCCAACTTCTTTATGGAGAACCTCAATGCCATATTAGGTTGGATGCATCACGAGCCAGTGGGATGGATGAAAGTTGCATTGCCCATAGGCATCTCGTTCTTCACCTTCCAAAGTATCACCTACACTATAGACGTGTATCGTGGCACAACGCCGCCGAGCCAAAAGCTGACAGACTATGTGCTATATATTATGATGTTCCCTCAGCTCATCGCAGGTCCCATCGTCAACTACAATAGCGTTGCCGCACAATTAGTGCACCGTACCAGCACTATGGAAGACCGTGTGGTAGGTTTCTATCGTTTTATCATCGGTTTAGGCAAGAAAGTGCTTATTGCCAACACTTTGGCTGCCTATGCCGACCAAGTCTTCGCCATGAACTACGCCACCTTGGCCACAGGAACAGCTTGGATTGGTATTCTCTCTTACACCTTCCAAATCTACTTCGACTTCTCAGGTTACAGCGATATGGCCATTGGTCTTGGCAAGATGATGGGCTTCCGCTTTCCTGAGAACTTCAATGACCCATACACTAGCCGAAGTGTCACCGAATTCTGGAAACGCTGGCATATGACTTTGGGCAATTTCATTATGAACTACCTTTACATTCCCTTAGGCGGTAACCGCAAAGGTAAAGGCCGGATGTACCTCAACCTCTGGCTCTGTTTCCTCCTGTCAGGACTTTGGCACGGTGCCAGTTGGAACTTTGTCCTTTGGGGTGCCTTCCACGGACTTTTCATCTGCGCTGACAAGCTCTTCTTGAAAGACTTGCTAAAGAAAGCTGGTAAATGGCCTGCTGTCATCCTCACTTTCTTCGTCGTCAATATGGGCTGGGTGTTGTTTAGGGTAGACACAGCAGCCGATGCAGGAGGATTCTATCGTGCCTTGTTCGCCTTCAAAGGCGGAGAGACCGTCCTTTCCGATGCCATGTTCTGGTTCACTTTCGGTTTGGCCATACTATTCTCATTCCTCACATTGTTTAAGGGAGGGCAAAAGCTCCAAGACAAAATCTTCGCAGATTCTTATTCCAAGGGGCTCTCCTGGACGATGTTCGCCATCTGTTTGGTGCTTCTCATCCTTTCTGCCGGTTCGCTTTGCGTCTCCGATTTCAATCCATTCATCTATTTCAGATTCTAGGATATGAAAAAGAATTCAAGTTTCCTCATACAATTCATTTGTTTTGCGTTAGTCTTTGCCACAATTATGATGCAGAGTTTCACGCATTCAGTGAAGATGAAACCTCTGAACGGATTTGACCAAAATGAAGAGCAACCTGTAGAGCTGTCATTTAAGACCTATTACGACGGCACTTATCAAAACCATCTGACCGAGCACGCCAAGCGCAACACAGGCTTTCGCGAGTTTTTCATCCGCAACTATAACCAAGTGACCTACTCCTGCTTTGGCAAAATCACCAACATCAACATTGTGAAAGGTCATCATCAAGAGTTGTATTTGAAGATGTATCTCGACGAAGCCACAGGAAAGACCCTTCTGCTCCATCATCCCGATGTGGAAGCCGCTAAATCTGAAGCAAGAAAAAACGTGCAAGAAACTTTGAAACTCATCGATACGCTTCGACAGCACGGCAGCAATTTCCTCTTCGTATTCGCACCCACCAAGCCTGCAGTTTACCCTGAGTATATGCCTCGACGCTACCAACAACTATTGTCTGATTTCTCGTTAGAAGAATACTATATTGAACTCTTCAAGGAAAACAACATCCCGCATATTGACTTTTATAATTACTTCAAGACTATTAAAGATAAGGTTGCTTATCCTTTATATCCACGCACTGGAACCCATTGGTCAGAATCAACCATACCCTACGTGGCTGACTCCATCCTGAAAAAGCTGACTGAAGTCGCTGGCTACAAATTGCCTTCCGTCAATTACCTAAAGGAGAACCTTACCACAGACTATTCCGTACAAGACGGCGAGTTGGAGGCCTCTATGAATCTACTGTTTCCCTTGAACAAGCCTGCCATCCCACGACCCATCTTCGAGCTGACTGACACCACCAATACAGACAAGCCCAATTTACTCGTTGTCGCCGACAGTTACTTTGTCCAACTCAGAAACTCGCCATTTGTTGAAGCCTTCAACCATTGGGATTATTGGGCTTACAACCGCGACATTCAGTCGTCAAGAGAGCAATACAACTGGAAGCAATTGGATATGATATTTGGTGCCGACGAAGTGCTTGAAGAAGCCAATATCGTGATGGCCGTCTTCACCGCGCCAATGTTATATGACTTTATGTTTGGCTTTACCCAAACAGCACAAAACCTATTTCAAAAAGGTATCATCAGTGATGAAGCAGGCCTAAAAGCCGCTATTGAACTCATCAAGGAAAACCCAAAATGGATGAATGCCATCGAAGAACAAGCCATACAAAGAGGTATCACAACAGAAGAAAACCTCGTTATCAATGCACAGTATGTGCTTGATGAAAGGTTTCGCAAAAACAATCAACAGAATCCATAAACTGGAAAAGTCAGTGTAATGCCAAAGATTAAACTGTTTTTGAGAAAGTGCTTTCAAGTGGACGAAACATACACACTTTTTTATTCATAACCTTTGAATGAACTCATCCCTTGATATTACTGAACTTCCTGAAGATTTCAACCTAATTTTTGTCCATATACCACTTTTCCCCATTCAGGTCTTTGGACATAGATGCCATATTTGCCCATGATGCGCACAGCTTTTTTGATGTACCTTGTGTTGGGGTCGCTGTATAAGGCCATAACAAGGATGGTCATCAAAAGGATTAGGGTTTTTCGCATGATTCAACAATTTGTCGACAAAAGTACAGCATAAGCCTTGTTCCCACAAGTTTTTGGGATATTTGCGAAAGAATTCTATCTTTGCAGTGTAAAACAAGATGCTGCATGAAAAAAGAAACCTACGAAGCACAGAAAGCCTTTGCTGGCGAGAAAAAACCTTCCATGCTCCGTCGCTGTGTTGGGCATGACTATACAGGCCGTCAGATTTACATGATTACGATGGTGACTGAGGGACGTCGTGCTCTATTTGGGCATGTTATAGGTAAAAGCGATGCTCCTGAAGGCAGCCCAGACGAGCCACGCATCGAGCTTTCAGTGTTAGGCCAACGTGTTGCAGACGAGTGGTGGGCGGCATCATTGCACCACCCCGAGGTGGAGGTCATCGCTCTACAAATGATGCCCGATCACTTGCACGGCATCCTCTTTGTAAGGGAAAAGATGGAAAAACCGCTTGGCATGGCACTGCGCGGGTTTAAACAAAGCTGCAACAAGCATTACCGTGAGTTGGTGCTGGGGGTACCACCAGTCCCGTCTGTTGCGTTGGCAACGCAACAACCCCAACCCACGCTCCACAAAGACCGACGAGGCGAAGACCGCTCTCATGGCATGCTCTTTGCCCGTGGCTACAATGACAAGCTCCTGCTGCGAGCAGGGCAACTTGAAATATGGCTCCGCTATTTGGCCGACACCCCCCGTCGCTTGCTTATGAAACGCGAACACCCCAACTTATTCCGGGTTCAACGAAACCTAACGATAGCTGGAGTTTCATTCTCTGCCATCGGTAACTGTTTCCTGCTCAGCCGCCCCGTGCGTTTATTTGTACAATGTTCTCGTCGTCTAACTGAAGCAGAAATACAAGCAAAAGTAAAGGAATACCTAACAGCTGCCAGACAAGGTGCTGTGCTTGTTTCTCCCGCTATCTCTCCTGGCGAAAAAGCAGTGATGAGAGCTGCCTTTAATGAGGGTCTGCCGCTCATTTACTTACAGGAAAACGGCCTCACCGAACTCGCCAAGCCAAGCGGAGCCCGCATGGAGGCGTGCGCCCGAGGCCAACTGCTCATCCTTTCTCCATGGGAGCACCACAACGAGCAGATAACCATCAGCAGAAACCAATGTCTTATGCTAAACGATTTGGCACGCCGAATTTGTGAGAATGATTAGTGCCCATTTCCCGTCCTGATGAAATGCCCCTCTTGAACAGCAGCAAAGGTCGCGACAGCAGCAATCACAACCATCGGAATAATCGATTCCAAAAACATGGTCAAAGGTACTCCGATGAAGAGCAGCACCCCCGTCACTTTATTGGCAATGGTATGAGGAAAAATGCATTTCTTGTACATCACCAAGGCACAGATTTGGTTGATGACCTTAATAGCGATAATCGCACCGCCCCATATCCACAGCCATTTTGGAAATGCCAATACGGGTAGCAACTTGTAGCAGCAACACGCCACAAAAACCAAGTCTGCCAAACTATCCAACAAGGCTCCCGTTTTGCTTTCGCATCTAAGCTTTCGAGCAAGATAGCCGTCTAACATATCGCTGATGCCACAAGCAAAATAGATGACCCAAAAGGCAATACTCCCGACATCGAAAAACAGAAGGCCAATGGCTCCTAAAAACCGAAGTGCCGTTATAGTGTTTGGCGGATATTTCGTCAGAGTTTTACTCAATCACAAAACTCCTCGGATAGAAATCGCTATAGAAGCGGCCGTCGGTGGCAGTGAACTTCAAGACGCAATAGTTCGGGTCGGTGACACCGCCGGGATAATACTGCTCGTCGCCGTCGCGCCATATCATCTCCTTGCTCTTGGCGTCGGTCAGCACCTCCATCGTGCCGCGCAACATCATACCTTTGAAGCCTTCCGCGTCACAGAAATAGATGCTGGCCTTGGGGTTAGCCTTGTAGTGCGCCACACGCAGCGAGAACGTGTTGGTGGTGAAGTAAAATACCTTGATACCTTCCCTGATGCGGGGCGACAGCATCGCCTTAATGCAAGGAAAACCTTCTTCGTCGATGGAGGAAATCTCTGTAATGGGCAAGGTGTCCGCCATCTGGGCAATAAGGTCTTTGACACCTGCCAAAGCAGGGTTTTCAACATCTGTATCCGCGAGCGTCATCTCCTTGCGCCAGCGTTTCAAATGCGGGAAGTACATCTTCATCTGACCGATGTACTCTTCTTTCGTGATAGGTTGTGGAAGTCCTTTGTTGACTTCGTTCACAAACTGGGCGCAATGCTCAATCATTTCATCCATCGTGCAGTCTTGCAGGAACTTACCATCCTTATAGCAATACATGCAATACTCTTCGTTTTTGCTGCCGTCGGCATTGGTGCCGAGCACTTCATTGGTGAGCGGCATTCCGCAGCTCTGACAAAACTTTTGTTCCATGGCTAAATAGTTTATATCTAAACGTCAGCAAAAATACAGTATTATCCGTTTCGAAATGAAAACCATATATGGATAATTCTATGGACTTTGCGACATTTTGTTCTCAAAACGCATTGGATTTGCATGTGATTTCCCTACTTTTGCAACGGATAATAACGGAACAGTTGTTTTATTATGGCAAGACCGACAAGCGTAACAAAAGATAAAATACTCGCTGCTGCAATTAACATTGTGAGAAAAGGCAGCACTTGCGCACTTACTGCCCGAAACCTTTCTTCGGCGTTGGATTGTGGCATCAATGCCATTTTCTCGAAATTTGGCTCTATGGAAGGTGTTTTGGAGGCCGTCCGCACCGAAGCCCACCGCTATTTCAAGGAGCGTGTAGGCGCAGGCTTTACCTTGAACCCACCTTTCAAAGGAATGGGATTAGCCTTCGTTTGGTTTGCGATAGACGAGCCTCAACTTTTCAAATTGGTGATGGACGACAAGGCTTCGGTAGCCTCTTTTGAGGATTACATCGACACCCAAGTGGGCTTCAAGCAGGAATCGATTGCCGCCATCAGCCAATCTTTCGGTTTGCAGGGGAAAGATGCCGAAATGCTTTATTACCAATTGATGCTTGTCGGCATTGGGCTGGCGCATACTTGCGTGGAAGGCGGTGCGGCACTCAGCATCCCGCAAGTTTCCGAAATCTTCGGCAAAAACGTTAGGGCATTCCTGATGGTCATTCGCGCCGGCAATGATGAGCGCGAATCGTTTATGCCTCATGAAGGCAAGGGACCCGAAGGCGACGTTGAATCCTATCTCTTAATCCATTCCCTTGCTGGCCAGAACCACCTGCTGCAAGAGCTTCACGCCGCGCCCCGTTATATTCAGGACAATGAATGGGTTGAAATGGAACGCGTGTTCCGAAACAGCTTCTCCCTCACGCCTGAATCGCTTAGGGAAGAGCATCCCAACCTCACCCGTGGCGATGTTCGTCTGATCATGCTTTCCCAGCTTCAGTTTTCTGTGACTGAGCAAGCCCTTCTTTTGGGCATTTCGCCTGCCTCAGTCACCAAGGCACGACAAAGGCTTAAGGCCAAGTGTCGCGCCCGTGGGGTCAATCCACATCATCATCGCGCCAGCCGCGGCACCGATTCCGAAGAACAAAGTTAGGTTTTTCTCAAGTGTTTTTTGAGTTTATCTTCCAACTTCTATTCTCATTTCACAATCCGCTCCCCCACCCAAGATGGAGTGACAAAGCGTTACGGTAAAATTTTTGCCTTTCCACAAACTTTGCATCGAATACATCACGCTTTGGCGCGAACATTCACAGAGCAAAGGTGTTGTGACATACCCTTTTTTGCACAATTCACAAGTGCATTCCAAAAAGACCAGCCGATAGACACGACCTTTTTCGACAACCTCACCTTTCACTCCTGGCAAATCATTGGCCATCTCAAAGAAAACATCCATGTCACCTTTAGCGTCCTCATAGAGTTTTTGGTAAACCGAAAGCGTACCACCTTTCAC
>JAEEGL010974579.1_pt1 | contig 20215 bp, 24 predicted proteins | sample 9134231 | NCBI WGS metagenome assembly JAEEGL01 (sample SAMN16246548, study PRJNA631951) | gut metagenome | biome: gut microbiome; feature: rumen; material: fiber-attached | host: Bos | place: Iran: Karaj | collected 2018-10
CTAGTATTTGGTGGAAAATGTTTTATCCTTTCTCTCTTTTTTTATTTTTTCTTAATTCAATTTTTATATCTATTCTTAGTTTGGAAATAATATCTAAGAGGTATATATATGATTTTTTTAAAAGTTATATCTTTAATTTTGTTTTTAATATTGTTTATTTTGATTTTTGTTTTTTTTACTTTTATTCTTTTTGCTTTTTCAAGTTTAGAGTTTTGTAGAAGTAAATTAAAAATTGATACAAGAAGAAAAGAGAAAATAGAAGAAAACTATTGCTTTAGGTTTTCATTAAAGCTATTTGGAATAATTCCTTGGGTTTGGATAAATATAAATAAAGAGAAAGTAAATAAAGTAAAAGAAAGCATTAGGTTTAATAAATTAAAACTAAAGATGTTAAAAAATGTTTTTGATAACAAAAAGAATATTATGAAATTAAACTTATTTAATGGATTTAAAATAGTTAAACTATTAAAGATTAATCTTAAAAAATTGCAGTTTAATCTTAGCTTTGATACTGAAGATGTAAATTTTACATCATATTTAACTGCCCTTATTGGTGCTATAGTTGGAATCCTTATTGGAAATATAGGTGAGAAATATAGCTTAGAAAAATATAGATATATAATTACTCCTACATTTTTAAACTCTAAATTTTTGAAGCTTGATTTAAATTGTATATTTAATGTAAAAATGGTACATATTATAACTGTAATATATTTGTTGTTAAAAAAAAGGAGTGATAAAAAATATGCAAGAACATCCAATAGAAGGGCTTATGATTACAGCAATGAATAGCATACAAGATATGGTAGATGTAAATACCATAATAGGTGACCCAATTGAAATGAATAATAATACTATAATAATTCCAATTTCTAAAGTTAGTTTTGGATTTGCAGCAGGTGGAAGTGAATTTAAGGGTGAAACAATAGATGAATATACTAAAAAAGATAAAGAAGAACAAATACAATATAAATTACCATTTGGAGGAGGAGCAGGCGCAGGAGTTAATATTACACCAATAGGTTTTTTAGTAGTAGGGGCATCTAAAAATGAAGAATTTGTTCAACCAAGATTTATACCTGTTGAACATAAGTGTAGTATTGATAAATTATTAGACTATATTCCAGATTTGTTTGACAAGTTACAAGAAAGTATAAATAAAGCAAAGAAGAAGATAGAAGAAGATGAACTTAATAAAGTAATAAAGAAAACAAAGAAAGAAAAAATTAAAGTTAAAGATGAAAAGAAAGAAAAAGAGGATATGGATCCTGAAATGACATATGAATTTGAATATGATGAAACAAAAAATGAAAAAGATAATCTAGCAGATATAGAAGAAGATGATGTAGAAGATTTAGATGAAGATGATTAAAAAATCGGGAGTTTTCCCGATTTTTAACTTTAACATTATCTTAGCATAAAGAACCATTTTTCTAAGGTGTGAGATAGCATATTTGGAAAGCTTAATTTTTTTACTGTATTTTTTGCAATTAAATTTACTTTTGATAGAGTTTCACCATTGAGTATATATTTAATTTCTCCGTAATATCTGTCCTTCATAAATTGGTGCATTTACTTTTTCAGGAAGATTAATTTCACATGTTACATTTTTTGAATCGCTTTTTGAAACTAGTACTCCGATTATCTTCTTCAAATATTACATCAACAGATGGCACAATTCCTTTATTAATACTAATTTGTTTTAATGTTTCTCCTTTTTTGTTATTTTCTAAATATTCATAATTTGCAAAACCATAGTCTAAAAGTTTTTTAGCTTCTTGGAATCTAATATTTGATGTTTCACCTCTCATAATAACCGCAATTAAAGATAAATTATCTCTTGTTGCTGTTGCAGATAAATTGTATAAAGCAATACTTGTTGATCCTGTTTTTAAACCAGTACATCCTTGATAATTTCTAAGCAGCTTATTTGTATTTACAAGTTCGGACTGTCCATTTCTCAATGAATCCATCACAATAGTTGTATAATTCATTATTCTTGGATGTTTAGTAATAAGCTCTCTGGACATAAGCGCAATATCGTAACTAGAAGTTAAGTGGCCATCTTCATCTATTCCATGGCAGTTTTTAAAAGTTGTATCATTCATACCTAATTCTTTTGCTCTTTTATTCATTTGTTCTACAAAGAGTTCTTGACTTCCAGAAATAAATTCTGCCATCGCAACAGATGCATCATTTGCAGAAACAACACATATTGCTTTAAGCATTTCATCTACTGTTAATGTTTCACTTGTATTTAGCCATATTTGCGAACCACCCATACTTGCTGCATTTTGAGAACACGGAACATTATCTTCTAGAGATATAACTCCATTATCTAAAGCTTCCATAATTAAAAGAAGAGTCATAACCTTTGTTACACTTGCAGGTCTTAATTTTTCGTGTGCATTATATTCATATAGTATTTTTCCGGTTTTTTGATCAATTAAAATACAGCTTCCAGATGTAATTCCTAAAAAGTTACCATTTTTTTCTTCCTCTTGTACTTTATTATTTGTTTCAATTTCATTTAATTCTTCTTGATTATTTGACCATACATAAATAGAATCTGAATTTGTACTAAATACTAAACTAAGTGGTAAAAAAAGATGTGAAATGAAAACAAGTAATATTAAATATATTATTTTCTTTTTTAAAGACATAATTTAAACCTCCTGTCTTTACATTAATATGCAGACAAGAGGATTTTTAGAATATGTTATTTAGCTATATTTATAAATAAATAATTATATATGTGATTAATGATTAATAATTAATTTTTGTAAGTCTAATATTTATGGTATCAGGTGTTGCTTGAGCATATATTTTAATATCATAATCATTATCATTTCTGAATTTAAAATCAACACTACCAAAAGATACAGCAGCATCTTTTCCTTCTTCTACGTAACTAACACGTCTGCTGTGTGCATGCCTTTCAATAACAGTAAGAGTTGGAATTTGAAGTACTGCGTTATATAAAGTACTACTTATTTGACATTTTCCGCCACCATATTGATAAACAATATCTCCATCTGATTCAAATACTTCTGCTTTTTCATATCCTTTATCTGGAGTTGCTTTTCCTAAAGTATCACAAAAAGAAAATGTTTCATGTGCTTTAACAATAGTACCATTTAATTCTTTACATGCTAAATCCATATTATTTTGTCTATTTTCATCTTTGTATAAAATATTAGTAGAAAAAGAGGCAATATCTTCTTCTTTTGGTTTATTATTATTTTTTTCTTTTTCATTACTATTTTCAATCTTATTTGTAGAAAGCTTAGTTATTTCATATTTCTCATTAATTTTGTTTTGATTATTTGCTGAACAACTTGTAAGTATAAATAACAATAAAAATAATGTAGATATTTTTATAAAAAGTAATAAAAGGTTAATTGATTTTTTCATAAATTCCTCCAATGATTTTAGTATTACCAAAACAAGAAATTCAATACATATGGTATATTGACAAAACTGCAAAATCACAGTATAATTAATAGGTAGGAAATTTATTTTAGGAGTAAAAAGATGTCTAAATTTTGGAAAAGATTATTATTAATTATCTTAATAGTTGCTTGTTTAATAAATGTTACAATAAAGCTAGTTAGAAAGATTTCTTTTGATGATGCAATTAATGCTGCAAAAGTAAAAATTGAAGCTGTAAAAACAAGCATTACAAAAAAATAATAAAAAAATTTAGAAAATGTTTGCAAATAAATAAAATGTGTGATAAAATAGATAAAGATTTTTTTAGAACCGAAGGAAGAGGTGAATACTAAAATGAAAAAAGATATACAACCAAACTATGAACAAACAACAGTAACATGCGCTTGTGGTAAAGTGTTTACAGTAGGATCAACAAAACAAAACTTAAAAGTTGATGTTTGCTCAAATTGTCATCCATACTGGACAGGTAATTTAAGAAAAGATACAACAGGTGGAAGAGCTGATAAATTTAAAAAGAAATACGGAATCAACTAATATATTGATATTAAATATAATAGTAAGTAAAAACACTCTAAAAAGAGTGTTTTTTGTTTGCTTCAGAAAAAGAAAATAAAAATAAAATATGGTTGTAATTTACATAAAATTATGATAAAATATTTAATACATTTGGCTGGGCTAGCAGCTTTATGGAGGGATCTAAATGGTAAAAAAAAGTATGGATGGCAAGTTTGTCATCAATTTCCAGAATGAAGATCATGTATTGATTGAAGTCGTTCCTGGATTCAGAGCATCAGTACATGATTTGGCAATTGCAATTTCTGATTGCTTCCGACCGGAACCTAATGAACGGCTGAATGTGGATCAATTACATTTTGTCATTGACACAGGGGAAAAAGGCTATTCGTTTTCAATAGAGCGGAAGCATTGCTTGCTTATCTATCTCGAGGAGATAAGCAAGAAAATAACATTATAAGAATATAAACTAAAACCAGGCTAGCCACTGGTTTATTTTTTTTGTTAAATTATTGATAATTTTGTCAAATTATATTAAAATATGTGTGTGTATTTTAGCGTATATTTTATTACGGAGGATTGAATGGAAGAAGAAATCTTAAAGCAAAAAGAATATATAGAAAAAGTAAATAAATTAAATATGGGTAAGAATCTAAAATATCATATTTTAACTATGGGATGCCAGCTTAATGAAAATGATTCAGAAAAGATAATGGGTATGGTAGAAGAAATGGGATATACAAAAAGCATAGATCCATTAGATTCTGATTTGTTCTTAATAAATACATGCTGTGTTAGAGAAAATGCAGAAGAAAAAGTATTTGGAAAACTAGGAGAGCTTAAAAAGGTAAAAGAAGGAAAAGATATAATAATTGCAATTGGTGGATGTATGATGCAAGAAGAGCATATTCAAGAAAAGATTAAAAAAAGCTATCCTTTTGTAGATATTGTATTTGGAACTCATACACTATATAGATTACCAGAAGACATATATAAAGCATTAGAAAATAGTATGAAGGTTAAAGATGTAATAGATATTGATGGCGAAGTTTATGAAGGACTTCCTATTAAAAGAGAAGATAAAAACAGAGCTTCTGTAACTATTATGTATGGATGTAATAATTTTTGTACATATTGTATAGTTCCATATGTTAGAGGAAGAGAAAGAAGTAGGAAACCACAAGATATTATAAACGAGGTAAAAGAATTAGCAAATGAAGGATATAAAGAAATTACTCTTCTTGGACAAAATGTTAATTCATATTCAGGAGGAGAAGGATATAAGTTTTCTAATCTTTTAAGAGATATTGAAAAAATAGATGGAATAGAAACAATTAAATTTATATCACCACATCCAAAAGATTTTACTGATGATGTAATAGATGCTATTAAAGAAAGTAACAAGATATCAAAACTACTTCATGTACCACTTCAATCTGGAAGTACAAGTATTTTAAAAGTAATGAATAGAAAATATACAAAAGAGCAGTATTTGGAATTGATTGAAAAAATAAAAAGTGAAGTTCCAGATATTAGATTTTCTACAGATATTATTGTAGGTTTTCCTGGTGAAACTGAAGAAGATTTTGAGTCCACATTAGATGTAGTAAGAAAAGTTAATTTTGAGCAAATCTTTATGTTTATATATTCAAGAAGAGTTGGAACTCCAGCAGATAGAATGGAAAATCAAGTAGATGAAGAAATAAAGCATAAAAGATTTGATAGACTTAAAGAATTATATGAAGAAAATATAGAAATTAATAATGAAAAATATGTTGGAACAATTCAAAAAGTATTAGTAGAAGGATTTAGTAAAAACAATCCTAATATGCTTACTCGGAAGAACAGATACAAATAAGGTTATAGTTTTTGAAGGAAACAAGGATTTAATTGGGAAGTTTATCAATTTAAAGATTGTTTCTCAACATAAATGGTATTTAAAAGGGGAAGTTTAATATGGCAGAATATTCACCTATGATGATGCATTATCTTAAAACAAAAGAAGAATATAAAGATGCAATATTGTTTTATAGACTTGGTGATTTTTATGAAATGTTTTTTGATGATGCAATAACAGCATCTAGAGAATTAGAAATTACTTTAACAGGAAGAGACTGTGGACAAGAAGAAAGAGCTCCAATGTGTGGGGTTCCTTTTCATGCAGCAGAGACATATATTTCAAAGCTTATTGAAAAAGGATATAAGGTTGCAATATGTGAACAATTAGAAGATCCAAAAGAGGCAAAAGGAATAGTTAAAAGAGATGTAATAAGAGTTGTAACACCAGGTACAGTTATTGAATCTAATATGCTAGATGAAAAAAAGAACAACTATATAATGTCAATATATAAAGAAGGAATATATTTTGGAATTGGAGTATGTGATATTAGTACAGGTGAATTCTTAAGTACTAAAATTGTTGGTTCTAATAATTTCCAAACTCTATTAGATGAGATTTCTAAATATAGCCCAGCAGAACTAGTTGTAAATAGAATGTTATTTGATTGTAAAGAAGAAATGAAAGAAATTAAACTTAAATTTAATTTGTTTGTAAATTGCTCAGATGATAGTAAATTTGAAAAAAATGAAAAAAAAGAAGATGTAAAAGAAAATATAAAAGAATTACTTGCAAACTATAAATTTGTAAATGATAGTAATGATAATATTGAAAGTTTAGATGAATATGAATTAGAAGTAAAAGCAATAAATGGGCTTTTGGATTATTTAAATCAGACTCAAAAAATAAAATTAGATCATATAAATGAAATAAAGATTTATTCTGTTTCAAAATATATGCTTCTTAATTTAAATACTAGAAGAAATTTAGAGCTTACTGAAAAAATGCATGATAAATCTAAAAAAGGAACTCTTTTATGGGTTTTAGATAAAACTGCAACATCAATGGGAGGAAGACTTTTAAGAAAATGGATAAATGAGCCATTAATTGATGTTATTAAAATTAATAAAAGATTAAATGCAGTAGAAGAAATAAAAGACCAAATGATGCTTAGAGATGATATTATTCATGTATTAAAAACAATATATGATATTGAAAGATTAACAGGGAAAATTGCATATGGAAACTGTAATGCAAGAGATTTAATATCACTTAAAACATCACTTAAGAATTTACCAGAACTTAAGAGTATTCTTTCTAAAACAAAATCAGAACTATTACAAGATTTATATTTAAACCTAGATGAACAAAAAGATATATATGAATTAATTGAAAAATCAATAATAGATGATCCACCAATTACTGTAAAAGAAGGTGGAATAATAAAACAAGGATATAATGAACAAATTGATGAATATAAAAAAGCAACAACTGAAGGTAAACAATGGCTAATTAATCTTGAAATGAAAGAAAAAGAAGAAACTGGAATTAAGAATTTAAAAGTAGGATTTAATAAAGTATTTGGTTACTATTTTGAAGTTACAAAATCATATTTAAATCAAGTTCCTGATAGATTTATTAGAAAACAAACACTTGCTAATTGTGAAAGGTTTATAACAGAAGAATTAAATGAATTAGAAAGTAAAATTCTAGGTGCAGAACAAAATTCTATTAATCTTGAATACGAGCTATTTGTTGGAATTAGAAATGAAATATCTAAAAATATAGAAAGACTTCAAAAAACTGCAGAAATAATATCTACTTTAGATGTTTTAACATCTTTTGCAATTGTTGCAGTTGATAATGATTATATAAAACCACTTGTTAATAAAGATGACAAAATTGATATAAAAGACCGGAAGACATCCAGTAATTGAAAAAATGCTTCCAACAGGTGCTTTTGTACAAAATGATACATATTTAGATTGTATAAATGATAATTTTGCAATAATTACAGGCCCTAATATGGCAGGAAAATCTACATATATGAGACAAGTAGCATTAATTACATTAATGGCGCAAATCGGTTCATTTGTTCCAGCAAAGGAAGCAACAATAGGTGTAGTAGATAAGATATTTACAAGGGTTGGAGCATCTGATGATTTATCTATGCGGACAAAGTACATTTATGTTAGAAATGATGGAAGTTGCAGAAATTTTAAGAGATGCTACTAAAAAGAGTTTAATAATACTTGATGAAATAGGAAGAGGAACATCAACATATGATGGACTTTCTATTGCATGGGCAGTAGTAGACTTTATTGCAAATAAAGAAAAAATAGGTGCTAAAACATTATTTGCAACACATTATCATGAACTTACAGAACTTGAAGAACAAATACCAGGTGTTAAAAATTATTCTATTGCTGTAAAAGAAAAAGGTGAAGATGTAATTTTCTTAAGAAAAATAGTAAAAGGTGGAACAGATGAAAGCTATGGAGTTCATGTTGCTAAACTTGCAGGTGTTCCAAATGAAGTAGTTAAAAATGCAAATGAAATCTTAAGAGGATTAGAAAGAAAAAGTATTTTAGGTAAGAAAAATTTAGAAAAAGAAAACAAAAAAGTAGCTGCAGGTCAACTCGATTTATATAATTATAAGCTTGCTGAAATTGCACATGAAATAGACAAAATAAACTTAAATGAACTTACACCAATAGATGCATTAAATATTTTGGTAAAAATTAAAGATAAAATGAAATAATAATGAAAATATAGTTAATAAAGGAAACCAAGAAATTAACATAATGTATTGATTTTTATGAAAAAGATGATATAATATTAGACATATTAAGTTGTCGTGCTATACAGTTTGTGCTTTTCCTGTGTAGTATGATTTCGGGGTGGTAGGAGTTCACCCAACCAGTCCTTTCGGCAAGGGGAGTCAGGAAATTTTCTGGCTCCTCTTGTCACGTTTATTTAAGATATAATAAAAAATAAACATTGAAAAAAATACCTATAAATGATATAATTATATTATAATCACTTGAAGCCATCTGCTTTTCATTGTGTAGCAGGTGGTGTAATTCGGGGGCGTGAGCAGATCGCCCATGATCTCCTTTCGGCAAAGGGGGCCAGATTGTTATCTGGCCCCCGATGTCATTTTTATTATATTAACATTATAATGTTATAATATATTATACTGAAATTATATATTATATTAGAAATTCTGTATATACTGCATAATGATCTGAAATGTCACAAGGTATTGTTTTATAGCTTAAAAGTTTTAAATTTTTTGAAAAGAAAAATGTATCAATACATCCTTTTTCATCACCCGAAAACCAAGTAGGTTGGTTATTATCTAAGTGATTTAACTTTTGTTTTAAAATTTCATATTCTTCAAATGAATCTTTGTGATTATATTTATATATATGTTTTCCCATATTTTCAATACCAACATTAAAATCTCCACCAATTATTATTGGTTCATTTTTATTTAGTTTAGAAATGATTTTTAAAAGTTCTTTAGCACTTAAAATTCTTTCTTGTTCATATGTAGATAGGTGAAGTGAAAATACATTTATCTTGGTGTTTCCAAATGCGATTTTATTACATAGGATTCCTCTTTGTTCATGTGATTGATTAGTAAGTGGTGATAAATAGTTTGCAGAATATTCGATAGGAAATTTTGTTAAAATTCCATCACCATAATAACCGTTTTTATATTTTATATTTGTTCCAACAGATTTATATGGAAGTTCAATATATTTACTTAAAGTATATATTTGGTTTTTGTTATATGCTCGCTTTGTATACATATCAATTTCTTGCAAAAATACAACGTCTGGTTTATATTTTTTTAGAAACATTGCCTGTCTTCTTACATCAATTCTTCCGATCTAAACCCTGTCCATGACACATATTAAATGTAATTACTTTTAAAATCATAAAATTCACCTATAAATATTATATCAAAAAAACCAATAAAAACAAAGTAAAAGTTTGGAAAAAAGAAGAAAATAATTGTTGTATCTTTTATTTCCGTATGATAATATATAGATATAATTTTAAAATTAATTAAATGACAGGAGTTTAAAATGGAAAAGAAAAATAACAAACTAATATTTACAATTATTGCTGTAATTGTAATTACAATATTCTGTTTTGCAGTAACACCAATTACACTTCAAAATGATACATATTATTCAATAAAGATTGGAGAACATATTGCAAATAATAAAGCAATAGACATGAAAGATCCTTTTTCATGGCATAAAGATTTAAAATATACATATCCTCACTGGCTATATGATTTGCTTACTTATTTTGTATATAGTTTAGGAGGATTTAAAGGGATATATGTAGCAACAATATTGCTTACAATTATTCTAGGATTAACACTATATTTTACTAATGTTAAACTATCTAAAAACAGAGTAACTTCGCTTGTATTAACAATTGGAATATTATATATGCTTCAAGATTTTATAGCAGCAAGAGCACAATTAGTTACTTTTATATTATTTGTTTTAACAGTGTATTTTATAGAACAATTTTTAGAAACAGGAAAGAAAAGATATGCAGCTTTTTTAGTATTAATACCAATTCTAATTGCAAATCTTCACACTGCTGTATTTCCATTCTATTTTGTTTTATACCTACCATATATAGGTGAATTTGTATTTTATAAAATACAAAACATTGGTACATTTTTAAACAAAAGAGAAATAAAAAAATTGCAAAAGAAGATTTTGAAAGAAAAAGATGAAGCTTTATTAAAAACAATGAAAGAAGAGCTATCTAAATTACAAGATAAAGGAGAAAGAATAAAGGATAAACAAGAAGAATTAAGCAAGAATGAATATAAAGTAAAAGTTGTAAAAGCTCCTTTTATAAAAGCACTGATAATTATATTTATAATCTGTTTATTTACAGGACTTTTAACACCAATAAAAGATACACCATATACGTATTTACCAAAAACAATGAAAGGGGACACTACTCAAAATATTAATGAACATTCACCATTAGTACTAACACAAAATGTTAAAATGATGGTTGTAATTGCTATATTTATAGGAATACTTACATTTACAGATACAAAAATAAGACTAAAAGATTTATTTATGCTAGGTGGTTTATTATTCTTGGCATTTTATAGTAAAAGACAAGAATCAATTTTTGCAATTATTGCTTGTGGATTTGTTTTAAATAAGTTGATTTGTGAATGTGTTAATAAAAGAAAACCAAATTTTTTCACAAATGTAGAAAAAAAAGTTACATCAATTGTTGGGTCTATTTCAATAATTGCAATTGTTTTAGCAATGTCAATTTTAATATTTAAACCAAAAGCAAATGATAGTATAGTTGATATTAAAGATTATCCAGTTTATGCATCTGACTTTATATTAGAAAAGTTAGATGTAAATAACATTAGACTATATAATGAGTACAACTTTGGAAGCTATTTATTGTTTAGAGGAATACCTGTATTTATTGATTCTAGAGCAGATTTATATACACCTGAATTTAATAAAGATGTAAAAGTTTTTGATGATTTTCTTGATTTATCAAGTGTGTCTTTAAAAAATGTTGAAAATAAACTAGATTACTATGGAATAACTCATTTAATTATGGGTAAAAATGCTAAATTAAGAACATTTATTAAAGGCAATACTGACAAATATACACTTCTATATGAAGATGATAATTTCTGTGTATATGAAAGAAAAACAATTTATATGAAAATTGATAATGTAGTTGAAAAAACTTCAAATTCATTAGAAAATGCAAATAATATGTAATTAGTAAAAAAGGAAGAAAATATGAAATATAAAAAATGTGTTTTATTATTATTCTTTTGTTTAATTTTAATTGCAATTGACCAAGCAATTAAAATAATGGTTTGTAAATATTTATATAATACAGATGTAAGCGTTATAAAAGGTTTTTTAAACTTAACATACGTAGAAAACACGGGAGGTGCTTTTGGAATAGGAGCAAAAAGTACAATAGTATTTATAATATTTACAATAATACTAGTAGCGGTTTTAATTGGAGTTTTAATTAAAAAAAGGAATGAAATAAGTAATTTAAAAAACATATCTATTATTTTAATAATATCTGGTGGAATAGGTAATTTAATAGATAGAATCTTTAGAGGCTATGTAGTTGACTATATTGATATTAATGAATTATTTACATATCCAATGTTTAATTTTGCAGATATTTGTGTTGTAATTGGATGTATATTACTTGCAATTAGCATTATATTTGAAAGAGGTAGAGATGGAAAATAATAAAGAATATAAGGAATTTATCGTAAAAGATGATGAAGAAGAAATTAGAATAGATAAGTTAATAAGTAAGATTTGTAATAGTTTATCTAGAGTTACTATCCAAAGAATGATTGAAAATGAAAATATATTGGTAAACGGAAAAAAAGTTAAAACATCATATAAAGCAAAAGCAAACGATAAAATCACTATTTTTGAAGAAGAAAAAATTGAAACCAATCTAAAACCACAAGAATTACCACTTGATATTATTTATGAAGATAATGATTTGATAATAGTAAATAAAGAAAAAGGTATGGTTGTTCATCCTGGAAATCGGAAATCCAGATGGAACTTTAGTAAATGCGATTATGTCATATGCAAAAGATTCTCTATCAGGAATTGGTGGAAAAATTAGACCAGGAGTAGTACATAGAATAGATAAAGATACATCGGGATTAGTAATAATTGCAAAAAATGATAAAGCACATATTGATATTAGTAATCAAATAAAAGAAAGAACAGTAGAAAAAACGTATATAGCATTAGTAAGGGGTGTATTAAAAGAGAATACAGCAATTATTAATATGCCAATTGGTAGAAGTGAAAAAGACAGAAAGAAAATGGCAGTAACCAAAAAAGGAAAAGAAGCAATTACAGAATTTAAAGTATTAAAAAGATATAAAGGTTATACATTATTAGAGGTAAAAATAAAAACAGGAAGAACACATCAAATAAGAGTACATATGGCTGAGATTGGTTTTCCAATAGTGGGTGATAGTGTTTACTCAAATGGTAAAAATCCATTTGGAGTTGAAGGGCAAATGCTTCATGCATATAAACTTAAGTTTATTCATCCAACTACAAAAAAAGAAGTTGAATTTGAAGCAAAATTTCCAAAATATTTTGAAAACGTAATAAATAGCTTAGAAGCGGATGAATAAAAGAAAAGGAATAAATATGGAAGAGATAAGATTACAAAAATATCTGGCAGATGCAGGAATTGCTTCAAGAAGAAAATGCGAAGAATATATTTTACAGGGTAAAGTTAAAGTAAATGGCAAAGTTATAACTACACTTGGAACAAAAGTTACATCTCAAGATAAAGTTGAATTTAATAATAAAAAAATAGAGCCAAAAGAAGAAAAAGTATATATATTACTTAATAAACCAATTGATTATGTAACAACTGTAAAGGATCAATTTGATAGAAAAACAGTTTTAGATCTAGTTAAAACAGATAAAAGATTAGTGCCAGTTGGAAGGCTAGATATGTATACATCAGGAGCTCTCATTCTTACCAATGATGGTGATTTTGTATATAAAATCACACATCCAAAACATGAAATTACTAAAACATATAATGTAACTGTTGTAGGTAAAATTACGAATGAGGAAGTAGAAATTCTAAAAAATGGAGTAGATATTGGAGATTTTATAACAAGTAAAGCAGATGTTAAAATTTTAAAAATAGATGAACAAAAAAATATAAGTAGACTTTCTATTACAATTCATGAAGGTAAGAATAGACAAATAAGAAGAATGTGCGAAGCGGTTGGTAAAAAAGTATTAAGCCTTCATAGAAGTAAAATTGGTAATCTTTCTGTTAAAGATTTAAAACTCGGAACATGGAGATATTTAAAAAAAGAAGAAATAGAAAAATTATTAAAATAATATAAAATAATAAAAGATAATAATACAATAAAATTATCTAAACAAAAATATTTAAATAAAATTGTAATAGTTATTGTAAAATAAATAATTAATATATATAATTATAAAAAGAAATAAATAATACAAAAGAAAAAGGAGAGTCGTTTTATGGAATATCAAAAATTTATTCCAGAGGGATGGCAGGAATTAAAAGAAAATTATTCAATTGAGGAATTAAACAAAGCATCAATAAATGGTGATGTAATACAAGCAAAAGTTGCTAGTTGTGATTCTAATTATAATTTGTATGTCAATCTTGGAAACAACATAAAAGGCGTGATTCCGAGAGAAGAGATAGAAGCAATTAGCGTTGATGAAAATGGACTTGCAAAACCAAATATTTGCAAAAGTAAAGTTGATGAGATTGTTCAATTTAAAGTTAAAGATATTAAAAGTGATGATATAGTTATTCTTTCTAGAAAAGCAGTAGAAAAAGATGCAATCACATGGGTAAAAAATGACTTAAAAGAAGGGATGGAAGTACTAGGAATAGTAAAAAACATTAAACCATATGGCGCATTTGTAGAAATAGGTGGGGGAATAGTTGGACTTGTATATATTGAAGATCTATCAGTTGCAAGGATAAAATCGCCTTATGAGAGACTAAAAATTGGACAAAAGATCAAAATTATGGTAAAATCTATAGATAGGAAGACAAATAGGGTAATTTTAAGCTACAAAGATACACTTCGGATCTTGGGATGAGAATATTAAAGATTTTAAAGAAGGATCTATAGTTACTCGGAATCGCAAGAGAAGAAGAAAAATCGAAAAACGGAATTTTTGTTGAACTAAAACCAAATTTAGTGGGTCTTGCAGAATATAAAGATAATATTGAATATGGGCAAGATGTTAGAGTTTATATAAAAAAGATAATTCCAGAAAAGAAAAAAATTAAACTAATAATTCAGTAATAATTTGAATTATTATAAAAGGAGGCCATAGTTGTGGTTGAAGATAATGAAATTAAAACAGAAGTATCTCCATTTGCTGTAAGAGAAGGAGAAGTAAAAACATTTGATGGAAAAGATGGATATGTTTCAATTAATCAAATAATACATAAAATTAATATTGGACATATTACAGATATTCATTTTAAGATACTAGATATAGTTAATGACTTCGAATTTATTACATCAAGACAGATATTTCAACTATTAAAATATAAAAATGTTGATATAGCATCACAAGATAAATTAAATAATAAATTAGAACAGTTAGTAAAATCTAAAATATTAACAAGATATTATTTTACATCAGAAGAAGGAAAATGTATTTATAGAATTTACTGTTTAGAAAAGATGGGTAAATATTTACTTAATTCTAAAGAAATAGATTGTAAATGGCAACCAACAGACAATACAAAACCTGTTGAAATGATTAAAAAACGTTTAGCAGGAAATCAAATAATACTTGCATATTTAAGAAAGGTTAAAGCTTTTGATGGTTATACAATAAAACCTGTTTTAAATGCAAAAAAATTAGGTAAAACATTTAAAGCTCATGCATGTGTAAAACTTACAAAAAATGATAAATCTATTAATTTAATATTTGAAGCTGTAAGAAGAGATGATGAATGGGATAGAAAATTAATAGAAAGAATTAAGCTTTATATTGATTTTTATGAAAGCTTTGTTCCATTTGATTCAGGATTTGAAACAAAACCACAATTAATATTTGTATGCGAAGATGACAAACACATGGCAGAAGTATTTAAAACATTATTAGCAAACAAGTTGGAAATACCAGGTATAAAACTATATTTTACAACTGATTTAAGACAGAATCCTGATTCACTTTCAGAATCTTTAGTAGAATTTAAGATAAGTGAAGAAACAGGAAAATACAAAGCACAAGTTGTTGGACTAAAAATACTAGAATAAAAACAGGATAATAGAATAATAATAACCATAAACAACTAAAATAGAAAAAAAAATAAAAAGAAAAAGAAGAGATTTAAAAATCTCTTCTTTTTATATAATTTAAAAGTAATTATTCATCATCATTTCCTAGTTTGAAACTAATTGCATCTTCATTATCAAATAAATACTTAGAATCTGTTGTATTCATAACTATTGGATTAACTTCTTCATCATCGTTCTTTGCGTCAAAATGAACACTTCCAGGATTAAATTGATTAAATTTTCTTTTCTTTTTATCTTTTTCATCATCATTATCTGAATTATCAGAATATTTACCAAAGTTATATGATTTCATTTTATGCTTTTCTTTGTATTTGCTTTCAAGGAAATCTACACTACCAAAGTTAACAACATGTTTTCCTTTCTTGTCTTTGGTTTTGTATATAATACCTTTGAATTTTAATCCTTGAAGTTTTCCAAGCTTCATAGTATCTTCCCAGCCCCATTTTACTCCGCCTAGGTTATCACTATAAGCTCCGTCTTCTTTATTATAGTTGTTACCAACACTCCATTCTCTTCTTTTACCAAATTCTTGCATCCACCAATTATATTCTTCTGGTGTACTGTTTCCAAATGTTATTTTAGTTGCTGCATTTGATATTAATGTTTGAGCAAATGATCCACCAATTCCACCTGGCAAACTTGATAGATTTTGCATTGAATATATTGTACCAATTTTAAATTTTCTATATATAGTAAACATATCAGATAAGGCACCTTTTGCATATCTATCAAACTCGTCTACATATATAAAATGTGGAATTCTATTTTTAAGTTTTGATAAAGTACCTTCAACAGCACACATCATAAGCATTAAGAAAAATTGACCAAATCCTTGATCTGCTGTTCCACCAATTTCATATGGCCTTGTTGATATTAAAACAACTTTACCATGATTAATTACTTCTCCAAAGTCTAAGTTATTTACTCTATTACAAATAATTGCTCTTGCACTTCCTGCTCTTAACAATACATCTAGAGTAGAAGATGCAAAATGAACATATCTATGCATATCTTTGGTTCCAGGACCGTCTTCATAGAAGTTTTGTTTAAAATAATCTAATTGAAGAGAATATTCTTTAGCAAGTTCTGGATCTTTTTCAAGTTCTTCGCACATTTCTTCAACTAATTTAAAATTAGTAAAGCATCTTAGTAAGTCTTCTAGGTTAGGCATTTGATTATTGTTTAATTTTGGGTACATTATTTTTAAAAGCATTACTGTATTTTGTATTGCTTGTAAAGAAATATCTTCTGAATAAGCAAGTTCTGCTGTAAAGCTTGCTGGATTATATAGACTTCTAATTACTAGCGAAATAATCAACCCACATAGTGCAGGATTTCCAATTATAAATGGATTTAATCCAATAGATTCAGGATTTGTTGGATTAATTTCAATAACTGGAATGTTATAGTTTTCTGCAATTTCTTTTACTTTATCTGTGTGATTTGAATCTGGACTTACAACTGTAATACCAAAATTTTTATATATAATATCTCCATTTGGTTCAATTGCATAAATCATTTTATTCATATATGCTTTATATATTTTTTCTTTTCTTTCAACAGGTGTAAGCATTGTTAAAGAGAAATTCTTATTTATATATTCATTATCATATGGACAATTTAAAGTAGCAAGATTTGTTCTAAGTGCCGTAATTCCCATTTCTTTTGAAACTTCTCTAAAGAAAAATTTCTTTTCTAAATCTCTTGCAATCATAGGTTCCATTACCATTGATGTTTTACCTGTACCTGAAGGACCTACAACAAGAGTAGGCTGAAACCTTCTATTTTCAAGTATTTTAACTGGTTTTCCAGTAGATTTATCTTTACAAAATTCTATTTCTAAGCTATATGGACCACTTGTTCCATCAGGTGCTGCAATATCTATTCCTTGATAATCACAAATAGAATCCCTAAAGTTATTTGGGAAAATTGGATCATTTACAGTTTTATTTATCCATGTAATTAATTTATAGAATGTAGCAAGTGGTATATAAATTGATATAGCACTAAATGCACGAATAATTAAATCAGAAAAATCAGTAATCATTACTTGATAATTTGGAAGTGATAATATCAATGTCCAACCAAGATAATTAAGCCATTGTACAATCATTGATATGAATATTACATATAATGCTACGCAATAAACATAGAAAAATGATATTTTTGTTTCATCTGATTTACAAAACTTAGATGGATAAGAAAAAACAAATGCAAGAACAGGACAAGCTAGTGCTAAAGTATATATTATTGGTCCCCAGTAAGAAACTGACATTCCTGTAATGCATATTATTAAAACTTCAACAATTCTATCTACCATTATATATGCAGATAAAAGAGTAAAAATATATGTAAAAAATGTATTCCTATCCGTTTTCATTAGTTTTAAAAATTTATCGAAATATTTCACGGTAAATCCCCCAATTTTCATATAATCTTCCATATCTATTATCCTACAAAATGAAGAAAAAAACAAGTCTTTTTAGAGAAAAAGTTCATATATATTAATGTAAGAAAATAAAAATTAAACAATTGTTTAATAAAAGGAGGATTTAAAATTAAAAAAACAAAAAATAAAAAAGGCTTTTTAAATGGAATAGTTATACTTATGTTTTCACAATTAATAATAAAAATAGTAGGATTAATATATAAAGTTTATTTAACAAACAAGGAAGGATTTGGAGATCACGGAAATGCCATATATAATAGTGGATTTCAAATTTATGCTGTTTTTCTTACAATTTCTTCAATAGGCGTACCAAATGCAATTGCAAAACTTGTTTCTCAAAAAACTGCAACAGGTGACAACAAAGGTGCATATAGAATATTTAAAGTTGCAATTATTTTGTTTGGACTAATAGGTTTTCTTGGGAGTACAGTTTTGTATTTGAGTGCAAAAATAATTGCAAATAAGTATTTACAAATTCCAGAGGCATATCTTGCAATTGCCTTGCTCTCACCATCTGTTTTTTTGGTTTCTACTTCCTCAGTTTTTAGAGGATATTTTAATGGAAAAAAAGATTTAAAAATCACAGCAAATTCTCGGAAGTATTGAGCAAATATCTAAAACAGTTTTTACAATTATATTAGTGGAAATAGTAGGCAGATTATCTTTTAACAATACTGAATTAATGGTTCAAGCTGCAACAGCAGCTACAACAATTTCTTCACTTGTGTGTTTGATTTATTTATATAAATATTTTATTTTAATGAAAAGAGAAGTTTGGAAAGAAGTAAATACTTCTTATTATTATAAAGAAGAAAGAATAAAAACTATACTAAAAGGCATACTTGTTGTTGCAATTCCTATAACATTAAGTGCTTTATTTGCTGGTATAAATAAGACTATAGATGCTTTAACAATAGTAAGGTCATTAAAGGGATATTACATGGAAAAAGAAGCAATTATGAAGTATGGAATACTTACAGGAAAAGTAGAAACAATAATTAGTATTCCATTTTCGTTTAATATTGCTTTTTCAACTGCATTAATTCCAGAAATTTCTTGTGCAATAGCATGCAAAGAAGATAAGAAAAGTAATATTAGCAATATAAATATAGGAAGAAAAATTAATTTTTCCATACTTATGTCTTTGCTTATTGGCATTATTTATACATTATCTATAGAATTGTTTTCGGAGCAGATAATAACAATTTTATTTCCAAATGCAATTAGAGGAGTAGATATGTTAAAAATATATGCACTGGATATTATTCCCGTATTACTACTACAAACAATAAATGGAGTACTTCATGGAATGGGTAAAACAAACATTACAGTAATTGCATTTGCAGTAGGCGGTATTGTTAAAATTGTATTAAATCTATTGTTAATGTCAATCTTAAGAATTGGAATAAATGGAGCAATTATTTCTACAATAATTTCACATCTAATTTCTTTTTTAATTTGTTATATTTTTTTAAGAAAATATATAAAAGATGTATTATTTTTTAAAAAATCAGAAAGTCCTACGGCAAAAAGAGTTATAAAATTTAAAAAAAATCCATTTTTTTAATTACAAGTGAAAGCTAGTGATATCAATGGTTAAGGGAGATTAAGAACATGAAATCCTAGGGAATTAAGGAAAATTTAAAAATAAAAAAAGAAAAAAAGAAGGATTTTATATAATTTTGGCGAATAAATCTAAATAGTGGATAAAAAAGTTGCTTAAAGCAGCATGGATCCATAAGTAAAACAAACTTTTTAGGAGGTAATTTTAATGAACAAAGCTGAATTAATCGCAGCAATAGCTGCAAAAACAGGAGACACAAAAAAAGGAGCAGAAGCATCAGTTAACGCATTCGTAGAAGCAGTTACAGGTGCATTAGTAAAAGGAGATAAAGTTCAATTAGTTGGATTTGGATCTTTCGAAGTTAGAAAAAGAGCAGCTAGAAAAGGAAGAAACCCACAAACTAAAGAAGAAATCAAAATACCTGCATCAAAAGCTCCAGTATTCAAAGCTGGTAAAGCATTAAAAGATTTAGTAAATAAAAAATAG